>ENA-ORSB01002436-ORSB01002436.1-human-gut-metagenome-genome-assembly--contig:-NODE-2436-length-14842-cov-3.002299_pt1 | contig 14842 bp, 8 predicted proteins | sample MGYA00242180_ERZ509144 | MGnify/ENA primary metagenome ERZ509144 (study PRJEB26280, sample SAMEA2338661) | human gut metagenome | biome: human gut; feature: human-associated habitat; material: faeces...
GTGATATCGGTGTAGGCGGCCGTGAAATCGGTTATATGTATGGCCAGTACAAGAGAATCCGCAACGTATCTGAAGGTGTCTTAACAGGTAAAGGCCTCACATACGGCGGTTCCTTAGCTCGTACAGAAGCTACAGGTTACGGTCTTGTATACCTTGTAGAAGAATTATTAAAGTGCAAAGGCGACACAATCGAAGGCAAGACTGTTGCTGTATCAGGTGCCGGTAATGTTGCTATTTACGCTATTCAGAAGGCTCAGCAGCTGGGTGCTAAAGTTGTTACATGCTCTGACTCCACAGGCTGGGTATATGATCCGGAAGGAATTGATGTTGCAGCTCTGAAAGAAATTAAAGAAGTAGGAACTTATACCGCTGTCATCAAACTTCATCGTGAAGTGAAAGTCGATGTTCAGTTCGAAGTAGTTTCTGAATAATTAACCAAAGTCATAAACGGACTATAAACGTATTTCCAAACATATTCCAAACGCTTAAAAGCACCCTTCGCCGGGTGCTTTTATTTTTCGCAACATTTTCATTATCTTTGTATGCTAAATGTGAAAGATAATATGAATAAACCATATATTGATTTGAAGGGTGTACGGGTGCACAATCTGAAAAATGTGGATGTGGAACTGCCGCGCAACAGTCTGACGGTGATTACCGGGTTGAGCGGGAGTGGGAAGTCTTCATTGGCTTTCGATACGATATTCGCCGAAGGGCAGCGTCGCTACATAGAAACATTTTCGGCATACGCGCGTAACTTTTTGGGTAACTTGGAGCGTCCGGATGTAGATAAGATTACAGGGTTGAGTCCTGTGATTTCCATCGAACAGAAGACGACCAATAAAAATCCCCGTTCTACGGTAGGGACCACTACCGAAATCTATGATTTCCTGCGTTTGCTGTATGCCCGTGCCGGAGAGGCTTATTCTTATTTGTCGGGCAAGAAGATGGTACGTTATACCGAAGAGCAGGTGATCGATTTGATTATCAGGGATTACGAGGGGAGGCGCATCTATCTGTTGGCTCCCGTGGTGCGTAACCGTAAGGGACATTACAAAGAACTGTTCGAGACGATACGCCGCAAGGGGTATTTATATGTGTGCGTGGACGGCGAGATTCGCGAGATAGTCCATGGGATGAAACTCGACCGTTATAAGAACCACAGCATAGAAATCGTTGTGGATAAGCTTTGCGTACAGCAGAAGGATGACAAACGGTTGCACGCCAGTGTGGCCACGGCCATGCAACAGGGGGAAGGTCAACTTATGGTTTACGATGCCGAAACAGAGACCGTACGTCATTACAGTAAACGTTTGATGTGCCCCGAAACCGGTTTGTCCTACCGTGACCCGGCTCCTCATAACTTTTCTTTCAACTCTCCGCAGGGGGCTTGTCCGCGGTGCAAAGGATTGGGATATGTCAGCCTGATAGACATGGATAAAGTGATTCCGGATCGTAACCTTTCGGTGTACGAGGGGGCTATCCTACCTTTGGGGAAGTATAAAAACAGCATGATATTCTGGCAGATAGATGCTTTGTTGGAAAAATACGACGCTGATGTGAAGACACCGGTCAAGGATTTGCCGGAGGAAGCGTTGAACGAAATATTGAACGGCAGCATGGACCGCGTGCGCATCAAGTCTCAGTTGGTGCACACCTCATCGGATTATTATGTGACCTACGAGGGATTGATGAAATACATCCAGATGATGCAAGAGAACGAAACTTCGGCTTCGGCACAGAAGTGGGCGGAACAGTTCTCCAAGACGGTGACTTGTCCGGAATGTGGAGGACGCCGTTTGAATAAGGAAGCTTTGCATTTCCGTATGGCAGACAAGAACATTGCGGAGTTGTCGGCGATGGATATCGGTGAATTGTATGATTGGATGTTGCACGTGGAGGAACGGCTGACCGACCGGCAGAGAAAGATAGCCCCGGAAATTTTGAAAGAAATCCGTTCGCGCCTGAAGTTCCTTATGGATGTGGGCTTGGATTATCTGTCCTTGAACCGTTCGTCGGTGTCATTATCGGGCGGTGAGAGCCAGCGTATCCGTTTGGCCACGCAGATTGGTTCTCAACTGGTCAATGTCTTGTATATTTTGGACGAACCCAGTATCGGTCTGCACCAACGGGACAACCGTCGGTTGATAAGCTCCCTGAAGGCTTTGCGTGACACGGGAAACACAGTGGTTGTGGTGGAACATGACGAAGAAATGATGGAGAGTGCCGACTATATCATTGATATGGGGCCGAAAGCCGGCAGGTTGGGAGGCGAGGTGGTCTTCCAGGGCACGCCGGAAGAGATGTTGAAGCAAGATACGTTGACTTCACGTTATCTGAACCGTACTTGTTCCATTCAAATCCCCGGGCAGCGCAGGAAGGGCAACGGACACTCTTTGTGGTTGAGGGGCGCACGGGGAAACAATCTGAAGGGTGTGGATGTTGAATTCCCTTTGGGGCAGTTGATTTGCATTACGGGGGTGTCCGGAAGCGGAAAGTCCACGTTGATTAACGATACTTTGCAGCCCGTCCTTTCGCAACATTTCTACCGTTCCTTGCGCGATCCTTTGCCTTACGACAAGGTTGAAGGCTTGGAATTTGTAGACAAGGTGGTCAGTGTTGACCAGTCGCCCATCGGGCGTTTGCCGCGTTCCAATCCGGCTACCTATACCGGTGTGTTCAATGATATCCGTGCGCTTTTTGTCAGTCTTCCCGAGGCGAAGATACGAGGTTATAAGCCGGGACGTTTTTCTTTTAATGTGAAGGGCGGACGTTGCGAGGCATGTGGTGGAAACGGATATAAGACCATCGAGATGAATTTCCTTCCGGATGTGTATGTCCCGTGCGAGGTATGCCACGGAAAGCGTTACAACCGTGAGACGCTGGAAGTTCGTTTTAAAGGCAAATCCATAGCCGACGTTTTGGATATGACGATTAACCGTGCAGTGGAGTTCTTCGAGAATCAGCCGGTGATTCTGAATAAAATCAAAGTTTTGCAGGATGTGGGCTTAGGATACATCAAACTGGGGCAGCCCTCTACCACGTTGTCGGGTGGCGAAAGCCAACGCATCAAGTTGGCCACGGAGCTGTCCAAGCGCGACACGGGGCAAACCATATATATATTGGACGAGCCGACCACCGGATTGCATTTTGAAGACATACGCGTGTTGCTCGGAGTATTGAACCGTTTGGTGGACAAAGGCAACACCGTGATGGTTATCGAACACAACCTGGATGTCATCAAGTCGGCAGACTTCCTCATCGATATGGGACCGGACGGCGGACGTGGCGGCGGCGAGCTTTTGTTCGAGGGTACGCCCGAGGAACTGGTGCGTTATGGGAAAGGTTATACAGCCGCGTATTTAAAGGAGGTGCTTTATGGCAAGGCAAAAGATTAACAAGACCAATGTGGCACGCTTGTTGGACAAGGCCAAGGTCGCATACGAATTGATTCCATACGAGGTGGACGAATCGGATTTGAGTGCCGTGCACGTGGCCGCCCAGTTGGGCGAAGATGTGGAACGTGTGTTCAAGACTATCGTGCTGTATGGTGACAAGACCGGTTATTTTGTTTGCGTAGTACCCGGAGAACATGAGATAGACCTGAAGAAAGCGGCCCGTGTGAGCGGCAATAAGAAATGCGAATTGCTGCCGATGAAGGAACTTTTGCCTACGACCGGTTATATCCGTGGCGGATGTTCCCCGATAGGGATGAAGAAACATTTTCCCACTTACGTGCACGAGACGGCGGCACAGTACGATTATGTTTATGTCAGTGCGGGGCAGCGCGGTTTGCAGGTCAAGTTGTCGCCCCGGAATTTGTTGGATGAGGCAAGGGCGGAATATGCCGATTTGATTGCGTTGTGATTGTAGTCAGCGGATGCGCACAGATAGGGTGCTGGCTCCGTATCCGCACCAATAGCCTTTTCCACCTTGTACATTGGATTCCAAGTCGTTAGTGTAGGGGAAGAACATATTGGAAGACAGGTTGTTCAGGTTGGAGTAACTTTTCCAGAATTCGTAAGAGGCCTGGTCCATACGGCAGAGTTTTACTTGTACCAAGTCGTCCTTTTTGAAATAGGCGGATGCGTTCTTGTCGGCTTCCGTATAGACGGAGGTCCCGCAGTACACGTCGGCCGCCACGTGCATGGGGATGACTTCATTCGAGAATACCCCCATGAAAGATAAGAGAAAAGCTTTGTCTTTTCCGTGTCTTTTGCTGAACAGTCCATAGTAGTTCCTTTCGTCGGGATTGTCTTCAAAAAAAGCTTTTATATAGAATAAGGTGTCGCTTTCGCTGCGGACGACATGCAGGGAGTCCAGTTCGACGGGTTGGGGGATGGTCGTGACGGCTGTGGCTTTTTTCCCCCGATACTCGGCAGTCAGCGTGTAAGTTTTTCCGGCCTGTCCGGTCATTTTGAATGTCGTGTATTTATAGGGCGGAAAGAAGTCATTGTCATATCCTCCGGTCAGAATCACACTATCGGTCCCGTCAGAGATGGTTACTTTCCCCCAACGTACGATATAGTTTTCGATATTCTGCATACCGGCGTCTATGGCATGGGTTTCGCCCAATAAGACCACGGGGTAGCCGCCGTCCTCAATCCATCCCTCTACGACTAATTGCGTTTGGAGTTCTGCGTCTTCTTCCTCCATGCAGGCCGTAAGTGTGGCACATGCCAGAAGTATCAGTCCGAGTGTGTATATGCAATATGGTTTCATGGCTCAGAATTTTAAAGTATAACCGATGGAAGGCAGCATGCGGCAAAGGGAATACACATGTTTGTAGCCGAAGTTCTCTTCCTGAAAGCCCAAATAACTGAAAAGGACATTACGCCGGGCATATAAATTATAAATGGAGAGGTTCAGGCTTTGCTCCCTGTGCCCACGGGGAGTGAAACGGTAGGTCAGGGCGATGTCCATGCGGTGGGTGGCAGGAAGGTTGGAGCCGTTGTACTTTCCGTATTCGCTCACCAAATTGTTATTGATGACGTACACGCTTTTGGCTTTGGTGTAGGGCGTGCCACTGGCGTATACGAAATCTCCTCCCAAGCTCCAATGCCGGTTGAACCGGTAGTTGGCTACTACGGACAAGTCGTGGCGTCGGTCGAAAGTCGAATTGAACCATTCTGTCGGACTAAGTTCGGGGAAACGGCGTCGGCTGCTTCCTATGGCATAACTGACCCAACCGGAGAGTTTGCCTCTGTTCTTTTTCAGCATGAGATTCAGACCGTAGTTATAGCCTTTCCCATGTATCATATTGTTTTCTATGTGGTAGACCTGCGTGAAGAAATCCAATATGGAACCTGAATATTCGTGCTGATGGCTCAGCTTTTTATAGTAAACTTCCGCACTGATTTCCATCATTCCTTTTTGTGGCCGGAAATAATAACCCAAGGCAATGGAATGAGCTTGTTGGGGGCGTACGGAAGGAGACGAAGAGGTCCAATAGTCTACGGGCAACCCACCGTTGGAGACGGACATTTGATGAAGGTATTGGTGGTACAGACCGTAATGTACGGACAAAGTATGGGAGGGCGAGGGATGGTAGTGCAGGGTGATGCGCGGGTCTGGCGAAATGAAGCTGCGGCCATGGCTGTGGTAGGATGACAATCTCAATCCTCCGAGTACCGACCAGGAGGGGTGGAGGGAAATGTCGGCCTGAAGGTAGGCATTGGCTTCGTGGGCGTCTTCACGGAATTTGGGTGTTTCGTTTTCGATGAACGAACCGGAGACTTCGAACTGCATGGGACGGAAATGGTAATAGTTGTATTCCACACCGCCGTTCCATTGCAGATTGCCCCGTGTCCATTCCAAACGGGCGGCGTAACCGGCTTGCGTGATTCCGGAAGACAGGTTGAGGGATACGGAACTGATACCCATATCCAATGTGTTGCGGTAGCGGCTGAAAGTGGCGTTCTGTTGGAGGATAAACCGGGAGGAATGGTGTTGCCAGTGCAATGCGGCAGCCGTGTTTTGCCAATTCAGCTTGTTTTCGTCTGCAAAGTCTTCCTGCAACAGATTCATACGGTCTTGTCCGTGATACAGGCTAAGGCGGATTTTGTCGTGCGCTCCGGCTTGTTGCACAAAAGTCAGGTTATAGTCTTGCAGGCCATAGCGGAGTTGCATCTCGTCTATTTCCAACAGGTTGCCGTAGAGCAGGTTCAAATAGCTTCCCCGTCCGGATAAGTAGAGCGTGGAATGCTCGCCGGTCGGGAGCGTCAACGTACCTTCGCTTTCCATAAAACTGACAGTGGCATCAAGATGGACTTTACGGGCTATGGAATCGGTAGGGTAGAAAGAAATTTCTCCGCCCAAACGGTTGGAGAAAGCGGCATCGTGACGGTTCTTGACCAATGCCATGCCGCGGAAGTGAGAGGCGTTGAATACGGAAAACAGGCCTAACAGGTGGGAGGCGTTGAATATCGGTGCCCCGTCCATGTTTAATACGCTTTGGGAAGCTGCACATCCCTGTATGTGGATGCCGGAGGTATAGTCGTTGTTGGTGGCTACCCCCGGAAGAAGTTGCAGGCTGCGTAAGGGGTCTGCACTGCCCAATACATGAGGCATGTCTGCCAGCGACTCCATATTCCAGTACAAACGTCCGTTCCGGTCGTCCGATAAAGTGCGTGGACTGTAAGCCTTCACTTCCACTTCTTCCATTCGTTCGCTTTGCAGGCTGTCTGCGAGCGAGGCACGTAGATTTTGGTGGAACCCAACGAGCAGGAACAAAATGCTAATGGTTTTGTACATGCGAGTATGCCGGACACACGTGAAAGCAGGCCGACAACGGATTCCCACGAAGTGGAAACGCGAGTCAGCCTGCCATGGTTAAATTAAAAAAGTATGTTATAAATTCTCGAAGCGCCCGAACAATTCTTCATACGCAGCAATCAGAGATTGGAAACGTGCAACCGTGAAATACTCTCCGAACGTGTAGGTCGTGCCATTTTCGAAGTTCAATACCGGTTCGGCCGACCATTCACCGGAATAATAATAGCTTCCGGGATATGAATAATCGTAATGGACGGCTTGCCATGTCAGAGGTACGGAATAGGTGCTGTTCTTGAAGAACATCGCAGCCTGTACGTATTGGTTGGCGGCATCGACAGCCCTTTGTGTTTCCAATCGGGCAGCCTCTTTTACGCTTTCCAAAGAACCTTCCGCATTTCCTTGGTAGTAATAATAGTACCCGTCATAGTCGAAGGCATCTACCAGCCCGTTGTTGTTGTCGGCAGTGATGTTCAGGCTTATGTCGTCCATGATGTTGCAACCCAGGATTCCGTTTTTCAAGTTGGCGTTTCCGTCGAAATATCCGGATTCGATCAAATCTATGTCAGCCAAATTATGCCCGTTCACGCTGCATGACATGGTAATCAGTCGTTCGTTTCCGCTGTAAAGTTCCGATTTCACGGCAGCATCGCTGTTATTGTCAAACAAAGAATGGGTGACTTTATAACCGGCATCGGCAGCCTCGAACGTTGCATTTGCGGAATATTGCTTGCCGACATAGTCGCAGGCTTCCGTGTTGACGGTAAGCTGGGCCATGAGTTTGCCGTCGAGTTTTACGGTGCCTGTAAGGGTAGCCGGAATCTTGATGGTTTCGGAATAGGCATTCCCGGTTGCATCTTTACGGACGAATTCAAACTCTTGGCCGCTGCCTTTCACTTCGGCTACACAGTTTTTTCCTTCGTATCTGAACTTATAGATGGCGGAATTCCTCATCGATGCATCGGCAATTTGATCCCACTCTTCCGTAGTTTCGTTCCATTTCCATTCTCCGTGGAGTTGGCTAATTTCGTACACATCGCCGATAGCTCGCTTGGAGGCCAGTGCGGCAATGTCTCCTTGTGCGCTAAGGCGCATGGTGCGCATGAGGCTTCTCCAACCGTAATCCGGACGGTTCGGGTTGTCGGGGAGCATGACTTCGTCATCCTCGTTGAAGAACGTGTTTTCGCAATATTCCAACAGCGAGATGGTTGGTTTGAGGCGTTCCACATCTATCTTTGCGGCCAATGCCTTGCCCACACGGTCTATCTCCTCTTGTGCCTGCTCTACGGTCGTGACGGGGACGTTACCGTTTCCATTTCCACCGCCCGGACCTTCATTTCCGTTGTTGTCATCATCGCTGCACGCCGTTGTCATACACAATGCCGCACCTAAAAATAAAGAATAGAATAGTCTTTTTCTCATTGTTTAGTTGGTTTAAGTGGGAAGTTAACGGTATTTTTCTTGCATGCATACGGGAATGCTTCCCTTCATTTCCTTGAGCATGAATGTACTATTTCGTCTGCAAATATAGTAATTTTAATATAAGAAGAAATATATTCACTCTATTTTATATTATATTAATATATGAGTGTTACTCTGAATTTCAGTATTTGGATTTCTTTTCTTTTACAACACGGTAGAGAGGTAAGGACATCGGTACACGGTTCTGCGCCAAACGATTTTTTAGTCTCAGCCGATTGATTTTTCAATCACAGCCAATCGTTTTTTCGTTCTGCGGAGATTAATTTGTGTTTTGTTAGTATTTGAAATACAGCTTTTTATGATGCTGATTTTGTGGAACGGCTAAGACCTTTACGTTGTATTTCCAAGAGGAATAAAACCGGACAGACAGAAAAGGGAAAAACAAAAGCCGGTATTTTTCGGCGTACCTCCGAATACCGGCTTTTCCCGCTGTGGAAAGATTTATTTCTTGAGGTTGGCTTTTTCCAATCCGTAACCGTATTGCTTATCGGCGGACTTGAGCAGGAAAGCCACCAACAGGGAGAGAATGGCTATACCGGTGAAAATGCACATGGGGAGGGTATAGTCGTAAAGATTGGTTGTTTTACCGTTTACCACTTCCTGGCCCGTGATGCAATAGTTTTCGAGTACGCTGCCAATGAGAGCCGGAATACCCCATAACCCGATGTTCTGGATGAAAAATATCAGGGCGTATGCCGTACCCAGTTGTTTGACCGGGAATATTTTGGCCACGGAAGGCCACATGGCGGACGGGACGAGAGAGAAGGCGATGCCCAGAATAATCATCAGGATGATGGCTACCCAAGAGGCGTGGATGAAAGGAATGGCATAGATGGCATGCACGCAGATGAGCATAAAAGCTCCCAACATCATAATGGAAGCAGCCTTTCCTCTCCGGTCTATCATTCCGCCGAACACAGGAGTCAGGAACAGCGCGCCCAAAGCAGGAAGGCCCGCAAAGGTACCGGCGATGTCTTCGGATACGTTGTATTTCGTCACCATCAATTCGGTAGCGAATTTCTGGAAGGGGAATACACAAGAATAGAACAGGACACACAAGAGGGCAATGAGCCAGAATCCCGGATTGCTGACTACGGCCACCACATCCTTGAAGGAGAATTTTTCATCATCGCCGCAGGAGGTGTCGATCGTGACCTGGCGGTCGAGCTTGCGGTCCATGAAAGTGAAGCATAGGAAAGAAACCAGTCCGCCGACGAGCAGGACGGCACCGATGAGCAACGGAGTGTCGAGATGCCAGTTCTTGGCTACGGGGATGGCTACTGCGTATGCCACTTGCGAGCCGACGCGGGCCAAGGCGACCTGTACGCCCATGGCCAAAGCCATTTCCTTGCCGTGAAACCATTTGGCGATGATTTTTGTTACCGTTATGCCGGCCACTTCGGCACCGACACCGAATACGGAATATCCGGCCGAGGCCATGAAGACATCCAGTTTGTAACCGAACAGCATCTCTTCTGTTCCGCCGAAACGGGTGATGGCAGCGTATTCGCATATCGTGCCACCTACCATCAGGATGGCGGACAGCATACCTGTGAAGCGGATACCGAATTTATCCAAAATCAGTCCGCCCCAGATGAGCATGAGCAGGAAGACATTCAGGAAACTGTAGGCTCCCGTGAAGAAGCCGAACTCACCGCTTGTCCAGTGCAGTTCGCCTTCGAGCATGCTTTTGAGCGGAGCCATGATGTCGTTTACGTAGTAAGCGGCCATCATGGTGAAAGCTACAACAAAGAGGGCAGACCAACGTGCCCACGTCTTGTCATTTAATTTTTGATTCGAAGTTTGGTTCATGACGTTTATCGTTTAATTTATTTTTTCAACCAACGGTCCAGCCAGCGGAAGAAAGTGCGCTGCCACAATATGCCGTTTTGGGGTTTCAATACCCAGTGGTTCTCGTCGGGATACAACAGGAGTTCGGCGGGGATACCACGCATGACGGCGGCACTGAAAGCCGACTGCCCTTGTGAGCTGAGGATGCGGTAGTCTTTCTCGCCGTGGATGCAAAGGATGGGCGTGTCCCAACGGTCTACGTAGAGGTGGGGACTGGTGGTGAAGGGATTCACCTTTTGCTGGTCGTTCACCTTTTCCGCGTTGTCCGGGTCGGCACTGATGCCCTTACGCCAAGGGCCTGCGCCGAGGTCCCAGTTGGGAAACCACATTTCTTCCGTTTCGTAATATTGCTGTTGCGTGTTGAAGATTCCGTCGTGCGAGATGAAGCATTTGAAGCGTTTGTCGTGGTGTCCGGCCAGATAGTACACGCTGTAGCCTCCGAAGCTGGCCCCCACGCATCCCAAGCGGTCTTTGTCCGCATACGGTTCTTTGCAAATGTCGTCGATGGCACTCAGGTAGTCTTGCATGCACTGGCCGCTGTAGTCGCCGCTGATTTCCTCCAGCCACTCCATGCCGAAGCCCGGCAGGCCGCGGCGGTTGGGAGCGATGACGATATAGTCGTTGGCAGCCATGATTTGCAGGTTCCAACGGTAGCTCCAGAACTGACTGACGGGGCTTTGCGGGCCTCCTTCGCAGAACAGGAGTATCGGATATTTTTTGGATGGGTCGAAATGAGGCGGGTAAACCACCCAACAGAGTTCCTTCTTGCCATCCGTGGTAGCGACCCAACGTTCTTTGACTTCACCCATCTTCAGGCGTTCCTGGAAATATTGGTTTTCCCGGGTGAGCTGCCTGACTTCCGCATTTTTCTTCTTTTTAAAGGAAAGGCTGTAGATGTCATCCGGCGCACTGATGCTGTGGCGGGTGACGATGAGGTTTTTACCGCATAAGGCCAGTCCGGCACCATAGTCGAAATCCCCCGTGGTCAGCGGTCTCACTTCGCCTTTGAGGTTGGTGGAGTGTACCATGCTACGTGCCTGCCATACGCCGGTGAAATAGAACGAGCGGCTGTCGGCTGCCCAACAGAATCCGTTTACTCCGGATTGGAAAGCTTCCGTAACGTAAGTTTTTGCACCCGTCTTCAGATCCAGGACGCACAGTCGGGTACGATCGCTTTCGTAACCGTTGCGCGCCATGCTGAGCCACGCCACATATTTCCCGTCGGGAGAATAAGCCGGGTTCGTGTCGTAGCCCACGTTACAATCCCGGTCCAGATGGTTTATGATTTGGTGTTCCATGGAACGCGACGGGTCGATTTCAGGCTCTTTGTAGTCGGACGGTTTGCATAGGTTCTCGGTTTGTCCGGTCGCCGTATCGTAGCGGTAGATGTCGCTGTCCGTACTGATAGCGTAGTCCCGGCCTGTCTTTTTGCGACTGGTGTACACGATATAACGGCTGTCGGGACTCCAGTTGAATTGTTCGCTGCCTCCGAACGGTAACATCGGGCATTCAAACGGTTCGCCGTTCAGGAGGTCGATGCCGTCACCCGTCCGTCCGTCTTGGACATCCGCCACGAAGATGTGGGGGATGGTGGTCACGTAACGGTCCCAATGTTTGTAGTTGAGGTCGGTGATGACCATACCGCTGGATAATGGCAGGTCGTCGTATTTTTTCTCGATAGAAGTATAAGTGTCTACGGAATGGACGATGATGACTTTTTTCCCGTCGGGGGAAAACTTGTATCCTTCCACGTCCTTATGGCAGAAACTGACTTGACGGCGTGACGTGCCGTCCAAAGCCATTTCCCATATCTGGCTGCTTCCGCTTTTACCGCTCAGGAAGGTGATTCTTTGTCCGTCCGGAGTGAAAGCCGGTTCGCTTTCGTTGTCGGCCGTGGTGGTAAGCAGGGTCGGGTTCGCGCCGTCGGCATCCATCAGGTAAAGGACGGTATGGCTCTTGTTCTGCTGTACGCTGTAATAGCTGACGGTGTATACAATCTTTTGGGCGTCCGGAGAGACGGCGAAAGTCCCGATCCGTCCCATGGCCCATAATGCCTCGGGAGTGAGGCGGTCTCCGGTAAGTGTAATCTGGTTTTTTCCGATGATTTGTCCGTCGTTGGCTCCGGATACCGGACTGGCGGAAGCCAAGGTAAGGGCTGCGGTCATAACATGAATGAGATTCATAATAGATGTGAGCTAAAAAAAATGAATCATTCCGGACGGTTGCGGATAGCCCGGAATGATTCTTAAGGATGTATTATTATTTTTTGTTTTGAGCTTGTTTCTTTTTCTGTTCTTCCAAGATGGCTTGCTGCTGTTTTTGCAGTGCTTCCAACCGTGCGGCCATTCCCGACATCTTTTTGTTAGGGTTGGCTTTATTGGCTTGGTAGTTGGCTTCGAGCTTAGCCAAAAGCTTCTTGTCATCGGTGGTCTTGCGTAGGAACCACATGATAAGAATACTAGTCAGACCGGAAAGGAAATAGTAATAGTTCAATCCGGACGAGTAGTTATTGAACATGAAGAAGAAGGCTACAGGCATGATATACATCATATACTGCATGAACTTCATTTGCTGTGCTTGTTCGCCGGTCATGCTGTTCTGCTGCTGGCGCATGCTGATCCAAGTGTTGACGATATTGGTCAGGCAGAACAACAAGCAGAAAATGCTGAGGTGGTCTCCGATAAGCCAGATGGACTTGTCCCATCGTATTACGTCATCGTATGCCGAAAGGTCGGAAGCCCAAAGGAAACTTTCTCCGCGCAATTCGATGGCGTTCGGAACGAAGTTGAACAAAGCGATCCAGATAGGCATCTGTAACAGCATCGGCAAGCATCCGCCCATCGGGCTGACCCCGTACTGGCTGTAAAGCTGCATGGTTTCCTGTTGCTTCTTCATGGCGTCTTCCGGTTTCGGATATTTGGCGTTAAGCTCGTCAATCTTCGGTTTCAGCACACGCATCTTGGCAGAAGACAAGTAAGACTTGCGTGTGGTGGGGTAGACCAGTACTTTCACCAATATCGTGAGCAACAACAAGACAATACCCATTGACAGTCCCAGACTGCTCAACCAATCGAAAATGTATATGATGAAGAAACGGTTGATCCACTTGAAGAGCGGCCAGCCCAGATAAACAAGGTCTTCCAATTCCAAATCTTTGTCACTGGCACTGAGTTTGTTCGTGTGTTGCAACAGATGGTAATTGTTCGGAGCGAACAGCATCTGCATTTGAGTAGGGGTCTTTCCGCTGGGATCGAAGAACGTTTTCATGTCGGCCTCGTAATCTTTCAGGTAACCGCTGGCTTTTTGCTGCGGCGTGCTGCTGAGGTGGGCTTCCGTGAAATCCTGATGTGCTATCAATACACAACTGAAAAACTGGTTCTTGAAAGCGACCCAATCCAAGGGTTCTGCAATCTTTTCGGATTCGGCACTGGTTTCGCTCAGATAATCCGTTCCCTCATTCTTTATTTTATACGTCAGGGAAGAATAACGGCTTTCGAAATCGAAGCCTTTTTCTTGTTGGCGTGCCATTTCATTCCATGCGATGTCCAGAGTTTTCATAGACGGAGCGAAGATATTGCCCAAACCGTTGGCTTGGATGGTAAAGTCGATCATGTAGGAATGGGGCAACAACTTGTAATCGAAATCCAGTGTACCTCCTGTGGAAGCCTGGAGACGCATGGTGAGGGTCGTGTCGCTGACGTTGATTGGGGTGAAAAAGAGGTCGCCGGAGTTGATGTTCTCCGTTTTCCCACCCAACATGAATTGCATGCGTGCGTCTTTTTCGTCGAACAGCGTCACCGGGCCGCCCTGTTGGTTCTTATATTCTTTGAGTTCAACCTTTTGGACGGTTCCCCCACGTGTATTGAACGTTAATTTAATCAGCTCGTTTTCCAATACGACGTTTTGTGCTTCTCCTCTCCTGTGGGCGTAAAACAATGACGTCGTGTCTAAAGCTACTTGTGCCTGATGCGCTATTTCAGCCTCTTCCTTGGCTTCTTGTGCCATCTGTGCCTTTTGTTGAGCCACGGTAGCGATAGAGTCCTGTCGGCGTTGGGCTTCCATTTCCGCTTCGCTCGGGCGACTGAAATAACTGAATCCGATAAGTACTGCCGCAATGAGGATAAATCCTGTAAGCGTGTTTTTGTCCATATTCTTATTTATTTGTCTTTAGATTGCTTTTTGGTGCTCAATGAATTCTCAATGGCTGCCTTTACGAATGAAAGGAACAATGGATGCGGTTTGAGTACCGTACTGCTGTATTCCGGATGGAATTGTGTACCGATGTACCATTTCAATGTCGGGATTTCTACAATCTCCACCAAGTTGCTGTCGGGGTTGGTGCCGACGCATTGCATGCCGGCTTTTTCATACTCCTTAATATATTGGTTGTTGAACTCGTAGCGGTGACGGTGGCGTTCGGAAATCTGCTTTTGTCCGTATGCCTCAAAAGTCTTACTGCCTTCACGTACATCACAATCGTAGGCTCCCAGACGCATTGTACCTCCCATTTGGGTGATATTTTTCTGTTCTTCCATGATGTCGATGACATTGTGCGGAGTCTTTTCATCCATTTCGCGGCTGTTGGCATCTACGTATCCTAATACGTTACGTGCAAATTCGATAACCATCATTTGCATGCCGAGACAAATACCGAACGTCGGAATATCGTGGGTGCGGGTGTATTCGGCTGCAATGATTTTACCTTCGATGCCCCGTTGTCCGAACCCCGGACAGAGAA
>ENA-ORSB01002439-ORSB01002439.1-human-gut-metagenome-genome-assembly--contig:-NODE-2439-length-14823-cov-6.254943_pt1 | contig 14823 bp, 15 predicted proteins | sample MGYA00242180_ERZ509144 | MGnify/ENA primary metagenome ERZ509144 (study PRJEB26280, sample SAMEA2338661) | human gut metagenome | biome: human gut; feature: human-associated habitat; material: faeces...
GTGCTGGAAAAGGAGATTCCGCAGTTGCAGGAGATAGCGGGCAAGGTGTGGAAGAAAGAGGACGAACTGAAACAGCTGAAGTCCGAACTTGCCGCACTTGACCGCAAGATACAGTTGGAGCTTGCTTCGCCTACTCCGGAAGTCACCGAAAAAGAGAAAGACGGGCAGGATGTCAAACCGGTTGAGGAAGGTGTACGCAACGTTCCGCCACAACACAGCGGAGAAACACCGCAAATACGCAGTCCGGCGAATGAGCAAAATCCATCGAAAAATTTCATCGCTAATCATATTATAATTGGGCGTCCGGGATTATATGCGAAAGATGAGAATCGACCAAAAGGGATTAAAATATGAGATATGTTAGCAAGAGGGATAGTATTAAAGATTATCCTTCTTGCTATTCTTGTTTGCCTCACATTAAGATGTGTAATTTAATTCATATGTAGTTGTGAGAATGGAGAACTTTGAAGACTTAAATCAATTCCACATGGAGTTTCGGAGGTCAAAACGGTGACAAACGGCTGCAAAAATCGGCATTATAATACCTTGATTTTCTCTTAATAGATTTTGACAAACGAGAACTTCGCCTATTGGCGATTAGGCAAGTACGTAGCCATTGAACAGGAAAATGTGAGACTGAAAGCCGAGAACGATAATATCAGAGAGTCTTTCCCCGATGCCGTCAGGAAGAGGTTGCGAAACGGACAAAAGCATTGACCGAGGTGAAGTGGTCGGCGCATGGTACTGTGACTATATGTGACACTTGCTGCCCTTTAATGACATAAAACATCGCCACATACTCAATGAGGTTGGTGATGTTGCGGAAGGTCGGTATGATTGGAAAATTGATAGAGGGTGAGGTGGAATCAGCCTGTAATGGTGATTAATAGGGCAAATTCCTCCTTTTGAAGACTTTTTTATCGTTCAACCTCTATTCTCATTTCACAATTTGTTGCGCCTCGTAAGATAGAGTTACAGAGTGTTACAATAAATTTTTCGTCTTTCCACAAGCTGTGCAAAGAATAAATCACGCTTTGGCGTGAACACTCACAGAGCAGAGGTGTAGTGACATATCCATTTCTACACAACCCACAAGTGCATTCCAAGAAGATAAGACGATAGATATGACCTTTTTCAACAATCTCACCTTTTACTCCGGGTAAGTCATTTGCCAACAGAAAGAAATCATCCATATCTCCTTTGGCGGTTTCATAGAGTTTCTTATAAATAGAAAGCGTGCCACCGTTTACACAATTCTTTCCACATTCCGAAAAGAAAGCAGACCGCTGTTCTGGAGATAGCCGCGCAATACCTTTTTCAAAACCTCTAAACCAATTTGATATTTCCATGTCGATATAATTATAATACCTGTCTGTTCAATATATAAGCAATAACAAAACACAAAGCGCAGACAGCATCGCCACTTATTTATTCGGAGGTCTAAGGAAACCTTGCATACAGGCAGTAATAGCAACCAACGCTAAGAGTGAGAACCACTATGCCATCTAATTATGCAATTTGAAAATATCCTACGTTTCCAAATACCTTGATACACACAACGCTTCATTTTATTACATTATGTATTGGATAGAGTTGCCCCAATCCAAATACAAAGGTAGTGAGATTCTTGTAAAAGTATCTCGCTAACAGGCATAAATCAGCTTTTCAAGGCTCATTTTCCTACTTTTTGTACCTCTATTGGCTCTCCAAGCGTCCCAAAACCTGTATTATAGCGGTAACAGACAATTCCTTGATAAGTTTTTCTCGAAGATATTTTTTTGTTTCAACGAAAAGTGCTAATTTTGTTCCCGAATGGTAACATTAATATGGAACGCGATAGAGAAGCAACAGAAAAACGGTTGTTAGATACGATTGGACAGATGATAGCCGAGAACGGATTTGAGAAGATAGGCATCAATGCCGTTTCTGCTCAGTCCGGTGTGTCCAAGATTTTGATATACCGCTATTTTAATTCAATAGACGGTTTGATTGCCGCATATATACGCAAGCATGATTTCTGGCTGAATTCTTCACTTGAGTTCTCAGATGCGACACAGGTACTTCCTGCGGTTAAGAGAATGTTCCGTGAACATATCGAACAATTGCGAACTGACCCGGTTTTAAGAAAACTCTATCGTTGGGAACTCTCCTGCGACAATGATGTAATTACAGCCTTAAGGGAGCAGAGGGAAACGATTGGCATGAATTTGATAAAACAAGTTTGCGCTGTCACAGGACGTCCGCAACAGGAAATAGCAACGTTATCTGCGATGATTACAGCATCCATTACTTATCTGGCAATGCTTGGTGATTATTGCCACGTATTTAACGGAATAAACATAAGCGAGGACAATGGGTGGGAGCAAATTTATCAAGAAGTGGAGAATCTGATAGACAGAATGTTCGCAGATTGAAATCTGTTTATCCGGACTACAAAATTTTTTCGCCTCAATGTTCCCGACAAGTAACATAAATAAACTATAAAAAAATGACAAAAATGATTATTGCTCTTTTAGGATTGCTTTCGACAATCAGCCTTACTTCCTGCGACAAGGAACTGATCGAGTACGAGCAGGGTGATATAAAAGTCTGCATCGAACAAGGTCGGGAATGGCTACATGATTTCCCGGTGTTCTTAGGTATCAAGAAGAAAAACCCGCCACAAATAGCCATCTGGCTGGAAGATATGCAAGGGAATTATCTTTCGACAGTATATGTTTCGCACAAGATAGCGACACAGGACTGGCAGATGGCAAAAGGCAACCGCAGAAAAGAGGCGTTGCCGTACTGGTGCTATTCCCGTGGGATAATATATGATGACGGGCTTTATCTGCCTACAAAGGACAAGCCCGTGGTGGACGGAATTTCGGGGGCAACTCCCCGTGAAAGTTTCGATGTGAAGCTTAGGACTGCAAATCACTTACAACACTTTATAGTTAAAGTGGAGGTCAATCACTCCACAGACTTTAATGACAATTTCCCTAAAAACGCCCAAGAGGGAGATGCAAATTATTCCGGAGGCAAAGAGGGAAGCGGACAACCTGCGGTCATTTACAAGGCTGAAGTCGATTTGACAACGGGTAAAAAGACCTTTGAGACCACGCTGATAGGACACAGCAGCCCAGACGGAAGTGATGGCGAAATCCATACGGATCTGTCGGGATTGACAACGGCATTGGAAATAGTTGAACGGATAACGATAAACATACAGTAATGAGAAATATAATTATATTGGCATTGATATTTCTTGGGACAACCGTACACGCCCAAGAGATCCGACGTATATCCTATGCGACGACAATCGGTACTGGCTTAGATATGAGCAAGCCTTCATGTACGCCGTTTGTATGGCAGGTAATCGGCAATTACAATTTCAATGAACGTTTATCAGCAGGAGTGGGAACCGGCATATCGCTATTTGAGAAACCGATAGTGCCTTTATTTGCAGATGTGAAATTCTGCATTCGCAAACCGGGGAAATTCACTCCCTTTATCCAATGCGGCGCAGGATATGGGATTGCAGTTTCAAAGGAGGCTAATGGCGGTATCTATCTGAATCCTGCTGCCGGAATTTCATACTCTGTATATAAACGTATGAAACTGTTCGTGTCAGTAGGCTATGAACTGCAAAAACTGGAGCGATTAAGGAAGTTTGACAGCGAAATTGTTGCAGTCGAGTTTTCAGAGAAACTGAGCCATAATCTCATTTCTGTGAAAGTTGGAATTGAGTTTTAGCAGCCGGATTTTGAAGCTTGCCTAAAATAGAGTTACAGATTAATTCTGTAATTTTGCCCCAAAGGAGCTATTTGGTGTGGCTTCTGAAACGCATAAAAGCAAAATATAGCAAGGGAATAGCAAGAAACGTACATTGAAACGCAATATTAGTCCACAAGGTCGTTCATATTTTCTCTACTTTTGCCGACTAAAATCAACCAGAACATGAGATACATGTATGGACTATAAATTTGAAATCAAGCATTTAGGTACTATCCCTGTTGTATATTGTAGCCATTATATGGCATACACCAATATTCGGCAGGGGTACGTCATGCCTATGTAATAACATAATTGAAAAATGGTTTAATAAAGAGGATGAAAAGGATACTGTTTACTCTACTATATCTGGCTTTAATATTGCCTGCTTTCGCTGATGGAGATAAGGCGATAGAAAAAGCATTACAGGATTATGTCATGGGGAAAGATGCCCGTATTGGTGTCGCTGTCATTATTAATGGCAAAGACACAGTGTCTGTCAACGGCAAGCGTGATTTTCCGATGATGAGCGTAGTCAAATTCCCTTTGGCACTAACAGTTGCCAACTGGATAGATACAAATGGCATGACACTGAACGATTTCATTACATTCAACGGAAATGCCCTGAATGAAAACACTTATAGCCCGATGCTCAAAAAATACGGCAAATCCCGCAATATTATGACTGTAAGGGAACTGTTTGAATGGTCATTGATAGAAAGCGATAATAATGCGGCGGATATACTTCTGAATCATGTCGGCGGCCCATCCGGTGCGACATCAATAATGCGGAAGATGGGCATTCCTGATGATATTGTAATCGGCGCATCCGAAGAAGATATGCACCGAGATCCATATCTGAGCTATCTTAACCGTTCCACCCCTTTGGCAATGGCACAACTTTTTGACAGGTTATACACCGAAATGAGAAATGTATCGCAATCATATTCAGAAATATCGACTATGCTCGAACAGTGTTATACCGGGCTTGACAGACTTGCTGCACCTCTTTTGTCCGCAAAGATAGGTCATAAGACCGGTACCGGGTTCCCGACACCAGAAGGACGCATATCTGCAATAAACGATTGTGGGTATGTGTATCTGCCTGACGGTACGAGATACTCGATAGCTGTATTTGTAGCGGATTCCGGTTATGACATGACAGAGACATCAGCTATAATTGCGGAGATTTCCAACATCGTTTGGGAGGGAGTGGTTAAACAAAAATAGAATAAGAATATGGAACAAATATTTTGTCAGAGTTGCGGAATGCCGCTGGCTGATTCCGACAAGGGAACAAACATCGACGGTAGCCTCAATGAGGATTACTGCAACTATTGTTATAAGGACGGCAAGTTTACTATGGAGATGACTATGGAGCAGATGGTTGACCACTGTGCCCAGTTCACTGATGAAATAAACAAATGGTCCGGTCAAAATATGACAGTGGAAGAATCGAAAGAGATGATGCGACAATTTTATCCAACCCTCAAACGCTGGAGGAACAGACTATGAGATATTGTTGTACAGTTTTATCCGTGTCAGATATAAACAAAGCCCGAAGTTTCTACGAAAACATATTCGGACTGGAAGTCTGTCAGGATTATGGACGAAATATTTTGTTCTCCTGCGGTTTGGCTTTACAGCAGGATTTCGATTGGCTTATTGGTGTTCCACAAGACAAAGTATATAAAAAGTCCAACAATGTTGAAATTGCCTTTGAGGAACGTGATTTTGACGGATTTCTGCAAAAGCTGAATGACAATCCGGGAATCGTATTCTTAGGCGAAGTCATTGAACATGATTGGGGGCAGCGAGTGATTCGTTTCTATGATTTGGATGGACATCTCATAGAAGTGGGAGAAGAGATGAAAATGGTCATAGAGAGATTCATTTCTGATGGAATGACTTTAGAAGAAGTTTCCCAAAGGATGGATGTTGCTGTTGATACCCTGCTGAAATTATTGGATTCCGGCCACATTGTGACAAACGATAAATTCTAATTAAAAAAGAACAAATGGCTTTTGATTTCAAAAAAGAATATAAGGAGTATTATATGCCTAAGAACAAACCTGCGATTGTTGATGTCCCTGCTGCTAACTATATTGCTGTTAGAGGAGAAGGTAACCCCAACGAAGAAGGCGGGGCATATCAACAAGCTATCGGTGTTCTGTATGCGGTGGCTTATACTCTAAGAATGAGTTATAAGACAGACTATAAAATCAATGGTTTCTTTGAATATGTTGTTCCTCCTTTGGAAGGCTTTTGGTGGCAGGATGGCATGGATAGCGTGGATTATAGCAATAAATCGAAATTCAAATGGATTTCCGTTCTTCGGTTGCCCGACTTTATAACAAAGCAAGATTTTGATTGGGCTGTTGCCACCGCTTCCAATAAGAAAGGAATTGACTGCTCCTCCGCTCAATTTTTAACGTTAAACGAAGGGTTGTGTGTGCAAATCATGCACTTGGGTTCTTATGACTGCGAGCCGGAAACGGTTGCTATCATGGAGCGGTATCTGTTACAAAATGGCTATGTTAAAGACTTAAAAGGAGACAGATTGCACCATGAAATATATCTTTCTGATCCAAGAAGATGTACTCCGGAAAAATTAAAAACCGTGATAAGACTTCCTGTTAGAAAATGTGGCAACCATATACTGAAAGAATAAAAAATCTAATTAGACTTATATAAAATCATATAAGACATGGATATACAACGCATAATCAGCTTGGTCAAAGAGACTAAGGGAATAATCACAAACAGGGATATGGCATCCCATGTGAAAGAGAAGGGCGTGGCCGATTATGTAACGCAAGTTGATGTAGCCGTACAGGACTTTCTGAAAAAGGCACTACATACACTTGTCCCGGAAATACAGTTTCTCGGAGAGGAAACAGGTTTACAACGAATGGATGCTGATAGCTATTGGATTCTTGATCCCGTTGACGGCACTACGAACCTCATGCACGACTATCAGCATAGCGTGGTCTCGTTGGCTCTTTGTCGCCAAAAGGAAATTGTTATGGGTATTGTCTATGACCCATTTCACGATGAACTGTTTTCTGCTGTCAAAGGCGAAGGTAGTTTCTTGAATGGCAGCCCCATACACGTTTCATCTGCCCAGAAGCTATCGGAAACCATCATTGGTATAGGTACAGCAAAGAGAGAACTGGCAAAGGAGAACTTTTCAAGATTTCTCCAAGTTTATGAAAATTCGCAAGATATCCGAAGGCTTGGTTCTGCCGCATTGGAATTGGCATATACCGCGTGTGGCAGACAAGGTGGATATTTCGAGGTATATCTGAACCCGTGGGATTATGCGGCAGGTATGCTTATAGTACAAGAAGCCGGAGGTAAAGTGACAGACTGGAATGGAAATGCACTTGATCCTGCAAAAGGTAGCCAAGTCGCAGGGACAAACGGGAAAGTCCACGAGGAACTGCTAAAACTATTATTGTGAGACAGTAAAAACAATACTTTGGGAAAGCCTGCTTTTTAGAAGTTAGAAAAGGACATTTATTCCCATTGAACGAAAGAAAAGGCTATACGCAATGAGTGATTCTGCCAAATATACAAAACAAGTAAATCTGGTTCTTGATTATATCAATGCCCATATAAACGAAGAACTTGATATAAAGTCATTGGCGGAGAAAACATATTTGTCCGCTTACCATTTCCACCGTATATTTACGGCAGTAATGGGCGAACCGTTAGCTAAATATGTAATGCGTAGGCGCTTGGAACTTGCCTCTATCCAGTTGCGAGACGATGTGCATAAACCCGTCACGAATATAGCTATTGAATGCGGTTTTAATTCAGCTAATGTCTTCTGCCGCAATTTCAAGAAACACTTCGGTATGACTGCTGAAGCGTACAGAAGCAAAATGCAGCAAGAAAATAGCAAAGAACGCACATTGGAGCGCAACATAAGTCCATACAGGCGTTCATATTCTCACTACTTTTGCCGGCAAAAATCATTCAAAGTAGGAGAAACAAGTATGGACTGTAATTTTGAGATCAAACATTTAGATGCCATCCATGTGGTGTATTGTCGCCATATTGGTGCATACACCAATATGCAACAAGCATTTGAAAAGTTGATGCGATGGGCGTACCCCAAAGGATTATTACCGATGCACGATTCTCGTTTAGCCTCGATTTATCACAATAATCCGAATACGACGGAAGAGGGCAAACTTATTTCTGATGCTTGTCTGATAGTCAAGGAACCGATGAAGACCGACGGAGAAATAAGTTCATATATTATTCCTGCCGGACAATATGCAGTGGGGAGGTTTGAAATCTCATGGGATGAATTTCAGCGCGCATGGGAATGTATGTTCCATTTGGTAGAAGAACACGGTTGCAAATGTTGCGGACTGGCCTTTGAAATCTATATGAATAACCATGAAGAACATCCGGAAAAGAAATGGGTAGTGGATATATGTATTCCTGTAACATCTAAATGTAATTAGTATGACTAATGAAGTATTATACCTGCTGTTGAATGATTACACAGATCATGAAGCGGTGTATCTATCGGAAGGTATCTCTTCCGACGAATCCGCCTTGAAAGAGAATCCGAAATATGTCAATAAGGTCGTGGCACCGACATTGGAACCTGTTAAATCCATAGGCGGTTTTCGGACTATACCGGATTATTCATTTGACACGATGCCAGATGATTATGCGGCATTGGTACTGATTGGAGGCTTCGGATGGAAAACACTGGACGCAGAGCAGGTCGTACCAATTGTCTGTAAGGCAATTAAGAGTGGTAAGATTATAGGAGCTATCTGTAACGCCGCTTCGTTTATGGCAAAGCATGGATTCCTAAATGCCGTTAAGCATACCGGTAACGGTCTGGAGCAGTTGAAACTATGGGGTGGTGAAAACTACACAAATCAGGGAGACTATATTCATGCTCAAGTCGTCAGCGACAAGAACATTGTAACGGCAAATGGTTCTGCGACCCTTGAGTTTGCAAAAGAATTGTTGTTGCTGCTTGAAAACGATGCACCGGAACGTATCGAGATGTTTTATCAGTTTAACAAGCAAGGCTTTTGCTCATTATGTCCAAATAGTTCTAATACAAAATGATTCATATGAAATTATCGTTCCTTTTGATATTCACATTGCTCATGGCGTCATGCGGTCAGCATAACACGAAAGTCAGCTCAGGCTGTGACACGGAACATGATTTGTCGTATATGACTGTTGAAAGCATCTATGACCGTTGGCAGCTTGAAGAATATCATCCGGCTGAAACTTCATCAATGAAGTTGATTCATGTTAAAAGTGACAAAAAATATCGTCTTCAGTTCCTTGATTCAGGTAGCTTCTCATGCACTACGGATTGTAATACTCTTTCGGGAAACTTTGTCGCAGATGATTCGCTTCTGTCATTCCAAAATATAGCATGGACAGAAATGGCATGCGAAGATATGTCTATAGAGAACGAGATGAAAGCACTGCTGCCCAGAGTACAAAGGTACACGGTCACTTCCGATTCTCTGTTCCTAAAGAATGATGAGGGACGCATTTTAGCTGTATATAGTCAAATGGTTGATAAATCGATTTCTTTAGATGAGAGATACGAAAGAAAATAATAATCTGAAGATATAAGTTTAAGGGAAAAACGCTACCTTTGCAGAACTAACAGAAAAATAAATAGTTGTTCAACAATATGAAATGGCAGTTGTGCATATAGCTACGCTCAACGAATAGCACTCCAAAATTTGCTATTGAGCAACTGACGGGCTTGTATCAGGTCTGTCATATGTTGCGTTGCCAATAATTCCCTTTAATTATTTCTAAAGCACTCGTTACGCTGCTACCGGCAGTGTGGCTTGTCGTTTCATATTGATTTGAACAAATGGATTATACATATAAGAAAATCTGGCTCATCGCTTTTCCTGTAATGATGAGCATCCTGATCGAACAGCTGATAAATATTACTGATGCCTTGTTCTTGGGGCACGTCGGTGATGTGGAACTCGGCGCGTCCGCCCTTGCCGGTATTTGGTTCTTGGCAATCTATATGCTTGGTTTCGGGTTCAGTTTGGGCCTACAAGTGGTAATCGCACGCCGAAACGGAGAACAGCGGTATGAGGAAACTGGAAAAACGTTTTATCAGGGATTGTTCTTCTTGCTGATATTGGCAGCACTCCTTTGCTTGCTGTCCAAGATATTTTCTCCCGTTCTACTGAGGCATCTGATAACTTCGGATGATGTCTATAATGCGGTTATCTGCTATTTGGATTGGCGTATTTGGGGGTTGTTGTTCTCTTTCCCGTTCCTTGCGTTACGCTCCTTTTTGGTAGGAATTACACAGACGAAAGCCTTGAATATGGCGGCGTTCACTGCCGTATTAGTGAACATTCCGCTGAACTGGCTCCTGATATTTAGCTTTGATATGGGCATATCGGGAGCGGCTATAGCTTCTTCATTTGCTGAAACATGTTCGCTGGCTGTACTGTCCGCATATATGTTTCGGCACATTGATAAAAAAGTGTATGGCTTATATTGGCGTATGGATATAACTGTATTAAAAGAGGTGTTTTCTATCTCGGTATGGAGTATGCTCCAGTTCTTTACAAGTGTAGCCATTTGGTTCCTGTTCTTCGTGGCTATCGAACGTTTGGGAGAAACGGAATTGGCCGTATCTAACATTGTAAGAAGTGTTTCCGCCCTCTTTTCCGTTATCGTCAATGCGCTGGCAGGTGTCACCAGTTCTTTGGTGAGTAATCTTATTGGCGCAGGTGAAAAGAAAAAAGTCTTTCCGCTTTGCCATAAGATTATCCGTTTAGGATATGCGACAGGCATTCCATTGATTGCTTTTGCGTTATTCTTTCACCAACCCATTATAGGAGCTTATACGGAAAATCCCGTTATCATACAGCTTGCATGGTTGCCTTTTCTCGTCATGTTGTTAAATTACTTCTTTGCACTACCCGGTTATGTCTATCTTAATGCTGCAACGGGAACTGGAGCAACACGGACGGTATTCATCTTTCAGGTAATAACTACTATTGCTTATCTGGCATGCTTATGGGGATTAAGCTATTGTAATGTCCCGTTAGCGGCATATTGGGCAGTGGAATACTTATACGTGATACTGCTTGGCACACAATCCATCATTTATCTTAAATATAAACAATACTAAGAACTGAAAATTATGATGAACAAGATATATCCCCGTAAGGGTGACACGCAAACCGTTTATTTGAACGCTGTCGTAAAAGACCCGTCTATCGAAATAGGCGACTATACCATTTACAATGATTTTGTTTCAGATCCGTGTCTGTTTGAGCAAAACAACGTATTGTATCATTATCCCATTAACCATGAGCGGCTGATAATAGGCAAGTTCTGTTCTATCGCTTGCGGTGTAAAGTTCCTGTTCAACTGCGCCAATCATACCATGAAATCATTATCTACTTACACATTTCCGCTGTTTTATGAAGATTGGGAATTGGAGAAGGCGGATGTGGCTTCCGCTTGGGACAACAAAGGCGACATCGTGATAGGCAATGATGTGTGGATAGGATATGAAGCCGTAATTATGGCTGGTGTCCATATCGGTGACGGGGCTATTATTGGAACAAGGGCGGTTGTGACGAAAGATGTGCCGCCCTATACCATTGTGGGTGGTGTTCCTGCCAAAGAGATACGAAAGCGGTTCAATTCTGATATAATAAATCGGATGCAGGCTTTGAAATGGTGGAATTGGCCGGTAGATAAGATACGGGAGCTTATGCCTTATCTGAAAGATGGACGTTGGGATAAATTATAGGCAACATGAAATCAATCAAGAATCTAATTTCACTCGGCTATTTGCTGATGGCGCTATTGGTTATCGGGATAATGTATATTTGGCGTAAAGAATGGTACGAATTAGAGAAATTGGAAGTTCAGAATCGTCATATAGATACTTTTCGCCAAGAATCGCACGAAATATTTGTTCTTCTTATTGAACTTTCTTTATCAGGCGAGACTGTATTGGAATGGGAATATACAGATTTGGAACATTACCATTATCAACGCATGGCAATGGACAGTATGCTATGCCGTTTCAAAACGATTTATCCGACAGAGCGCATAGACAGTGTACGCCATCTTCTCGAAGATAAGGAACGACAAATGCGTCAAATCGTGCAGGTATTTGAACAGCAACAAGCCATCAATTATAAGATCACTCGTCAAGTACCCATAATCGTACAGAAAAGTGTGCAGGAACAACCGCAAAAACCGAAACGGAAAGGATTTCTCGGCATATTCGGCAAGAAAGAAAAGCCAAAGCCAACCGTGACTACAACAATGCTCCGTTCCCTCAACCGGGACATAATAGCCGAGCAACGGGCACAAAGCCGCCGTCTGTCGGAACACACCGACAGCCTTGCGGCACGAAACGCGGAACTTAACCGGCAACTGCACGGATTTATACGCCAGATGGATAAAAAGGTGCAAGCCGATCTGCAAAAACGGGAAGCCGAGATAACTGCCATGAGGGAACAGTCGTTTATGCAGATAGGTAGCCTGACAGGATTCGTCCTCCTCCTGCTGGTAATCTCATATATCATCATACACCGTAATGCCAACCGAATCAAACGGTACAAACAGAAAACGACTGATTTAATAGGACAGTTGCAACAGTCGGTAGAGCAAAACGAGGCTCTGATAGCCTCTCGCAAGAAAGCCGTGCATACTATCACGCATGAACTGCGCACGCCGCTGACTGCGATAACGGGTTATGCCGGACTAATGCAAAAAGATTGCGATGTTGATAAAATCGGGTCATATATCCAAAACATTCAACAATCATCCAATCGGATGCGTGAAATGCTCAACACGTTGCTAAGTTTCTTCCGTCTGGACAACGGAAAGGAACAGCCGAACTTTGCCCCATGCAGAATTTCAACAATCACCCACACACTTGAAACTGAGTTTATGCCTGTTGCAATAAGCAATGGTTTGGCTCTTACAATAAATTGCCACACAGACGCCGTTGTTTTGACCGATAAGGAACGCATCTTGCAAATCGGGAATAATCTTCTGTCAAATGCCATCAAGTTTACCGAGAGCGGCGGCGTATCCCTGATAACGTATTATGATGACGGTCTGCTGAAACTTATCGTCGAAGATACGGGTACGGGCATGACCGAAGATGAACAGCGACGGGTATTCGGTGCGTTTGAACGTCTGTCAAATGCCGCCACAAAAGACGGTTTCGGACTGGGATTGTCCATCGTGCAACGTATCGTGGCAATGCTTGGTGGTGCAGTACGGCTGGAAAGTGAGAAAGGCAAAGGCAGCTGTTTCACTGTGGAAATCCCCATGCAGACAGCCGAGGAACAGCCGGAACAATCCCGTCAAGGATATGTCCGCCAAAATGAGGCATATCATGAGGTAATCGCCATTGATAATGACGCAGTGCTGCTCCTTATGCTGAAAGAAATGTATGCACAGGAAGGAATACATTGTGACACCTGCACCGATGCTGCGGAGCTGATAGAACTGATACGAAAAAAGGAATACAGCCTTCTTCTGACGGATCTTAATATGCCGGATATAAACGGTTTCGAGTTGTTGGAATTGTTGCGCACTTCCAACGTTGGCAATTCAAGGGATATCCCGGTGGTGGTGACAACCGCTTCGGGCAGTTGCAGCAAGGAAGAACTTATGGATCGTGGTTTTTCCGGTTGTCTGCTCAAACCGTTCTCCATATCGGAACTGATGGAGGTTTCAGACAAATGCGCCATGAAAAGTAACCGGAATGAAAAGCCGGATTTCACCTCCCTGCTGTCATACGGTAATGAAGCCGTCATGCTGGAGAAACTGATAGCGGAAACAGAAAAGGAAATGCAGGCGGTCAGGGAGGCGGAACAACGGAAAGACCTTCAGGAACTGGACGCCCTGACACATCACTTGCGCAGCTCGTGGGAGATACTCCGTGCCGACCAGCCATTAAGGGAACTTTATAAACTGCTTCATGGGAGTACCGATACAGATCATAAAGCACTGACCGATGCAGTGACTGCCGTATTGGATATGGGCGCGGATATTATCCGATTGGCAAAAGAGGAAAGGAGAAAATATAATTATGGATAAGACAAAAATCATCGTGGTGGAGGACAATATCGTATATTGCGAGTTTGTCTGTAACCTGCTGGCACGCGAGGGATTCCGCACCGTGCAGGCTTTCCACCTCTCGACCGCGAAGAAATATCTGCAACAGACCTCAGACGGGGACATCGTGGTTTCCGACCTGCGTCTGCCTGAAGGCGACGGTATCGACCTGCTGCGTTGGATGCGCAAGGAGGGGATGATGCAGCCTTTCATCATCATGACCGACTATGCCGAAGTGCATACGGCGGTTGAAAGCATGAAACTCGGCTCACTGGACTACATACCCAAGCAGCTTGTTGAGGACAAACTTGTCCCTCTGCTAAGGAACATATTGAAAGAACGGAATATCGGACGAAACCGTATGCCTGTGTTCTCACGTGACGGTTCGGCGTTCCAAGTCATCATGAAACGAATTAGGCTGGTGGCTCCTACTGATATGAGCGTGCTGATATTCGGAGAGAACGGGACTGGTAAGGAGCATATCGCACACTTGTTGCACGACAAGAGCAAACGGGCAGGAAAACCGTTTGTAGCGGTGGATTGCGGTTCACTCTCCAAAGAGCTTGCGCCGTCGGCATTCTTCGGACACGTCAAAGGAGCGTTTACGGGTGCGGACAATAGCAAGAAAGGTTATTTTCATGAAGCGGAAGGCGGCACGCTGTTCTTGGATGAGGTTGGCAATCTCGCAATGGAAACTCAGCAGATGTTACTCCGAGCCATACAGGAACGGAGATACCGCCCGATAGGTGATAAGACGGATAAAAGTTTCAATGTCCGTATCATCGCCGCCACCAACGAAGATTTGGAGACAGCTGTGAATGAAAAGCGATTCCGGCAAGACCTGTTATATCGTCTGCATGACTTCGAGATAACCGTCCCTCCATTGCGTGACTGTCAGGAGGACATCATGCCGTTGGCTGAGTTCTTCCGTGAGGCAGC
>ENA-ORSB01002443-ORSB01002443.1-human-gut-metagenome-genome-assembly--contig:-NODE-2443-length-14812-cov-2.428949_pt1 | contig 14812 bp, 18 predicted proteins | sample MGYA00242180_ERZ509144 | MGnify/ENA primary metagenome ERZ509144 (study PRJEB26280, sample SAMEA2338661) | human gut metagenome | biome: human gut; feature: human-associated habitat; material: faeces...
GCCCGCAGCACGGCGCGAAGCCATTGGCCTGATCCTACTGTACAGCGATCAGATGTGGAACCACTCCATCAGCGTTACCACCACGAAAAAGGACAATAATCCCAATGTGCCGCTGAGAATCGCAACCCAGTTCCTCATTTACGAGATCGTCTGCGGCCTGCGGAATCCCACCACATTTGAGAGTAATTCCACGAACGAGTGCGGCACCTCCGGCGATATTTTTTTCAATGCCGGAGCTGCAAGTGTTCCGTATTTCGCTCCCAACTACAATGCGCTTGTGGATGCAATCCAGGCAGCAAAGAAGATTCCCAGCTTTACTTCCGCATCCAGCGGCAGCGCTCCTACCATCAACCTGACTGGAGAAGAAACCAGTGTCTACGACAGCAACGGAGTCCTGTCAAATTTCTCCTTTACGGACGGAAATGGAGCGGAGTTCTACAAGAGCGGCAGTACCCGATACATCACCCAGACCGGCACGATTTCTTCCTCTACGGTTTTCAAGGCGACCCGGTATCTGCCCTCCACGGCAAGCTCCACCTATAACCTGTGGTATATGTCGGGTTCCAGTTATCAGACAACGGTATCCCTGGCCAGCGCTTCCAGCGGCAATCTCAATGCCTATTTCAAGCTGCGTGCACCCGATCCGGGCGCTATCAGCCTGACGAAGACCACCGAGGACGGCAAGAACCTATCCGGTTGGCGGTTTGGGATTTATAGTGACAGCGCCTGTACCAGCCTGGTATCCGGGCCGCATACCACGGACAGCAGCGGTAAGATTTCCGTGACCGGGCTGTCGGCAGGTACTTACTATGTCAAAGAGCTGGGGCATACGGACAGCAGCATCAACGCTCTCTACAGCTGCTCCAGTACCAATCCCCAGAAGGTGACGGTCACCAGCGGCGGAACTGCGGCTGTCAGCTTTGTAAATAAGCTGAAAACGGGGTCTGTCAGCCTGACGAAAACAACCGAGGATGGAAAGAACCTCTCCGGGTGGCAGTTTGGAATCTATTCCAATTCTGCTTGTACGACCCCGGTTTCGGGACCGCATACCACCGATACAAGCGGCAAAATCTCCGTCACAGGGCTGACACCTGGAACCTACTATGTTAAGGAGATCGGGCATACGGACAGCGCAATCAATGCACTGTACTACTGTGCTAGTGCCAACCCGCAGTCGGTGACCGTTACCAGCGGTGCTGCTGCCTCCGTCAGCTTCACAAACAAGCTGAATACAGGCGGCGTGAAGCTGGTCAAGACTACGAACACAGGTGAAAATCTGGGCGGCTGGCAGATCGGGCTTTATACGGATTCGGCCTGCACAAGCCCGGTGACCGGCTCTCCCTTCACAACAGGGGAGGATGGAACCGTAACCGTCACAGGTTTGCTGCCGGGAGCTCTGTATGCTAAGGAGATTGCTGGAAGCGATCCCTATTGGGAGTGCGATACTGCCGTAAAGACGGTGACCGTCGCTGCCAACCAGACGGCAACCGTAACCTTTTCCAACACCAACAATGGCCGGGCCAAGATTATCAAATCCATGCCGGATGGGGGCAGTGTGGCAGGTTGGGAATTTGAGGTCTATTCCGCGGATAACAAGCTGGTGGGAACCTTTACCACTGGGATGGACGGCTTGGTCCTGACGGACTACCTGCTTCCCGGCACCTACACCGTCAAGGAAATCCTCCCAGAGGGAAGTCCATACATCTGCGAAGATTCCAATCCTCAGACCGTAACCATTGAAGAGGGGAAAACGGCGGAGGTGACCTTTACCAATCGCTTGAAGCCCGGGGAAATCTCCGTTCAAAAGGTGGATACCCGGGGTGAGCCCCTTACCGGAGCGGAATTCTTGCTGGAATGGTCTGCTGACGGCAGCCAGTGGGCGCCTGTGACCTTTACGGATTCTCTGGATTTCACGGAAGGTACTAGTACCTCGGAGGGGCTTACAGAGGGTAAGCTCATCAGCGGAGAGGATGGGTTGGTTCGTTTCACAGGCTTGTATCCCGGTAGTCTTTACCGGTTGACAGAAACCAAGGCACCGGAGGGGTACCAGCTTCTGACAGAGCCTGTCCATGAGGGCAGTATCCAGGTGGGGAACGAATACTTTGTTCAGCTGACGGTGGTCAACGCGCCTGTGTTTGAACTGCCCATGACCGGCTCTACAGGCTATACCGCTATGACTGCCATACAGGTCGGAACCGGCGTCGCTCTGCTTCTCATCCTGATCCGGCTGGCGAAGAAACGGAAATAGCTCCATGAACCCGCCCTATAGAGCAAGGGACAGGCCGCTGCCTGTGGATACGCTATGGCTGAATAATACACTGACATTATGAAAGGAAATGCTTCTAATGAAAAAGTTTACCAAAGTGATTGCCCTGATTCTTTCCCTGATGCTGCTTCTCTGCTTCCCCATTGGCGTTTCCGCCGCTGAGCCGGAAGGTACCGGCGCCGATACCGCCGCCAAAGGCTCCCTGACCATCTACAAGGTGGATCTGACCAACGCCAAGAAGGATGGTGCGTGGGATTCCAGCTACGTGTCTACCGGCGTCTACGACCAGATCGTGAATGATACCCTCAACAGCTATGCCCTGAAGGATGTGGAGTTTACTTATCTCCGGGTCGCGGATGTTGTTCAGCTTACGGGGCCTGCGGCGGATGGCGTGGACTCTGACCATGTGGAGACCCTCTACGGCATCAGCAAGACCGCGGGAGCAGACCTCCTGAACGCACTGGGACTGGGAAACGGCGCCAACCGTTATGAAAAGGCGGATGGTTCTGACCAACTGGACGATTCCAAATACTACTACCAATCCGATGTCCTTATCTCTGCCCTGAGTACCGCGCTGAAAGCCAATGCCACCACCGTGAAGAACATTCTGGAAGCCTATGTCACTGCGGACGGCACTGCCATGCCCCTGACCGATACTAACGGCAAGACCAGAGCTGAAAATCTGGAACTGGGACTGTATCTGGTGGTGGAAACTAAAGTGCCGGAAATGGTCACCAGTACCTGCAACCCCTTCTTCATCTGCCTGCCCATGACGTCCAGCGGCGGCAGCTGGATTTATGATGTGACTGTGTACCCAAAGAATCTGACCGGTAATCCGACGCTGGACAAGACCCTGCGGGAGAGCAAAGACGATACCGGCAAGCATAACGGCACCAACGACATCACCGACGGCTACGCAGACACCGGTACGGCTTCTGACGGGGACAGCGTTGACTACCAGATCATCAGCACACTGCCCAGTATCACCTCCGCATCTACCTATCTGACCTGCTACACTTTCGCCGACACCCTGAGCAAGGGGATCGCCTACGACAAACACGATGTGGTACTGGAATTCTTTACGGATGCAGCCTGCACCAATTCCGTTGCCAAATGGGCGGAAACGGACGGAAAATTCACCGTCACCTACAGTTCCACGGATACCGGCGAGTCCGGAATGACCATTGAAATGACGGCGGACGGCCTGAAGGAAATGAATACCTCAAAGGCGGTGTATTCCGACGCATCCATGGTCAACTCTGGCTATTCGGATTGCACCCTGCGGATCACCTATGCCGCAACCGTGAACAGCAGCGCCGATGTGGTCTACGGCGACAACGGCAACCCCAACGAGGTGGTGCTGACCTGGAAGCGCACCTCCCAGAATTCCTATGATACCCTGAAGGATGACGCCAGGGTCTTCACCTATGGCCTGGAACTGACGAAGCTGTTCTCCGACGGCAAGGGGGATTTCTCCAAGGTGCAGTTCATCATGCAGAATAAGACCGACGGCTATTATGTGAAGGCTAAGCTGGATGAAGCTACCGGCGTTTACTACGTCACAGATCATGTCGCGGACAAGAAGGACGCCACCCGGTTTGTTCCGACTGCCAAGGATGGAAAAGGCAAGATTCTCATAAAGGGGTTGGAGGATGACGAATATACCGTCACCGAAATCAAGACGGCAGACGGCTATACCCTGCTGAAAAAGGGAATTTCTGTGGTAATTTCCCGGAAGGACGCATCCACCTCTGCCGCCGTGGACGGGAAACAGGCCGCGATGCTGGCGGACAATGGAAGCGCCAATGCTCTTGTGCCTCTCAGCGTAGTGAACACCAGCGGCTTTGATCTCCCGGCCACCGGCGACCGGGGTGTGTGGATGTATGGTCTGGCCGGTATTCTGCTCATGACCGCCTCCGCTGCCTGCATCATCATTGCCCGGAAGAGATTCAAGTAACCGGAAGAAATTTAAGCAACCGGAAGAAATTTTGTACTGCCCCGGAAAACCCTTCCGGGGCAGTGCTGCGTCAGGAGGGGAGAACATGAAGCGGGGGCATTGGCAGATACTTCTGGCGGCCGTGCTGTTTCTGCTGGCATTGGGGCTGACGCTGTACCCCGTTGTCAGCAACTGGTATATCGGGCGGCACCAATCCCGGATACAGACCGAATACCGGGAAGTGCTGGAACAGACGGATTCCGCAGAAATAGAAAGCATCCGGGAAAGTGCGGTGGCGTACAACAAAACCATCACCCCCGGAGCGGCAGAGGAGGCCTACTCCCAGGCATCCATTCGACTTGCTGCGGAAGATTATGTTAACCAACTGAATGTAAGTGGAAGCGGGATAATGGGGTATGTGGAAATACCGAAAATCGGCGTGGACCTTCCCATCTACCATGGAACAGGCGCGGATTCTCTGGACAGGGGAACGGGACATCTTCTGGGTTCCTCTTTGCCGGTGGGCGGAGAAAGTACTCATACCATCATTACCGGTCACAGCGGCATGGCTTCTCAGAAGATGTTCACGGATCTGGAACAGCTGCGGGAGGGGGATATTTTCTATCTGCATGTTCTGGACGAAACTCTTACCTATGAAGTAAGGGAAATTCATACGGTTCTGCCCCATGATACCACCTATCTGGGAATTGAACCCGGTGAGGATCTGTGTACGCTGGTGACCTGTACGCCCACCGGTGTAAATACCCACCGCCTGCTGGTACATGGAAGCCGTATCCCGTATGTCCCGACGGAAGAAACAGAGGCTTCTGCTGTTCTGCATGAGGAAAATACGGATTCCAACTGGGAGAAACAGTATTGGCTTGGTGTTCGTCTGGGGCTGGCGGCGATGGTTTTCCTGACGCTAGTGGCAGGCGCGGTGCTGTATATCCGGAGAAACAGAGGAAGGGCAGTCCATAGGAAAGGAGGGCGTTATGTCAGAAAGTAAGGGAAAAATCCTTTTTGTGATTCTGGCTGTTCTGCTTCTGCTGTTCGGCGGCGGAACGATGCTTTATCCAGCTCTCAACGGATTATGGGTTGAGCGTACCATGCACAGGGATTCAGAGGACTTCCTGCTTCTGTTGGAGGAAGACGCAGAGCGAACAGCGGAGGAGAACTCCCACGTCATTCCGGGGGATCCGGGTACTCGCGAGACCGCGGAACCACAGATGCCCTTGGAGCACACCCAACTCTGGCTGGATATGAAAGCCTACAACGAAGCCATCTTCCGGGAGGGGCAGAAAGGGCTGTCCGACCCTTCTGCTTATGAAGACGTCTGTTTCCGGCTTTCCGACTATGGTCTGAACAGCGAAGTGTTTGGTGTTCTCTCTATTCCAAAGCTGAATTTGCAGATGCCCATCTATATGGGGGCCACAAAAGAAAATATGGCAGCCGGTGCGGCGGTCATGGGGCAGACCAGTCTGCCTATAGGTGGCAGCGATACCAACTGTGTCCTTGCCGGACATCGGGGATGGAACGGCGCGGCATATTTTCTGTACATCAACCAGCTGGAACCGGGAGATACCGTCACTGTTACCAATCTATGGGAGACGCTGAATTACAAAGTATCAGAAGTGAGGGTGATATCGCCCAATGATGTGGAAGCCATTCTCATCCAGCCGGGGCATGAATTATTAACCCTGCTCACCTGCCGTCCGCCTGCTTCCGGAGGAAAGCAGCGGTATCTGGTATTCTGTGAGCGCGATTACGAAATGGAGGTTTCATGAAGAAAAGAATTGTAAGACTGTTCACCATGGCAGGTGTCATGATGCTGCTTGTGGCACTTATGGCGATGCCTGCCTATGCTGCCGGCGGCAATGTGTCCGGGGCCATCGAGGGTACATGGTCTGCTGCCCAGGGTCAGATCAAGGACATCGTCAACAATGTGGTGTTCCCGGTGATCGATATGATTCTGGCGGTTCTGCTGTTCGTCAAGATTGCAACGGCGTATATGGACTACCGGAAACACGGACAGTTTGAGTTTACAGCACCGGCAATCCTGTTTGCCTGTCTGCTGTTCTCATTGACTGCCCCCAGCTATATCTGGAATATCCTGTAAGCTGTGGTTTTCGCTTTCGGAAAGGGGGTGGTGACCCATCTTTGATTGGTTAGGCGATATTCTGGCAGGTCTGGGAGATGCCCTAGGCGGTGCGTTTGGGAATATTGGTGAGGATATCGTAAACTCTGTCTGGAATGCCCTGGTGCAATGGCTGTACGAAGCCTTTTATTCCGCTATCGGGGAGCTGTTCGCGGACATCAACGATCTTGGGGTGGAAATATTTGACCTGAGCTGGGTGCAGGCGGTGGTCAGCCTGTTTACTATGCTGGGGTGGTCGCTGTTTGTGGTTGGCGTGGTGGTAGCTGTCTTTGAGGTAGCCATCGAGAGCCAGAGCGGCAGAGTCAACATCAAAGGGACTGCCCTGAATGTGCTGAAGGGCTTCTTTGGAGCCAGTCTGGTGGGCGCGCTTCCTGTGCAGCTGTATAAAACCTGTTGTACCTTGCAGGGGATGTTCACCGCCGACCTGGCAGGAATTTATGCCGGTTCCCAGAGCAGCACCATTGGTGCCTTTGCGGGGCAGGTTCTCAGACTTGCGTTTGTTCCGTCAGAAGCGGTGGAGGTGGGCCTCAAGATTATCTTTTTCCTGCTGGCCTTTGCCTACTGCGTGATCAAGATATTCTTCGCCAACATCAAGCGGGGCGGCATTCTCCTGGTGCAGATTGCTGTTGGCAGCCTGTACCTGTTCAGTGTGCCGAGAGGATATACAGATGGATTTTACCAGTGGTGCAAGCAAGTCGCTGCCATCTGCCTGACTGCCTTTTTGCAGACTACATTGCTGTTCCTTGGGATGATGACCTTTCAGGACAATATGCTGTTAGGCATCGGCATAATGCTGGCGGCAGGGGAGGTGCCCCGGGTCGCGCAGCAGTTCGGTTTGGACAGCTCCGTTAAAGTGAATATGAGCAGCGTGATTTACTCTACCAACTCGGCGGTAAATCTGGCTCGGAACATCATGAAACCGGCAGCGGCGTAAGGAGGGAAGTATGAAAACCTATCTGTATCCGCAGAACCTCAAGGCCAGAGCAAACCTGTGGCTTTGGAGCCTGCGGGATTTTGTGATTTTGTGTGCCGCTGTGCTGGTCAGCGCTGTGATCTTCTTGAATTACGGCTATCTGCTGCCTGCCGCCCTGGCGCTTTGCTTCGGTTTCCTGACCATCCGGAAGGACGATATCACGGTGGTGGATTTTCTGGGCTATGCCGTCCGGTTCTTTCTGACCAGCCAGCAATACTTTGAATGGAGGGAGCCATGAAGAAAAAACAAGGGAATCAGAAACGAGGATGCGGGGGTAAGAAAAATTCGGTACAGGAGCTTCTGAGTATCCAGTATTTCACAAAATACGGCCTTATGACAGAGCATGGGGAGATGGTGTTCTTCCAGATTGCGCCCACCAATATTTCCGTGTTATCCTATGAAAACATTGAGCGGAAGATAAATCATTTGCAGGGGCTCATCTCCATGCACCCGGATATGGAGATCGTGTGTACGGATTCCTGCGAGTGCTTTGACGGTAACCGGGAGTACCTGCGCCGCCGGGCGTTGGAAGAATCCAACCGACAGGTCCGCTCCATTTTGGAGAAGGATCGGGAGATGCTCTCTCAGATGCAGTCGGAGATGTCCAATGCCCGACAGTTTTATCTTGTTATGCGGTTTAAAAACATGAAGCCCGATATGGTGTTCAATGCCATCAATGAAGCCCGGAAGCGGATGTCGGAAAAAGGTTTTGAGACCCATCGACTCACCAGACCGGAGCTGAAGCGGTTCCTTGCTATCTATCTGGAGGCATCCATGGACGGGGATAAGCTGCCGGACATGGATGGGAGTCAATATATCCGGGAGGCGCTGAAAAAGGATGAGAAGAAGGGGAGTGCATAATGTTGGGTAAGCTGTTCGGAAAAAAGAAAAAGGTCGGGGAGGAGCGGGCAAGGATGGAAACCAAGTCCTTCTTTGACTGTATTGCCCCCGCAACCATCCGGTTTTATGCCAATTATTTCCTTGTAGGGGATACCTACCGCTGCGTCTGGGTCATCCGGGAGTATCCGCCCAGCACGGAGGAGCAGGCGATCCTCTCTCATTTGGCGGATCATTCCGGGGTGACTCTCAGAATATACAATCGTCTGGTGGAAGCCTACGAGCAGCGGCAGATTGCCAACAATGCTGCCCGGAAGAACCGCCTGAAGCTTGGGGATACGGACATCAACGAATCTATCCAGGCGGAACAGAACCTGCTGGATGTTCAGCAGCTTTTGGTGACTTTGAGCCGGGAGAAGCAGCCGCTGATCCACTGTGCTGTGTTTCTGGAGCTGAAGGCCAGAAGCATGAGTGCTTTGGAGAGCCTGCAGTCCGATATCAGCATGGAGCTGACCCGCTCCAAGATCACGGCGGACCGGCTGACCCTGCGGCAGAAGGAAGGGTTTCTTTCCGCCATGCCCTTTGGCTGGAACCGCTTCGGCAGTCAGTTTGAACGGGTACTTCCGGCCAGCGCCATTGGGAATATGTTTCCGTTCAACTTCTCCGGAAAGACAGACCCCAAGGGCTTCTATGTCGGTCGGGATAAGTACGGTACCAATATTCTGGTAGATCTGGATCGCCGGGCCGACGACAAAACCAACAGCAACATCCTGATCCTGGGCAACTCCGGTCAGGGAAAATCCTACCTGATGAAGTTGTTGCTGACCAATCTCCGCGAGGCAGGAAAGCGGGTGCTGGTTCTGGATGCCGAGGGAGAATACGGAGAACTGGCAGAAAACAACGGCGGCTGCTGTCTGGATCTTCTGGACGGGCAGTACATGATCAATATTCTGGAACCAAAGGTCTGGGCCAGCGAGCCGGTGGAGGATCCGGAAGCCCCCGAAGCCTTCCGCAGAAGCGGACGGATCAGTCAGCATATCGCGTTCCTGAAAGACTGGTTCCGCAGTTATAAGGACTTTACCGACGCGGAAGTGGATACCATTGAGATCATGTTGTCCCAGCTTTACCGGGAATTCGGCCTGACAGAAAAGACGGACTTTTCCAAGCTGAAGCCGGAGAATTACCCCATTTTGTCCGACCTGTATAAGTTGTGCTTACAGGAATATTACTGCTATGACAAGAAGAACAAGCTCCTCTATACCGAGGAGACTCTGCGTAATATCTGTCTGGGGCTGAATTCCATCTGTGTCGGTTCTGAGAGCCGGTTCTTCAATGGGCATACCAATATCCAGGATAATATGTTCTTGGTGTTTGGGGTAAAGGGCGTTATGGATCTGAACAAGAAGCTCCGCTGCGCCATTGAGTTCAATATTCTGTCCTACATGACCCACCAGCTTCTCAGCGTTGGAAACTGTGTGGCTGCTCTGGACGAACTGTACCTGTTCCTGGACAGCCCGGTGACCATTGAGTACATCCGCAACAACATGAAACGTGTCCGGAAGAAGAAGTCCGCCATGGTTCTTGCCTCCCAGAATATTGAGGACTTCCTGCTTCCCAACATCCGGGAAATGACCAAGCCCCTGTTTTCCATTCCTACCCACCAATTCCTGTTCAATCCGGGACAGATAAATCCCAAAGACTACATGGATGCCCTGCAGGTGGAGCCGTCGGAGTATGATCTGATCCACGGCTGTGAGCGGGGGCATAACCTGTACCGGTGCGGCAATGAACGATATCTTCTGCAGGTTATCGCCCCGGAGCATAAGGCCGCGCTGTTCGGCACAGCGGGAGGACGGTAAATGGGAATCACGGTAGGCGCGGCGCTGAAAAAGGCAGCGATTGCAATCCTTGGCAACCCGAAGACTCTGAAAAAGCTGCTGTTCGCGGTCCTGGTGGTCTGCGTGGCTCTGCTCCTGCCGATGGTCATGGTGGTTTGCCTGTTCAGCGGCAGCTTTCAGGTGGACAGCGGGGAATTGCTGCGGTATGTGGAGGCCAACCTGACAGCATCGGACGTGGAGCTGCTGCAGAATGTGGAAACTACTATGATGGAAATTGAAAACGCCATGATCGAAGCGGAACTGAGCGCTGATGTGGGAGCAGCCCAGGCGCTGTACATCATGGCACTGTATGATTTTGCCAGCCTGGATTCGTGTCCAGGCTGGCTTCCTGTTTTGAGGCGGAACAGACAGACGCCCAGCTCATTGCCAATGTCAACGCGGCATTTGGCACAGAAATCCCGGCTCAGGAGTTTACTAACGTAATGCGCAATGTTCGTTCCCGGAGAATTGATACTGCCCGGTATGTGGACTGCGGTACCAAGAACAACCTGGATCTGGTGCAGTGGGCGATCTCTGCCTGTAACTCCGGATGGGGCTATGTCATGGGTACTTTCGGGCAGGTGCTGACTGTCGACCTGCTGGAAGCAAAGCTGGCCCAGCTTCCGGATGCCATAGGTCCCTATGAGGATTACATAAGAGCGAATTATCTTGGGGTCCGGACGGCAGACTGTATTGGGCTGATCAAGGGCTACAGTTGGTACGACCCCGAAACAGGAAATATCAACTACAAAAGCAATGGAATGCCGGATGTCGGTGCTGACCAGATCTATAACCAGGCCACGGAAAGAGGAAGTATGGCTGCTATGCCGGAGATTCCGGGACTGATTCTCCATGCCAGTGGCCATGTGGGTATCTACATTGGAAACGGATATGCCATAGAAGCCATGGGAACCCAATATGGCGTGGTGAAGACAGCAGTGGCAAGCCGGAACTGGACAGGCTGGTGTAAAAATCCGTACATCAACTACATTGAGGAAACGGAGGAAGACACATGAAATTGAATGCAAACTTTCAGAGTAAACAGCCTGCTGTGGAAGAAGCGCCCTGTGAAGTCAGTAAGGTCATCTGCCTGACAGATAAGGAATATGCATTTTTCAGAAAGCACTTGATGTACGACTATGACTTCCTCCGTAAGAATGCGGATGGGATGGGCTTTCGCAATGGCATCCGGCAGTGCGTTCTGGTTATGGGAGAAAACTCTGAGGACGGTGTGCTGGTGGACAGCAGTGGTTACGGCTATGCCCGGTACACCGCGCCCTTTCTGGGAGCCAGAAGCTACATGGCCTTGCGGGAACAGAATCTGCTGGTGAGCGAGAAAGCGGAAAACCTGACAGCGGAACCGGACTGGGAGGGAAACGGCAGCCCTTGTATGTCTATGGGGTGATTGGTTGCTTTTGCTTCCTTTCCGCTGAAATTTTTGTTGCTTACTGTGAATAGCTATTTCCCGTCGCTTGGGGTATGCTTGCTTTGCAAATCAGGAAAGGAGAACAGCCTATGGAAGCGACCCGCAACCTCTGCGCCCAGATCCCTATCTCTCTGCACGACAGGGTGAGGGAAGAAAGGGAATCGCTGGGGCAGTCCCTCAGCGAATATGTTACCCAAATTCTCAGAGAACATTTTGAAGGAGGCAAATCCATCATGACAGCAACCAAGACACTGGCGTTTCAGATCCCGGAGGAACTGGATCTGCGGATCAAGAAGTATCTGGCATCGGAGAAAGAGCGCACCGGGAAAAAGGTCAGTCAGCGGGAGTTCATCGTCAGGCTGATTGAGCAGGCGCTGAACGCCTATGAAGCAGTGGGTACCACCGCGTAGTGGAACATCACACATGCCGCCGGGAGATCATCCCGGCGGCACAATTTTTTGGAGGTCAATATGAAAAAGTGCATTATGGTCGGATATGAGGAAGAAAAGCTGCTGGCACTGCGGATGTATGCGGAGCAGCGTGGGGTATCTGTTGAGGAGGAACTGGCGCAGGCGGCGGAGGCCATGTATCAGAAGGTTGTTCCTGCCAACGTCCGCGCCTTCGTGGACATGAAGGTGGAGAGCCAGAAGCCAAAAAGAAAGGGTAAGGATGCTTCCGTTTCTGCCGTCGGGGATCGACTGTGAACGAAGAAGAAAGGGGCAGCAGAAAGAAAGCCATTCGTCTGAAGTGTCTGGACTGCTGCTGCGGCAGTGCCTATGAGGTGCGCCTTTGTCCGGCCAGACAGTGTCCGCTTTGGCGGTTCCGTCTGGGGACGGAGTGCAGGGAGGAATCCACCGAAAATGCAGAGGGTTCTCAGGAAAACTGCTCGGACAAGTCTCTACCCGTGGGCAAGGAGGTTCTCAAGTGAACACACCTGGTTTGCGGGGATTGTACGACGATTGGGGCGGGACAGAGGTCTGCCGTAAAGCGCCCGGGGGTGGTGATCCCGCCTGAGAGATCAGAACTTCGGTATTGAGATCGAAATGACGGGCATCACCCGGAGCGCGGCGGCCAGAATCATTGCCGGACATTTTCATTCTTCTGCTGTTCATGTAGGCGGTACCTACGACACCTATACGGTGGAGGATAACACCGGACGGAAATGGAAGGTGGTTTCCGACGCCAGTATCAAGTGTCAGTCTCGGGGAGAGCGGACTGCCAGCCGCCTGTACGCGGTGGAGATGGTGACGCCCATCTGCAAGTATGAGGACATCGAGACAATTCAGCAGCTGGTGCGGGAGCTGCGCCGGGGCGGAGCCAGAGTAAACGACAGCTGCGGAATCCACATCCACGTGGACGCGTCCCGGCACGATCCCAAGACCCTGCGCAACATCGTCAACATTATGGCATCCAAGGAGGATCTGCTGTACAAGGCGTTGAATGTGCAGATCGACCGGGAGTGCTATTGTCAGAAGGCAGACCTGCGTTTTCTGGAGGATGTGAACCTGAAGCACCCCAAGTCCATGGCTGAGTTTGAGACCCTGTGGTACAACGGCGATTCCCGGCGGAATGTCCATTACGACTACTCCCGGTATCACGCGCTGAATCTGCACAGCGTGTTCAGCAAGGGAACCGTTGAGTTTCGGATGTTCAATTCCACCCTCCACGCCGGGGAGGTCAAGAGCTATATCCAGCTGTGCCTGGCGATTTCCCACCAGGCACTGGTGCAGCAGCGGGCGATGCGCACCAGAACCCACTCGGAAAATGAAAAGTACACCTTCCGCACTTGGCTCCTGCGGCTGGGGCTGATTGGGGACGAGTTCAAAACCGCCCGACAGCACCTGCTGAAAAATCTGGACGGTAATATCGCATGGAAGGATCCGGCCCAGGCGATCCGCCAGCGGGAGCGGCAGATACAGCAGCGGTTGGAGCAGGCACAGTCTTCTGCTGCCCTGTCTGATACTGTGCAGGAAGTACATCAGCAGCAGGAGGAAGCTCCTGCTTTTTCTATGGAAGAACAATGTTAGGAGGAATCATGGCAAAGCTATACGTTGCCTATGGCAGTAATTTGAACAAGGAACAGATGAAGGACCGGTGTCCGGGAGCGGAATTTGTAGGGACAGGCTCTATTGAAAACTATGAGCTTCAGTTCAAAGGATCCCTTCACGGTGCTCATGCCACTATCGCACCGAAGGAAGGATCGTCTGTTCCGGTAGGTATGTGGACAATCAAGAAACGGGATGAGTCCCGCCTCGATATGTACGAGGGATACAACCTGAAGGGCTACTGCTACTACAACAAGGAACAGATTCCTGTGAAGATGGACGATGGCAGCAGCCTCACCGGCATGGTCTACATCATGGATCCCCGGATGGACTTCGGAAACCCCAGTAAGAGCTACTACGATATCGTCCGACAGGGCTATGAGGACTGCGGTCTGGACACCAATGTGCTGGATCATGCGGTGAATGACAGCATGGATCTGGCTCAGCAGAGAATGGAGTGTGAGGGTATGCGGTTTTTCTAGGGGGAATCACTGTGTTGAAACAAAAGAGACTGAGAAAACAGCTTGGGACGGGTTACTTCTTTGAGCAGAGGCTGTCTGCCGCTGTGGTTGCCAATCTCCTGGAAACACTGGACGGCAGCAACCACTTCCTGATTGCTGCCAGTCTTGCCGTGGGAGCCGTGAAGTTGGAAGCGGTGGTGTACTGGAACAACGGGAAATACTCTCTGGGGTATGACCTGTTGGTAAAGGATACTCCTCTCAGCCCGGACTGGATCTGTTATGAGAATCTGCCTGACCCAGTTCGCTACAACGCCTGGAATCTGGAGCGGGAGATGTTTCTGGTGCTGGACCGGGCGGTGGATAAGTATGGCCTGAGCTATACGGAGTGCCGTTTCCCCAAGCTGGATGGCAGCAGTCTGAAGCGAAAATAAGTGGCCAAGTAAGGGATTGATTTTTTGATATGGAGGTGAAAGCTGTGAAAAAGAAGCTGATTATCGTGCTGGCATCCCTGGTGGTGATTGGGGCTGCCGTGGCTGGCTTCCTGCATTGGAGCCACGATAGAAGCTGTCAAAAAGGTGCGGAAGTTCTTCTGCCGGAAGAACTTCTCCTGTATTTTCCACGGTAATCAGCACACAGTCTTCTTCTTTCGAAATTGATATACCAATTTTTTTGTCACTACCATATTTTATAGCATTTTCTATGATATTCTGCAATACTTCCAGCAAACGTTCTGTATCTGCTTTCACCAGAAAATTCTGATACTCCCCCATGTTAAACCCTATATGAAGCTGTGAAAGTTTATCTTTATAGTATACTGTATCTCAACAGACATTTCC
>ENA-ORSB01002458-ORSB01002458.1-human-gut-metagenome-genome-assembly--contig:-NODE-2458-length-14735-cov-3.028338_pt1 | contig 14735 bp, 10 predicted proteins | sample MGYA00242180_ERZ509144 | MGnify/ENA primary metagenome ERZ509144 (study PRJEB26280, sample SAMEA2338661) | human gut metagenome | biome: human gut; feature: human-associated habitat; material: faeces...
GCGTGACCGCTTTACGGCCGCCAGACGCGTGGGGAAAACGGATTCCTGCCTCAAGTATTGGCGTCCGGCTGAAATAGCCCCCAAGGGCCCGGCAAGAAAAGCTAATTGCGGGGCAAAAGAAAAAGCCATTACGGAATTCTTTCAAATCCTTTATACTGAACTGGCCCTCAATTCTGCTTGCAGAGCCGCTTATTTTTGTACATACAATTTAAGTCCAAGAAAATATCTGCACCCCCTGGCCGACAAAGGCCGTCAGCAATAACAGTTACAATGCGACCACCGCAGATAGGACTTACTTTGTTCGTCCTATCTGCGGTGGTTTGATAGCGTTTACGCTTGGGTGGTGAGGTTCACTAAGTGTTATTTATAATGGGTGCACTCTGAAATTTATTTCGCTGGAATTCTCAGCACTTGGCCTATGTAGATACATGCAGGGTCGCTGATGATATTCCGATTCGCTTCATACAGATCGTTCCATTTTTCACCGTTGCCATAGAGCATCTTTGCAATGCGATATAAGCAGTCGCCGGGCTGAACAGTATAAGTGGGCAACACGGTTATTTCAGGGCCAGCAGGCTCCGTGACTTCGGTGGGTGCCTGACTACCCTTGGTCAGACTAGTAGTGATATCATAATGATCAATAATATCAAACTTGGACCAATCTTCCTCGACACCACGTTGATATGCAGTAGCGTGGATACCGTTTCCATCCACTGTTACCATGCTGAAAATCTGCTGAGAATTGTCAGCGCCGTCTTTATGAACCACCGCATACTTACCACCGGCTGTTCCCGGCTCAAACGCGTCCAGCTTTTCACCCAAAGAAGAACAGGTCATATAGGTTGTGCCGCTGCCTATGGGGCAGATTACGTTATCCTTGGTTGTGGTACGGATATACTCGTGGTCATGACCGTTCAAATACAGATCCACTTGCAGTTCATCACACATCTCGGGGATATAGGGATAGTCAGATGGATCGTTGAAATTTACAATATATGTACCCACATGAGATGCCATAATCCGCCAGGTTTTGTCCGCTTTCTCATAAACAGTCTTAGCCCACGCGGTTTGCTCGGTAAAGAATCTTGCTCGGTCAGCTTCAACATCTGCCCCTACCTGACCGGAGTACGGATCTGCGTTGACAAAGACAAAGCATGCATCGCCAACAACACACCAACCGGTTCCCTCCAGCGGACCGTATTCCAGTTCATTTGGCAGGCTCGTTCGCGCGCCATACTGTTTGTAGAGCAGATCACCGGTATTTTCATGGTTGCCGGGCAGCAAAATATTTAGCCGGTCAGCCATATAAGTTTCAGCAACGTCGAAGAAGCTTGCCCATTGTGTACTCTTATATCCAGCATCCACAATGTCGCCGGTATTCAGCAGGAAATCTGGTTGTACCGGTAGCGTATTCACAAACTGTTCCATGGTATTCAGGAAGGGATCATAGCCTTCTGGTTTTTCTGCTTGGAGGTCACCGTACTGCATGAAAGTAAATGCGCCTGAGGCAGGGAGTGTAGTGAATGTATGGATGTCCCCTCGAACCTCTTTACCATCATAAATGCCGCCGACCGCATACTCGTAGGTGGTTTCCGCAGCCAAACCAGTTATCGTTGCCCAATGACTCTGGATTTCTTCCCAGCCTTCAGTTAGATAGTGGCGCACACTCTCTCCATCAGTAACGTTCCAAGTACTGTCTCCCTTGCCTCTGTACCAAACCTTTGAATCCTTCACTGCGGGATCCGTGATCCAGTTAAAACCTACTTCCTGATATGTTTCACCCAACTGGCAAAGGACCTCTCTTGGAGTTGCGTCCACAACACCGTCATCAAGTTGCAGCGGCAAAGATGCGGAAATATCGGCAGGAACAGTGATTATCTGTCCATCCACATTAGCAGACACAAAGTAATGGTAGCTGCCGGGATTTTTCAGTGGTAAGACAGCCTGATAGCTATCCTTGTTAACAGTCATCTCGACAAAGTCTTTAAAAGTTTTTCCGTCACTATTTTCACCGTAAAAGACTTTTATACTGTCGACCTTTGTGCCTTCGGGAAGTGACAGCCGAGCATGGATTGTAGCCTGTTCTCCCTTAGCAACCCAGTTCACTACAGGGTCATCGATCAGTAGCACAGGCTGCTTTATCGTCAAATCTGTCAGAATTTCTTCAAGCAGATCTGGCGCCTTCCCCGCCTTCACAAAACCTGTCAACATAGGATATCCTTGAGCAGAAGTACCAACCCAGCTCCAAATCTTATTAAACTCCCAGCCCAGATTTTTTTCGTACAGAGACCTACTCATCAAAGTCTCAGTAGAGACCGCCTGAGCAATGGAGCGGTTAGGATGCTCTACGGGTGCATTGCCATTCAGGATTGCACCCTCCCAGATATAGTTGTTGGTGATGTTGGTGCCGCTCTCACTCTCCAGTGTGCCAACCAGTCGATCAATATCAGATGCGCCCTCATCTCCACTGACCTCACGAATGACGGAAGCCACGTTTCTGAGATAAGTGGCTACTGCGAATGTACCGGCAACACCGCCGGCAGAGGCTTTGCCTCCACTCACCGTGACAGAGCCTCCAACATAGCAATTTTCTACTGCACCACCTAATATGTTTCCAACTAAACCACCTACTAACGACTTGCCCTTTACCTTCATGTAGGATACACAGTTGCGCAACTCACCCTCGCACTTTCCAACTAAGCCACCGACAGCTTCCTTTGCCTTGATGGTACCAGTTGCAAAGCAATTCTCCACAGTGCCAAAGCAAACACCTGCAAAAGCACCACAGGACTTTTTGCCTTCCATCTTCAGGTTAATCAGGCCCAAGTTCCGAATCGTCGGTGTGGTAAGAGTTTCGTTGCCCAGATATCCTACCAGACCAGTATATTTTCCGTTTTGACGGCAGATGCGTAGATTAGAGATCGTATGATACTGGCCATCGATCGTACCCATAAACCAACCGTCTGTCTTATCCGCATTTTCCTTCTTATTGGCAGAGAGCGGCAACATATAGCCATCTGTTTCTTTACCGGATGCCTCTGTGATCGTTTTTCCGATTTTCTTCATCAGTGGCCCCATGTCTAAATCTGCTGTCAATACGTAATGTCCATTACGCGGGGCATCCGGTTGACCATCACCATTGGTATCAGTAGATTTCCAATTGCCAGACAAATACAGCAATTGTTCTGGCGTTTCAATTTCATAGTAGCCTGTTTTTTTGTTGAACAGGGGCGGCTTGGCCCCCAAAGATATCAACGTCTCTGCGTCCCATATTTCCTCAGTCCACCATCCATTTTCTTCGGCGACGGTGCTTACGGTCAACAGGGACAGTGACATTGCCAAAGCTAAAACCAGTGACACGACCTTTGCGGGGAACCTTTTCATTAAACATCCTCCTTTGCAGTATGTCTGGTTGTTTTGCTCCGATAAGAGTACATTCATCGGATATCGGAGTAAGTTGCGTATTGCAACTGTATGTTTTTATAATAGTCCTCCTTCATTTAGAGCGTCAATTCATAATTCTAACAATTTTTATACAATTTTCTTGTATCAAACGCTTGCACGCACATTTTTGCGTACTTTTTGTAGTTTTTGCGTGTTTTCTTTGCGCGAATTCACATGCCTGCGGCATGAACAGTGCTGGCTTGCCGGAGGCAGATTTTTTCCATGTTGGCGCCTGAGCAACAGCAATTGAAAAAGAAAAAGCGTTGCCTTTCTAAGAATGCTCTGGTAGAATACCCGCAAGAAAAGAAATCTGGAGACATGAATGTCAAGGCATGGAGGTGCGCATGATACTGACGAACTGTGCAGATGGCAAGCTTTTGGAAGTGCGCTGCCGCAAACCATAATGCATATTGCGAAGGTGATAAGGTGATGCTGACCATATGAGTGAACTTCATATTCTTGATGTTGGGCGAGCAGACTGTACAGTACTGCTTTTGGATACGCCAGATGGTTCTCGCTGTGTAGTGATTGATGGTGGCGGGAAATTTTATAAAGGGAGACGTCCGCTTTTAGAATTTCTGACTGGACGTGGTATTAATACTATTGACTTGTTAATTCTGACGCATTTGCATCAGGATCATTTTGGCGGCTTTGTCCACTTAGTTGATAAAATTGCTGTACGAGAGGCAGTTGCTCCTTGTGGAGATCTTCAATTTGCTGATTATGTGTATCCGGTGTTTGGGACTCAGGAATACTATCGAGAATACCACAAATTTTTCCAGTATTTGGAGCACTCTGGCGCAAAGCTGCTTCCATCAATAGAATGTGCTGAGAGGATGTTTCGCTTTGGGGATTATATGCTGGAATGCCTGTATCCGCTGAAAAACAGTACCATGCGTTCCGTAGTATATGCAATGGCACTGTGTGATCAAAATCTGACTGAAGAATCAATGAAATGGGCGTTAGATATTCATAAGCAAACTTGTAATGAAGACAGTAGCATTTGGCTACTTAAAAGAAATGAAGAAGATTTAGCCCTGTTTGCGGGAGACAGTACAGATGAGACTCTCCGCACAGCATTGTGTGGACACATTATAACCCCCCACCTCCAAAAATTATCTCACCATGGCATTAACTCTCGCTATTTTTCGGAGTATGTTCAAAAAATTCTGAAGCCTCAAATTTTAGTAGTCAGCGTGGATGAAAAAAATTATAATGAGGACATGAATACACAGATTGCCGCACTATGTGCTGCTGGCAAATCTAATGCTCATTATACATTTCAAGGAGATTTAACGATTCAAATTTGAGCAGCAAATGGCCTGCTAAAGGTTCGAGAGAATTAGAGCCGGTTTGTCTGCTGCAGTTCAGAGTGCAGATTGCAATACTTGCGTGTGCACTACCGGAGACATATGGATGAATACTACGCTTTCTAAAAATTAATAAAAGCAAGAAACAGGTGGGTTATCTTTTTCGGATAACCTACCTGTTTCTTATATCAAGGCTTTGACAATCACGGTATAAATGAATCGTCTGCTTCGCAGGCGGCAGATGCAAGGGCACTTACCGTTTCCATATCGCGGGGTTTCAGACACGCAAACGATCTCAAACGCAAGGGGCGGCATCTGCCGCCCCTTTTTCATGACCAGAAACACTGTCCGCAAAGTGCTGGCCGCCCTTTGCTTTCACGTTTCGTCCAAGAAACTGAAAACTTTTTAGTCAAAATTACCAGAGGCACTGTCCGTTTCTGACGGACAGCGAAAAAAGCTGTATTTTCTGAAATCAGTCAATTTGTCCGTGCATCAAACACATTTGATTACATTGTATGGTCATTTGGTGAAAAGCCTGCGAAAACCGCAGGAAAAATTTTGTGCGGATTTTCTCTTGCGGGCGGTATTGTATCTGCATGAAATACGTCCATCTACAAGAGGCGGACGCTTTGAGCAGTCCGAATCTCGCAAGGAGGATGAATTGAATGAAGAAGTTTGTTTCCATCATGCTGGCGCTGGCTATGTCCATGAGTCTGGCGGCCTGCGGCGCTGACAGCTCCAGCGATGCCAGCAGCGACAGCCAGAGCAGTTCTGACGCCGCTTCCGGTGAAAAAGTTGTAAAGATCGGCGTATTTGAGCCTGCTACCGGTGACTCCGGCGCCGGCGGCAAGCAGGAGATGCTGGGTATGCAGTACGCCAACCACATGACCCCCTCCGTGGACATCGGCGGCGAGACTGGAGCGTAATTCACGCACAGTTGGCGGTGTTCTTTGCCGACCGCATGCCGGACTGACCGGCTGCAACCGGAATGTCAAGAGTCGAGATGAACGGAGGCTGACGCCTCCGCCCTTGACATCCCCTCGAAGCGCTGTTATTTTTGTAGAAAAGGCGGCAGCAGCTTGCGCCGCTCCCGCCTTAAAATATTTTTGCTCTATTTTGCACCACAATTTAGCGTTTACACAAAATTTGGGATTGACCCCAAAACAGCTGGATCATCCACATTGGACGCTGATCTTGGAGTCAGGGTCAGCTTTGCTGCGTCCAAATGCCTTGCAATTTCCACAGAATAGCAGCTCGTACAAACAAACGCGGGGGCAAAAGGTCTTTCTCTGACCTTTTGCTCCCGCGTCCTTTGTGAGCCTATTTTGCAACAGACCCTCTCTAAATTTGTCACTCAAGAACCTTTTAACAGAAGAACCGAGCCTCTCCAAAAAAGTCAGTGTACGTCCTTTCCTTGTTGCCAAAAGCGATAGTGTGGGAGAATATCAAGCAAGTTCGTAATGAAAATATGCGTTTAACGGTAATATTGGTGGATAAATGTTTCGACATCCTCCCGCTTGCCCTTGAACGGCCCCGGCGTCTCCATCTTCAAGGAAACCAGTGCAGACGCATACTCCAGAGCCTGGGGGATAGATGCCCGTTCTCGCTCGGTAATATAGGCGGAGAATGTGGTATCGCCTCTACCGGTGCGGCCATCCAGCCCTCTGGGTTTCAGCGGACAAGTGTAATAGTCCTTGCCGTCATAGACCAATACCTCGGTATTGTGTGTGATGAGGGCTTCCTTTACGCCCCATTCCACCATCAACCGTGCAGCTTCCCTCCGGTCGGATGTGCCAGTCAGAATCTCGGCCTCAGCGGCATCAGTTTTCAGGTATGTGATATACGGGAAGAACTCCTTCTTGTAGGGCCAGTCACCATATACCATTTCTCCGCTCACACGGTCCGGCGTCCGCAGGTAGCATTGCATATCCAGCGCGACCTTGCCCCGCTTGGCCAGCATGGGGATTATGGCGTTTTCGTAATCACCGTTCATTAGCCCGGCAAGGTGGAAAACCTTTGCCTGCACGTCGTCCGGAATCTCTGCAGCAGTAATCTGCGAGCCTTGAGCCAAGGCTGTGGTGGTGCGCCGCTCACGCTTTTCGTCCAGAAACACATTACGGATAGAGGAGGTGCCGCTAGCAGACTCCCTCCAATAGATATCGTCGTTGTGGACAGGTAGAATGTAGGGCATCATTTTATCTTTCGCACTGGACTTGATGAGGATACCCACACGGTTTCCGCCGGCCAGTGCGGAATAGGAAGAATACACGACAGCTCCACCAATGGACCATTCACTGGTGCCATCAAAGCCCACGATCTCGTCGATACAGAGTTCACCAATAATAAAGGTATCATAATTTTTCACGGTACTTCTCCTTTCTCGTATTGCCGTATTATGATTTTGAATCCATTTCCGAATTCACGCTATCCAGCCAGGGAACCAGTTCGTCCATATTTTGAATTGTGACATCCGGTTGGATGGAAGAGACAACTCCCACATCCTTCTGGGCCGAGAGAAACGATTGGATATACACTGCCTTTCCAAATCCGAATTCTTTGGAGCCAATGACATCGCGTGAAAGTGTATCACCTACATAAACGCAGTTTTCCGGTTTTTCCTGCATCTGCTTCATGGAAATACGGAAAATCTCAGGGTGCGGCTTTCGATATCCTGTTATACTGGAGACCTCTACATCTTCCATGTACTCCCGGATGCCGTATTCCTCCAGAACATTGAAGACGTTGTAAAGAGATGCATTGTTGGAGATTACGCCGATGCGGTAACCCCGTGCCTTCAGCCCCGCCAGCATCTCCCGCACACCGGGCCGGAGTTCCCGATGAAAATAGGTGCATTCCCACATGTTCGCCAGCTCCTCGCAGATGTCGGTCAATGCCTTGCGATTGAAGTTAAATGCTTTCAAATAATATTCCGGCCAGATTTCCTCCGGCTTTTTTTCCCGGAATTCCAGATCGCACCAGGTTTTGTATTCCCGGATGCCTTCCAGAATTAATTCCTGAAATTGACCGAAGTCTACTTCCGGCTCTAGCCCATGGGCCCGCAGCGTATCCCACACGCATTGTAGCGCCTCTCGTTTGGTCCCCTCGTTGTGCCAAATGTCCTCCAATGTTCCGCCCATATCGAATAAAACGGTTGTCAGCATGTCAGTTATTCTCCTGTCCTATTTTGTTACACGCAGTATTTGATCAGATTCTCGCTCTTGGTCTCGAAAACGTTGACCTTCTTGGGATTGAAGCCCAGATACACCGGCTCGTCGCTGGCGTAGTGGGTGGAGCCCAGCTCCTTGACCGTCAGCATGGTGTCGCCCACCCGGACGCTGACCAGCGTTTCGGAACCGGCGGGCATGCCGGAGTAAACGTGGCCTTCCACCCAATGCGCGTCATCCGCCTGACGGCTGATGGACAGCTGCTCGGGCCGGACGCCGATGGTCACATCGACGCTGCCGGACTGGGGCGCGGCCTCGGTCATATCGCCCCGCTCGAAGCCCAGCTGACCGAGAGGACTATCGACCCGCATACCGCCGGCCTCCACCTGAGCGGTGCCCTTGACGAAGTTGATGCTGGGGTTGCCGATGAAGTCGGCCGTGTAGAGGTTCACAGGGTTGTCATACAGCTCCAGAGGCGGTGCGACCTGCACCAGCTCGCCCTTGCGGTACAGGGCGATGCGGGTGGACATGGTCAGCGCCTCCACCTGATCGTGGGTGACGTAGATGATGGTGGTGCCGGTCTCGTGATGGAGCCGCTTCAGCTCGGCGCGCATATCCACGCGGAGCTTGGCGTCCAGGTTGGAAAGAGGCTCATCCAGCAGAAGCAGTCTGGGCTCGGAAACGATGGCGCGGGCGATGGCCACACGCTGCTGCTGGCCGCCGGACAGCTCGGTGGGATAGCGCTTGGCGAATTCACCGATCTGCATACGGTCCAGAGCGCTGGCGACCTTTTTGGCGATGGTCTCGCTGTTTTCCTTGCGGATACGCAGGCCGAAGGCCACGTTGTCGAACACGGTCATGTGGGGCCACAGCGCGTAAGACTGAAACACCAGATTCAGGTTGCGCTTGCTGGGCGGGGCGAAAGAAGCCTCCGCCGCGTTGACGATCTCCTTGCCGTCCATCAGGATGATGCCGTTCTGGGGCTTTTCCAGGCCGGAGACCACGCGGAGGGTGGTGGTCTTGCCGCAGCCGGAGGGTCCCAGCAGGGTCATGAAGTCGCCGTCCTCGATGGTGAGGTTCAGATCCTTCAGAACGTGGTTTTTGCCGTAATATTTATCAATATGAGTCAGTTCAATTTTACTCATGGTCTCGTCTCCTCTTTTTTATCTCATCTCAGCCGGCCATGCTCTTGGCCAGGTCTGCGTCTCCGAAGATATTTGCCAGTGCGTATACCAGGAACACGATGGAGAACATCACGATGGCCACGCAGTTAGAAGCCTGCGGGCAATTCTGGTTCTGGTACTGGAACGCCAGATACGGCAGCGTGGAGGTCTTGGGCGTCATGATCAGGATGATCAGATCCAATTCCTTCATAATGGAAACGAAGATCAGCATGAAGCCGGAAATAAAGCCGCCCTTGGACAGGGGGAACACGATCTTGACAAAACGCTTGAAGAAGCCTGCACCCTCAATGGTGGCAGCCTCCTCCAGCTCGCCGCTGATCTGCAGCATGTTGGAGGTACCGGCGCGGGAGGCAAAGGGCAGATGCTTGACCACGGAGGTCAGCGTCAGCAGGGCGAAGGTGCCGTACAGGGCCGGAATGAGCGTTACGCCGAAGAGCGTCTGAGGCTTGGAGAACATGGACAGGTAAATGCCGCCGAACGCCACGGAGGGGATCAGGTAGGGGATAAACACCAGCTGCTCCACCAGCTTGCCGTGGAGCTTGCCGCGGCCCTTGGCGCAGATGTAACCGAGCATCTGACCGAAGATGGTGCCGAACACGCCGTTGACAAGGGTCAGCTTCAGGGAGTTCACCAGAGACATCATAAAGGTTTCATTCTTGAAGATGCCGGAGACACCCTCCATGATGTTGGGATCACCCTCGCCGATCCAGTAGTACAGCGTGAAGTTGGACAGAGAATAGGTGCCCTCCTTCAGCATACAGCTCTCCAGGATCAGGATGATCACCGGCATGATGATGCCGACGATGAAGAAGATGAACAGGATGATGGTCACAATGGGCTTCCAGCCGCCCAGACCGATGGGGGTGGACCGTCCGCCCTTGCCGCCGATGGTGGCGTAGGACTTGCGGGCGCCGATGAGCCGCTGGTTGACGAACACCGACAGAGAAGCGATGCAGATCATCAGGATGGCCATGGCGAAGGCCGTCTGCGTGTTCTGGGACTTACTGTTGGAATACAGCTCGCTGGACAGCGTCCGGAAGCTGACGGGAGAGCCCAGATAGTTGATGGTGCCGAAGGTGCCGATGGCCTTGGAGAAGGTCAGGATGATCGCCGACAGCATGGACGGAAGTACGAGCGGAAGGGTGATCTTGCGCAGGATGGTCGCCTTGCCGGCGCCCTGAATCTCGCCCATTTCCTCAAGCTCGGAGTTGATCGAGTTGAGCGCTGCGGATACGAGCAGGTACGCATATGCGTAATAGTGGAGCGAGAGCACCGCGATGATCGCGACCGGGCCGTAGGCCAGCCAGTCGGGAACGTTGATGCCCATGCTCATCAGGAAGCCCGGGGCACCGCCGATACGCTCGGTCTTGAACATGGTCAGCCATGCCTGAGACTTACACCAGCTGGGGATCATGTACGGGATGATAACAGCCAGCGAGAAGAACGGCTTGAACGGAAGATCGGTACGAACCATCAGCCACGCGAGGACCGAGCCGATCATGATAGCGAAGAACGATACGCAAACGCCGATCAGCAGCGAGTTGAGCAGCGGCTGGAGCAGCATCTGCTTGGTCAGCGAGCTGCCGAGCAGTCGCTGCCAGTAGTACAATGTAAAGTCGCCAGCGGCGCCGCCTGCGAGGCGGGCATCCTTCTGAGCGAGGGTGAACGAGGTGGAGATCATGTCCAGCAGCGGGAGCACGATCAGGTAAGTCAGCATCACAATCGCGATCAGCACGATCACGTTGTAGGGGTTGGTAACAACCGCCTTAATCTGGTTTTTCAGACGTCTGGACTTGGAATAGTTCTGATCCTTTGGTTTCATTCTATCAAGTTCCCTCCTTCAGCTTACGATTAAATTCTTCCACAGCCGGGAGGATCTCGGCGAGCGTCTTGATCTCGACGTCGGCCTTGTATCCCATGCCGCGGTATTTTTCGTCTTTGTGATAGATGCGGGGGTTATCGATCTGGATCATCAGAGGCCATCCGGCATTGCTGATGCCGCGAACGTCGCGCGAGATCGTGTCTCCCACATACGCGGCCTCCTCCTTCGGGATGCCCATTTCCTTCAGCGCAATGTCGAAAATGTCAGCTCTCGGCTTTCGGATTCCGCATACGCTGCTCATTGTCAGTGTTTCGAAATACTGTCTGACGCCGTGCTCCTCAAGGATGCGCGGTACAAACGTGGTGCTCATGATGTTGGAGATGACACCGAGGCGGTAGCCTGCGTCCTTCAGACCTTTTAATGTCTCCTCCAGGCCCTCGCGCTTTACGATGTGCTTGCGCCAGCGGTCGAACATGTAGCAAAGGTCTTCGCCGAGTCCGGCGAGCTTTTCTGCGGGGATGTGGAAGTCGGCCAGGAAGAACTCCTGCCAGATCCGGTCGGCCGGTATCTCGATCAGCTCTTCTTCCGTATATGCCTTGTACGCCTTTGCACCTTTATTAATGTGCTCCAGCAGCTCGTCGGGGGTGTCCGCTGTGCGGATGCCGTGCTCCTCCAGATACCTCCAGAGGCGCTCCTTGTAGTCCCGGTCACTTTCCGGCGTGGCGTCCTGGGTGTGTACCGTGCCGCCGATGTCGAAGAAAACCGCTTTAATCATAACAGCTCCCCTTTTTCTTTTATACTCTTTTCTTTCATACTCTTTCGGTCTGTGCTTTTACTCTTTTACGAAAATTTTTACGCAAACGTTTTCGTTCCATGTCCATACCCTACCACCATCTCGCCCCGTTGTCAATAGAAATCCTTCATCTTTTCCATTTTTCATGAAAACCTCCCCCAGTATTTTGTGATTATTGCACAGTTGTATTTTTGTTTTTCATACGCTATACTGTAATCAACGCAAACGTTTCCGTAGTAATTCGAAAAGAGTGATTGCTATGAAATACGATCTTATGTTGATCGGACCCGCAACAAGGGACGTTAATATTGACTATACCGGCAAGGAAGTCCACGAAATCGGCGGCGCCGTTTTCTTCTGCTCCGCAGCAGCCAAGGCAGCTGGCGCAAACCTTTTCGCTTCGGTTAAGATCCATCCGGACGACACCGATATCATCGATGCGTTCAAGCTGGACAGCGACCACGTCGCCATCCTGCCGAGCGAAACCACCACGCTCATGCAGAACACCTACTTCACCGCTGACCGCGAGCGCCGCAAGGCGGAATGCCTCGCCCAGTCCGGCCCCATCACGCCGGATCAGATCCCCGAGGTCGACTGCGGCCTGTATCATCTGGCAGGTCTGCTGTACGGCGATTTCCCGAACGAGCTGATCGTCGAACTGAAAAAGCGCGGCAAGGTCTCTGCGGATATTCAGGGCTTCCTCCGTCATAACGAGGGCGGCCTGATGAACTTCCACGACTGGTCGGACAAGCTCGAATATCTGAAATACTTCGATTTTCTCAAGACCGACGCCGCAGAGGCCGAGATCCTCACCGGCCTGACCGACCGCCGCGAGGCTGCAAAGCAGCTGTATGCGTGGGGCGCAAAGGAGATCCTCATCTCCCACAACAGCGAAATGCTCGTCTATGACGGCAAGGACTTCTTCACCTGCCCGGTCAAGGCGCGCAACCTCTCCGGCCGCACCGGACGCGGCGACACCACCTTCGGCGCCTACCTTGCAAAGCGCATGACCGGCAGCCCGATCGCGGAGGCTCTGCTCTTCGCTACCGCAGCGGTTTCCCTGAAGATGGAAGCGCCCGGCCCGCTCTCTGCATCCGAGGCCGACATCCAGAAGTATATCGACGAATTCTATGCCTGATTTCATATGAATTCGATCATCATTTTTCACAAAAATCACTGAAATCCCAGCGTGAACGGCTTAATCCCTTGTCTTTCACCTGCAAATACGCTATCATTATGGCAGTACCCTGATACTGCCGAAGAGACGGAGGTAACGGGTATGGAACGATCCGTAAGATCAAGGAAGGAAGCTGCAAGCCATATGCGCCACGTAACCATTAAAGATATCGCCCGTATTGCCGGCGTCTCCACTTCGACCGTATCCCGCGCCCTCAGCGGCTCCAAGGAGCTGAGCGAGGCGACGCGCGAGCGGATCGTAAAGATCTGCAATGAACAGGGCTATCGCGTCAACGCGCTCGCGCGCAGTCTCATTCGCAGCCGTACCAACGTAATCGGTCTCATCGTTCCCGAGGTGACCAATCCTTTTTATGCCGAGGTTTCGCTCGGCATCGAAACGCACGCCCGCCAGCTGGGCTATAATGTCATGCTGTGCAACAGCCAGCAGGACACCAAGACCACCGAGGAGCTGTTCGGCTTTCTCTCCAGCCACCAGGTGGACGGCATTATTCTCGCCAATTCCCACAGCGACGCGCCCCGCTGGATCCAGCAGTTCGCGCCGCATCTTCCGACCGTGCTCCTCGGCACGCCCGCCTCTCTAAGCGGCGACGAGGTCAACTCGGTCTGCGTCGACAATCTGGCAGGCGGCCGCCTTGCAGCGGAATACCTGCTGTCGCTCGGCCCCCGGAGCATCGCCTATCTCGGCCACCGTTCCGGCAGCCTGACCCATCAGCTGCGCCTGCGCGGCTTTATGGAGGTGCTCGGGAAGGAAGGCCTTACGCCTACCGTCATCGAGAACACCGCAGACTCCTCTTCCATCGGCGCCGGCTATGAGCTGAGCCGCAAGCTGTTCAACGAGGGCTGCCCCCATACCGCCATTTTCGCCGCGACCGACTCGCTCGCCCTCGGCGCTATGCAGGCGGCCGACGAGTTCGGCATTTCCATCCCGGACGACCTTTCGCTTCTTGGCTTCGACAATATCATCTATTCGTCCCTGCCCAAGATCACCCTGTCCACCATCGACCAGAGAAAGTCTCTGCTCGCAGAGGCTGCGGTCGATATCCTCACCCAGATCATCGAGTCCGATGAACGGGATGAGTTCACCCACCGCATGATCCGCCCGGCGCTCATCCGCCGCTCTTCATGCGCATCCATCGTCGACTGAGCGAAAGCAGACTCGCACGGCACAGGACGAACTTCACACACTCGTCTCTTTCTCACACACTCACTTCACACACCATATGCTGCCGTGTGCCCCTGCAACCGCTTTTTCTGAACCATACCAACTTTTTGAACAGCTCGCCCCGACCGGCAACGGTTCAAAAGAACACAAGCTGCCGTTCCTGCGGCAGCCTTTGTTTTGCCGCAAAAGCGCTGTTCGCTCCCGGAAAAGGAGAGATAACCATGTACAAAATCGAAACGCACCTCCACACGACCTATATTTCCCACTGCGGCTGGCTCGGCGCACAGGCCATCATGAAGGCGTATTCCGCCGCCGGCTACGACGCCATCTGCGTGACCGACCACTACAACCGTGATACCTTCGACTACATCGAAATGGACCTGTCCACCCCGGGCAGCAAGACCCGCGACTTCCTGCTCGGCTACCACCGTCTCAAGCGCGAGGGTGAAAAGTACGGCATCCGTGTTTATGCGGGCGCAGAGCTGCGCTTTGACGGCTCTCAGAACGACTACCTGCTGTACGGCTTCCATGACGAGCTGCTGGCCGACCCGGAGCGCGTCATGAGCGAGGGTCTGGAGGCGTTCGCGCCCAAGTACCGCGCGGACGGTGCGCTGCTCATTCAGGCGCATCCCTTCCGCAACAAGTGCACCCCGGCGCCC
>ENA-ORSB01002463-ORSB01002463.1-human-gut-metagenome-genome-assembly--contig:-NODE-2463-length-14710-cov-5.974207_pt1 | contig 14710 bp, 13 predicted proteins | sample MGYA00242180_ERZ509144 | MGnify/ENA primary metagenome ERZ509144 (study PRJEB26280, sample SAMEA2338661) | human gut metagenome | biome: human gut; feature: human-associated habitat; material: faeces...
GTAGCAACAGTAGACCAAAGTGGAAATGTAACAGCAAAAGCAAATGGTACAACAATAATAACAGCAACTACACAAAATGGATATACTGCGCAATGTTCTATAACAGTAATAACTTCTACAACTAGCTTGTCTGTAAGCCCAACGAGTAAAACACTGAATATTGGCGAGACGGTACAGTTAACTGGAACAAAAAATCCTTCTACAACATCTGAGGAAACTCAATGGACAAGTAGTAATACAAGTGTTGCTACTGTAAGTAATTCAGGACTTGTAACTGCTAAATCTGCAGGAACAGCAACAATTACTTTTAAGAATTCAAGTAGCACAAAATTTGCTAGTTGTAATGTAACTATTGTGAGTAGTGATATTATAATAGGTGGAAATACTGGATTTGATGCTACAAATGTAATTTTAAAATATAATAACAATGGAAATTTAGTTTGGAAAAAAGATGTAACAACAAACTCATATAGTAACGCTTTTAAATGTGATATCAATGCTGTTGGAACGTTTAAAGATGGAAGTATAATTGTTGGAGCTGGAGCAAGTTCTTATGATAATGTAATTATAAAATATGACAAAAATGGAAATACAATTTGGAAAAAAAGCATTCCAACATATTATTATAATAGCAAAAATCAATATTATAAAATTAATACAATAAATATAACTAATGATGATAATATAATTGTTGGTGCCAATAGTCAATATGATGGGGCTGAAAAAATAATAATAAAATACGATAGTAATGGTAATTTAATTTGGAAAAAAACACTTCCTACATATAAATCTGGAGAATATTATTATGTTGAACAATTATTAATATCTAATGATAACAATATTATTATTGGTGTTGATAGTTATTCAGATAGTCAAGGAAGAGCTATACTAAAATATGATAGCAATGGTAATTTAATTTGGAATAAAAAAATTCCTACATATACTGATTATGGTTCAACTTATTTTTATAGAATTGCTTCAATGTCTTTATTAAAAGACAATAGTATAATAATAGGAGCAAATTGTGGAACTTTAAGAGAGGACAGTACTACACCTAATGCATTGTTAAAATACAATAATAATGGTGATTTAATTTGGAAAAAAGACGTTACAACTAATACTAGAACTAATGGTTTTGACTGTAGTATTAAACAAGTCTTATGTTCAACTGATGAAAATATAATAGTTTCTGCTGGCGGAGATACAGTATCTGATTCGCAAGATAAAGTTATAATAAAATATGATAAGAATGGAAATTTAATTTGGAAAAAGAGTGTTCCTACATATTATGATAATGGAGAGACTAGATATTATAGAATATCAACAACAAATATTAATAATAATAATGAAATAATAGTTGGTGCTAATGGTTCAACAGATTCTTCAAGTAAAAGTTTATTAAAATATGATAGCAATGGTAATTTGATATGGAAAAAGGATATTCCTTCATACAAATCAGGTGAATATTACTATATTGAAAAGATGAACATAACCAATAAAAACGAAATTATAGTTGGTGTTGATAGTTATTCTGATAGCCAAGGAAGAGCTATATTAAAATATAATAATAATGGCGAATTATTATGGAAAACAGAATTGCCTAAATACACCTATAATAGCTATAATGAATTTTACAGACTTACAACGTTAAATATATATTAAAAAAATACCAGTTTAAAAATAGTTGTTTTTAAACTGGTATTTTTAATCATTTTTATTTAGAAATAGCATTAATAGTACTGAAACCCAAATCTTTTTGCCAAAGTTGATTTCCGTTAGTATTCCATTTTTACTAAAATGAAATACTATAACTTCCATCTATATTTCTCCTGAACAATACATTTGAATTCAGACAAATTATAGGTCGAAATCCAGCTTCACAATTACCACTATTAAGGTTTACCTGAGAGAGACCGGTTCCATTACAATATCCTACTGAAGCCATACTTGGAGCATTAGCATCAGAAGTTTCTTGAAATATCATACAATCTGCTTTACTTCTACTTGTTTTTATATATATTCCATTAAAATCTTCTACCATAGGAAGATCATATCTTGTTGATCCATTAGGATATATTATTTTATAATTATCCCAACCGTGAATCATACTCATTCTTATATGTTATTGTAGTTCCATGTGTTTGATTATAAGAGGCTAGCCATATTTTTAAACTAGGAGCTCCTTGAGAATAATCTGCAAAATCATTTTTATAATATGAATTCCATAAGCTTTTATTTTTAGTCCAATAACTGTATTCATGTGAAGTTGACGTTTCAGTTGGATATCTTACAAATTCTACAGTATAGTCATTATATTTATGAGTATATCCATCCATCATAGGAACATAATTTTTATGGACATAATCGTCAGAAATCAAATAAACATTGGTTCCATCAGCATAAAAAATTCTATATTTTATTCCACCATCATTTGGTCCATGATAATTTGTAACTAATTCTCCATAAAATATCTTATTGATTTCTGAGGATTTGTATTTTTTTATTACTGTTATACTGCAACTAGCAGATTTTGTACCGCTAGAATTTTTTAAAGTAATTGTAGCTGTGCCACCATTTTTTGCTGTTACAAGGCCACTATTAGATACAGTTGCTACACTTGTATTACTACTTGCCCATTGAACTCCTTCTGTTGCTGTACTCGGATTTATAGTCTTATTCAATTGCAAGGTTTGACCACTTTCTAATGTAGAACTCGTTGGACTTACTGTCAAACTTGTTATAGAAGTTATTACTGTTATAGAACATTGCGCAGTATATCCATTTTGTGTAAAAAGTTAGTTTTAAAATAGATGAAATTAGTAAGAAAAAAATTATAGAACTAAAAATATCGAAATATCATATAAAAAAAATTTCATTAAGTTCAATCCTTAACGTATTAATATAAACAAATTTTATCAATAAAAATCACTAATGTCAATTAAAAGAATAAATATTTATAAATATAATACATGAAATATTATAGAAATAAGTATTGCTATATAATCTTGGAAATCAAGACCTTCAAGAAATCTCTTTATATCGTTAAGGATTGAACTTAGCGTTATAAAGAAAGAGGGATAAAGATGGAAACAAAAGAAAACAAAGGAGTAACGTTAATAGCATTAGCAGTAACAATAATAGTAATGTTAATATTAGCAGGAGTAACAATATCAGCATTAACAGGAAATAGTGGGATAACAACAAAAGCCAAACAAGCCAAAATGTTATCAGAAGCCAAAACAGAAGAAGAGGCAATAAGACTAGTAGTAACATATACAAATATGCAAAAAAATATAGGAGAAGAAAATATAATATATTTAGGAGAGCCACTTCATGATAAGGATTTAGTAAGTGGTAACCAATGGAAAGTCATATTAGATACAGATAAACAAGAAAAATACGGAACAGGGTGGTATTTTATAGAAAAAGATACTGAAATCGAAAAGTATGGAAAAACCAAAAACGAATGGGTAGTAAATTATGAAGAAGGACAAATTAATCAATTAGAAGAAGATAAATATATGCAAATATCTTATGCAAATGGGCTAGCTGTAACAGATGGATTAATATTTAATGCAGACGCAATAAACATGGAAGACTCTAGTTCATGGGGAGAAGGAGTAAAAGTATACGGATTTGATGATGAAAATGAAAGTGGAGGATATAGAGATAATGCACTTTATTTTGATGGTAAAAATGATTATATAACAATTGATGGAAATTTGAATGTAGATAAAGAAATAACATTAGAATTTTATGGTAATATAGAGAAATATGGTCAAAAATATTCATTTGTACCATTATTTTCTGCATACAACGGAAAAAATAGTGGAACTGCAGGATTATGTATGAGAATGTTTAGTATTAATCAAAACAGAATTGTTACAAATTTTGGATATAATAGTTGTGGAAATAAAGATATCTGGGAAAATGTTAATGCTCAACATAATTTAGCAATTGGATATAATGTAAATTTAAATCAAGATGTAATGTTTACAGCTACATATAATTATGAAAATTCAATATATAAAATATATTCAAATGGTCAAATTATAAAAGAAGCAAAAATAAGCCAAAGTTATTGGGAGAATTTTAGAACTAATGATATTCCATCTATAAAATATTTTCAGATAGGAAAGGCTATGTGGAATGGTATTACAGAATACTTTACGGGAAAAATGTATTCAGCAAGAATATATAATAGAACATTAACAGATAGTGAAGTATTAGAAAACTATGAAAAAACAGTAGCATATCATAAAATAGAAAATTCAAAATAATAATTGTATTCATTTATATTAAGTCTTAAAAGAAAAATAATAAAAATAGCAATAATAGTCATATTAACAATTTTAATATGTATAGCAATTGATTTTTTTATATCTGTTTATTTATTTGATTAATAAGAAAATAAGTGTTATAATGATGGCAAGAAAATATATTTATAGGAGCTATAATGGAAGATATATATAGAAATGGAAATTATAGGCGAAAAAGTAGTCATCGTTCAAAACATAGTGCAAAAACTGTAAGTTATAGACCACAATATAATAGCAATAATAGAAATAACAAAAATAGAAAACGCCGAAAAAAAGCAAAGAGAATGGAAGAGCCAAAATTAAATAAAAAAAAGGTATTTATGGTAATAGCCATTCCAATATTAATAATCATGTTTATTAATAATAAAAAAGGTAAAAACATAGAAGTATCTGGAAAAGGAACAGATATAAAAGAATCACAGTCAACAACTGAAACAAATAATATTAATATGCCAACGCAAACTACTAATACAAGTACAAATTTAACACAAACAACAAATAAAGTAGAAATAACAGATTGGAAATTGAGATTAGCAAATTATGATAATTTATTACCTGAAGACTTTGAAGTTGAATTGGCAAATATAGATAATTCAAAAGACCCAAAACAATTTGATGCAAGAGCTGTGAAATATTTAAAAGATATGATAAATGCAATGAAAAAAGCAGGAAATACTAGTATTTGGTGTCAATCAACATATAGAAGTGTAAAAAGGCAAAAAGAATTATATGATGCAAGTGTAAAAAAATATTTAAAACAAGGAAAATCACAAGAAGAAGCTGATAAATTAACATTAGAGTATATCAATAGACCTGGTGGAAGTGATCATAATTTAGGACTAGCAGTAGATTTTAATTATGTTGATAATTCTTTTGCCAAAACATCTGAATACAAATGGCTATTAAAAAATGCAGAAAATTATGGATTTATTTTAAGGTATCCTGAAGATAAAGAAGATAAAACAAAAATAGCATATGAATCTTGGCATTGGAGATATGTTGGAGAAGAAAATGCAAAAAGAATGAATGAACTTAATATGTGTTTAGAAGAATATGTAGAATATTTACAAAAAGGAAATAAATAATTTTTGTCATATTTCAAGACAAGTTTGAATATAATATAATATCAAATTTGTATTAAATTTTTAACAAATGAAAAGAAAGGAATGTGGCAATATGATGCTGAAAGATGTAGAACGGATTTTTGAAATTACCAAAGACAATCAGTATACAAAAATCACGGTTAAGAACAATAAAGTTACTAAAGTATTGGTAGCCAAAAGTGGAAAAATTTATTTAGTTTTCGATAGTGGAAATTGGCAGTATTATGATTCAAAAGAAAAAATTGAAATTATACCAAGAGGAAAAGGCTTGTACAATATAAAGGGAAAATATGAAAATCCTTTGAAAATGTATTGTAAAGCATGGTCTGTCGAAATTGAGTGTGAAAACATTTGGCGAGAGGTTGTAAAATTTGCCAAAGATAGTAAAATAGTTTGTTAAAAGCAAAAGGAACTCCAATAATAGGAGTTCTTTTTGAGTATATAATAAAATGATGGAAAATAGTTTTTAAAACATATTGACTGATTAACATAAAAATGGTATAATTCCAAAGAGAAAATTGTAAAATATCCCATGTTTTTATTGTTTTAAGAATACTAAAGTTGCACATTTAGTATTTTTAATATAAAAAGAAAAAATTTTCAGGGAGGAAAATCATTCAAATGAAAAAGTTTCAAAAAAATATTGTTTCAGCTCTTGTGGTATTACTTTTGTTTGTAACTATGCCGTTTGTTGTATATGCAAGTGAAAACGATTATGATGTATATTTGAAAGTCACTTATGCAGATGGTACTATTTCAACATATGATGCAGCTAGGAACTGGAGGGAAGCAAATGGTAAAATTATTAATATTTACACAGATAATTTTCCTATAACACTTGAGTTATATAGAAAAGGACATTGGAGCAAAAAATATACAATTTATTCATTTGGCAAAAAAACATTAGATTATCAGAAAGAAGGAATTCTGGCATCTATGAAGTATGCTGGAGAAGTCCATGGGTATGCTAAAGTGAATATTCAATCGCTAGAGCAACATGAACAGGAAAAAAAGGCTGAAAGTGAAAGAGAAACAGTAGAAAAACGAAATGAAAATTTTAAAAAGATGCTTAAAAATGCTGGTGTTCAATTTGGATATGATTGGTATATTGAAAATGACTTGAATAAATTTATAAGCGGAGAATGGGATGGAGATCGCAAATCAGACCCTACTTATGGTGATCGAGTTATTATTGGCAGAAAATATATTATTTATAGAGATCGACCAGACTATGCCAATAAATACCAATATGAGTGTAATCTTGATTATATGGGAGATTTAGAAGTAGAAAGTTTTGGATTTACTCATACATTAGCAATTAGCAAGAAAAATAATAAAATTTCTTGTTGGCAATACTTTGAATGTTTAGACCAATGGGATACTCCTAAAACTGAAACAATTACTCAAGTATTACCTAATTATATCGAAAATTATTGCTATGGCTTGTGCAAAACCAAAGACATTAAAGGTGTAGAGCATCTTTATAGTTTAAATATTAATGGAAAATTATATAAAGTACATTAATTTTTTTGAGTAAACAAGTGCAATTGTTTATTTGCAAAGAGGAAGATACATTTCGTATCTTCCTCTTTTGATAAAAAATAATTTTAATAAATTAGCACTTTACTATTGACACTGCTAAAATAAGTGATATAATAACCAAAGATAAAAAAGAAAGAAGGAATTTAAAATGAGTAATAAACAATTTAAGGCAGAATCAAAAAGACTATTAGACTTAATGATAAATTCAATATATACAAATAAAGAAATATTTTTAAGAGAATTAATTTCAAATGCAAGTGATGCAATGGACAAATTATATTATCGTTCATTAACAGATAAAAACTTAAAAATAAATAAAGAAGATTTAAAAATAAAAATTGATATTGACAAAGAAAAAAGAACATTAACAATAACAGATAATGGTTGTGGAATGACAGAAGATGAACTTGATAAAAACCTTGGAACAATTGCAAAAAGTGGATCTTTAGCATTCAAAGAACAAAACGAGAAAAAAGAAGACATTAATATAATAGGACAATTTGGCGTTGGATTTTATTCAGCATTTATGGTAAGTGATGAAGTAAAAGTAGAAAGTAAATCCATAGACAGTGAACAAGCATATTGCTGGACATCAAAAGGTGTAGAAGGATACACAATTGAACCATGTGATAAAAAAGAGGTAGGAACAAAAATCACATTACATATAAAAGAAGACAGTGAAGAAGAAAAATATAGTGAGTTCTTAGAGGAATATAAAATACAATGGATAATAAAAAGATATTCAGACTATATTTCATATCCAATTCAAATGGATGTAGAACATGAGAAAACAAAAGAAGGTTCAAAAGAAACAGAAAAAGTTATTGAAACAGAAACAATAAATTCAATGATTCCATTGTGGAAAAAAGATAAAAAAGAAATAAAAGAAGAAGAATATAATGAATTTTACACAGAAAAATTCAATGATTTCCAAGCACCATTAAAAGTAATACATTCATCAGTAGAAGGACAATATAAATATGATGCATTATTGTATATTCCATCACATTTACCATATGATTATTATACAAAAGAATATGAAAAAGGACTACAATTATATGCAAATGGTGTATTAATAATGGATAAATGTTCAGATTTATTACCAGATTATTTTGGATTTGTAAAAGGATTAGTAGATAGTGATGACTTATCACTTAATATATCAAGAGAAGTATTACAACATGATAGACAATTAAGAGTAATTGAAAAGAATATTGAAAACAAAATAAAATCAGAATTAGAAAATATGTTAAAATCAGACAGAACAAAATATGAAGAATTCTTCAAAGTATTTGGAGTTCAATTAAAATATGGAACATATAGTGATTATGGAATGAACAAAGACAAACTTCAAGATTTATTATTATTCTATTCTTCAACAGAAAAGAAATTAGTAACATTAAAAGAATATGTAATGAGAATGAAAGAAGACCAAAAAGCAATTTATTATGCATCTGGTGAATCAATAGATAAAATAGATTTATTACCACAAGTAGAAATCTTAAAAGACAAAGGATATGAAATATTATATTTAACAGATAATGTTGACGAATTTGTATTCCAAGTTTTAAATAAATATGAAGAAAAGACATTCCAAAATGCTTGTGCAGATAATTTAGACTTAGATTCAAATGAAGAAAAAGAAGAATTGAAAAAAGAAAATGAAGAAAATAAAGATATGTTTACTGCAATGAAAGAAGCTTTAAATTCTGAGGTACAAGCAGTTAGATTTACACATAGATTAAAAAATCATCCAGTATGTTTAACAAGTGAAGGTGCAATATCTGTAGAAATGCAAAAAACATTAAATGCAATGCCAAATAATAACCAAGATATTAAAGCACAAACAATACTTGAAATTAATGCAAATCATGAAATTGCAAATAAATTAAAAGATTTGTATAAAAATGATAAAGATGAATTAAAGAAATATACTCAAATATTATATGCTCAAGCAAGATTAATTGAAGGTTTAAATATTGAAAATCCAACAGAATTAAGTAATTTAATATGTGAAGTTATGTCTAAATAAATTGAAGAGGTAAGATTAAAAATCTTATCTCTTTTATTTAATAATAGAACTCAAATTGAATGAAAACAAATTAAAGAAAAATTTTTTATAATATAAATATGTTGGAAAGCTTGAATATTAATATGATAATAGTATATAATTATAATGCACGCTTCGCAAAAATAAAAATATTTATTTTTTGCGAAGTGAATGATATACTATTATTGAAAAACAATATATAGAAGGAAAAAATAATTTTGTATTAATAGATGAAGTTCAAATGTGTAAAGAATTTGAACGAACGATAAATAGTTTACATGCAGAAGAAAAATTTGATATTTATATAACAGGTTCAAATGCCTTTTTATTAAGTAGTGATTTAGCAACATTATTTACAGGTAGAACATATGAAATACAAATATATCCATTTTCTTTTAAAGAATTTATTGAATATTTTAAGTATGAAAATATTCAAGATGCTTTTGAAAAATATGTTCTTGAAGGAGGAATGTCTGGCTCATATATTTATAATGATGTAAAGCAAAAATATAACTATATAAATGAAGTGTATAATGCCTTAATTGTTAGGGATATACAACAAAAATATAATATTCAAAATATTGGACTAATGGATAGTTTAACTGAATTTTTGATGGATAATGTTTCGAATTTGACATCATATAGGAAAGTTGCAAATAAATTAAATGAAAATAATATAAATACTAATGATAAAACAATATCTAATTATATAAATTATTTATGTGATGCTTTTGCTTTTTATAAAATAAGAAGATATGATATTCAAGGAAAAAGATACTTGTCCTCTGTAGATAAATATTACTTAGTAGATCAGACTTTCAAATATGCGAAGCTTGGAACTAAAAATATGAATTATGGAAGAATATATGAAAACATAGTTGCAATTGAATTACTAAGGAGAGGGTATGAGGTTTATGTTGGTGAACTCTATAATGCTGAAATAGATTTTGTTGCAATGAAGATGAATGAAAAAATATATATTCAAGTTTCTGATAATATAAGTGATGATAAGACTTTTGAGAGAGAAGTAAGACCATTATTAAAAATAAAAGATGCTTATCCTAAAATGATAATTTCAAGGACTAGACATGAGGATTATCAATATGAAGGAATTCAAATATATGATTTAGCCAATTGGCTTTTGAAATAGAAAATATTAATAAATATTTTATTGAAAATAGCATAAAATTGTGATAGGATAAATTTGTAAAAAGTAGATTTAAGAATTTCTATGCAATGGAAATTGCTTAGAAATTCTAATAATCCACATATTTATTCTGTACAGAAAAATCACCTACTAGGCGATTTTTCCTACACACTAAAAAGGAGATGATGAAATAATTATGAAAAAATTATTATCAAACTACAAATCAACAATTATATTATTAGTATCAATAATAATAGGAGCAATTGTAGGATTTATATTTAAAGAAAAAGCAACAGTTTTAAGCCCTTTAGGAGACATATTTTTGAATTTATTACTAGTAGTTATAACACCATTAATATTTTTAACAATTACAACATCAATATCAAAAATGAAATCACCAAAAAGACTTGGAAAAATAGTAGGGGCAACATTTTTAGTATTTATAATAACATCAATAATAGCAGTTTTAATAGGATTTGCTAGTACATATTTTATAAAATTAGTAAAGCCAGAAGATGGTGAAAAAATAAAGCAATCATTACAAGAAACAACAGATGAAGAAACACAAGAAAATGAAGAAATAGGAATATTAAAAAGAACAGCAAGTTTGTTAACTGTAAATGATTTTACAAAATTATTATCTAAAGATAATATAATAGCATTATTAGTATTTTCAATTATTTTTGGATTAGCAATAAATATTACAGGAGAAAAAGCAAAGCCTGTTGTAGATTTTTTAGAATCTGCAAATGAAATAATAAATAATGTTGTAAAACTAATAATGTATTATGCTCCAATAGGCTTAGGGTGTTATTTTGCGGCATTAGTTGGAAGCTTTGGAGAAATGATAGTTGTAGGATATTTAAAAACATTTGTAATATATACAATTGTATCAATTTTATATTATTTAATAATATATTCTATATATGCATTTGTTGCAGGAGGCAAAAAGGGAATAAATTTATATTGGAAAAATGTATTGCCAGCTACAGCAACAGCACTTGGAACATGTTCAAGTGCAGCATCAATTCCAGTAAATATAGAATGCAGTAAAAAGATTGGAGTTCCAGAAGATGTTGCAGAAACAGCAATACCATTAGGAACAAGTTTTCATAAAGATGGATCTATAATAGGTTCAGTTTTTAAAATAATGTTTTTAGTATGTTTATTTGGAATGAATGTATCAACAGGAACAGGCATATTAGGAATATTAGCAATAGCTTTAGTATCAACATTATTAGTTACAGCAGTTCCAATTGGTGGAGGAACAATTTCAGAAATGTTAATAATTACAATGTTAGGATGTCCAACAGCAGCATTACCAATATTAACAATAATTGCAACGATAATAGATGCACCAGCAACAATGCTAAATGTAGTTGGAGATACTGCATCATCAATGATGATTTCAAAAATTGTAGATGGTAAAAACTGGCTAAAGAAATAACATTAAAAAAATCAACAAAGGAGGAATACCTGCAAATAGAATGAACAAGGTAATAAAAATAATAGCTATACTTGCAATATTAATATTTGCAGTATACTGGGGAAAAACAATTATATTAAGAATGTTATATAAAACAGATTATAGGCAATATGTAGAAAAATATGCTGAAAAATATGGAGTAGAAAAAGAATTATTGTATGCTGTTATAAAGGTAGAAAGTAAATTCAATCCAAATGCAATATCAAAAAGTAAGGCAAAAGGATTAATGCAAATAATGGATTCAACAGCAAAAGAAATTGCTAAAAAGAATAATATTGAATTAACAGATGAAAATATATTAGATCCAGAAATTAATATAGAAATAGGAACAATATATCTTTCACAATTAATAGAAAAATATAATAGTGTAGAGCTAGCAATAGCTGCATATAATGCAGGACATGGAAATGTTGACAAATGGATTAGTCAAGATACATTAAAAGAAGATGGAACAGATGCAGAGAATATACCATTTAAAGAAACAAATATGTATGTAAGAAAAGTAATGAGAGATTGGAAAATATATAAATCAATCTTAAAATAAAATCACAAAAAGAACATCACTTCATAAAATAATATGAGGTGGTGTTTTTTATGGCATATTCAGATAGAGAGCTATTAGCAAGAATTGTGCAATGTGAAGCTGGTGGCGAAGGAGACAATGGAATGAAGGCTGTTGCAACATCAATTTTAAATAGGGTAAATGCAACAGAGGGGGAATATGCAAGAGTTTCACAAGGTGGTAATTTAAGAAATATAATATTTCAAAAAGGGCAATATGATTGTGTAAGAGAAACAATAAGAAATCAATATAATTCACAAAATATATATAACATGACTCCAACAGATATTCATTATTATATTGCTGATTGGGCATTGGCTGGTAATAAACTTAATGAAATAGGTGATTGTTTATGGTATTTGAATCCATTTAGACCAACATGTTCATCAACTTTTCCAAGTAATGGTTCTGGAACATTTCACACAAGATATGGAAATCATTGTTTTTATAGACCAACAAGAAAATATTCTCAAACATAGAAAAAAATATTTCAAACTATTGCAATTCACATAAAAAAGTGATAATATAATGACATAATAAAAACGAAGAAAAAGAAGAGTACATTTGAACTATTTGTAGAGAAAAGAAGTCGTGGGCTGAAAGCTTCTTAAATAAAGGCAAATGGAAGGTAGCTTTTGAGTTGATAATCTGAAATAGTAGTAAGATTATTCGTAATACTGCGTTAAAGTAAATTGAGAAATTATCAAAAAGATAATAATTAAGGTGGTACCGTGAGATATAGAACTCGCCCTTATGTAAAAACATAAGAGTGAGTTTTTTGTTCTATAAAGGAGGAATTTTATAATGTTAAAAATAAAATCAAAAAGACAAGGTGCAGAATTAACAAGTATCTTAAAAGATGAAAACGAAATGTTATTTGATGGAAAAACATTTTGGAATAGACAATCACCAATATTATTTCCAATAGTGGGACAAATAAAAGAGGGAAAAACACAAATAGAAGGAAAAATATATGAAATGTCTCAACATGGATTTGCAAGAGATATGGAATTTCAAGAAATAGAAGAAAATCATTATATATTAAAATATAATGAACAAACATTAAAAAAATATCCATATAAATTTGAATTACATGTTATATATAAGATTGTAGGAGATGCACTTCAAGTAAGTTATGAAGTAAAAAATATAGATAATAGAAAAATTTATTTTGGTATAGGAGGACATCCTGCAATTAAATGCGATTATAGTACAGGAGATTATGAGATAGTATTTGAACAAAATGAAGAAAATATAGAATTTTTGAAATTAAGAAATGGATTAATAGATACGAAAAATGCCACAAATATCTTAGAAGAAAATAAGATTCATCTAACAGAAAATATATTTGATAATGATGCAATAATAATGAAAAATATAAAATCAAATAAAGTAATATTGCAAAATAGAAATACTAATAAAAAAATATTAGAATTTGACTTTACAGATTTTCCATATTTAGCATTATGGTCAAAAAAAGGAGCACCATTCGTCTGTATAGAACCATGGCAAAACACAGCAGATAAGATTGATAGTAATCAAATTTATAAAGAAAAAGAAAATATTTTATCAATAGAACCAGATGAAATATATTCTTGTAAATATATTGTTAAATTTTATTAAAAAGGAGAGAAAAGATATGAGTAATCATAAATTAATGGATAAATATAATCCAAAAGAATTTGAAGAAAATTTATATAATGAATGGGAAAAGAAAGGCTATTTCAAGCCATCAATGGATAAAAGAAAAGAAAGCTTTTGTATAGTAATGCCACCACCAAATGTAACAGGGAAATTACATATGGGACATGCATTAGATGGAACAATGCAAGATATGTTAATAAGATATAAAAGAATGTGTGGATATAACACATTATGGGTACCAGGAACAGACCATGCAGCAATTGCAACAGAAGTAAAAGTTGTAGAAAAAATGAAAAAAGAAGAAGGATTAACAAAAGCTGATATAACAAGAGAACAATTTTTGGAAAGAGCATGGGCTTGGACAAAAGAATATGGAGGAACAATCCAAAAACAACAACGTAAATTAGGTTGTTCATGTGATTGGGAACGTTCAAGATTTACAATGGATGAAGGATTATCACAAGCTGTATTAGAACAATTTGTAAATTTATATAAAAAAGGACTAATATATAAAGGAACAAGAATGATAAACTGGTGTCCATCTTGTCATACATCATTATCAGATGCAGAAGTTGAATTTGAAGAAGAACCATCACATTTATGGCATATAAGATATCAAATAAAAGGAACAGACAGATATGTAATAGTTGCAACAACAAGACCTGAAACAATGCTAGGAGATAGTGCCGTTGCAGTACATCCAGAAGATGAAAGATATAAAGATATAATTGGAAAAACATGTATATTACCAATTATGAATAAAGAAATTCCAATAATTGCAGATGACTTTGTAGAAAAAGACTTTGGAACAGGTTGTGTAAAAATAACACCAGCACATGATATGAATGATTATCAAG
>ENA-ORSB01002467-ORSB01002467.1-human-gut-metagenome-genome-assembly--contig:-NODE-2467-length-14687-cov-2.788272_pt1 | contig 14687 bp, 9 predicted proteins | sample MGYA00242180_ERZ509144 | MGnify/ENA primary metagenome ERZ509144 (study PRJEB26280, sample SAMEA2338661) | human gut metagenome | biome: human gut; feature: human-associated habitat; material: faeces...
CATAAATTAAAAAATAAATAAGGGAATTTTAAGAAAATTTATAGCATTATATCAGGTAATTTTGATATGCCCAAACTTGTATTTTATGTCAGGTTATTTTATAATTGCATACAATAGATTGTGTATTTTATGAGCGGGGGGAGAGAAGAAAAAACAGAAACCCAGCCTGCCTGTAAAATATGCAGAAACGAGGAATATATGAAAAAACAGAGTAAAGGAGTTCCGACAAACCGTGATATCCGTTGGGACAGACTTGATAATACAGCACACCTTTTTCCGGTCATTGCCGGGGAGAGCATGAGCAATGTGTACAGGATCAGTGTTACACTGAAAGAGGAGATCAATCCGGAATTACTGCAGAGGGCACTTGATATGGTGCTTCCGAAGTTTGACGGGTTTAACTTAAGACTGCGGCAGGGGGTGTTCTGGTATTATTTTGAGGAAAACGGAAAAGCGGCGCCAAAGGTTCGCATGGAGAACAATTTTCCATGCAGATATATCCAGCAGAATAAAAACCGCAGTTATATGTTCCGTGTGACCTATTATAAATGCAGGATCAATCTGGAAGTATTCCATGTTTTGACGGATGGAATGGGAGGAATTAATTTCTTAAAAGAGCTGACTTACCAGTATCTGCGTCTGGCACATAAAGACCTGCAGGAAAAGCTGGGAGATTCATTAAGTGTTGATACGTCTTTGAACCGGGAAGACAGTTTCTTAAAAAATTACAAAAAAAGTTCCGCAAAAGGATACCAGACAAAAAAGGCATATCTGATCCGTGGAGAAAAGTTAAGACCGGGCGAGTTCGGCGTGATGCACGGTTATATGAAAATACCGGAGTTGAAAAGGGTCTGTCATGCGATGGGAATCAGTATCAACGAATATCTGGTAAGTGTGTACATCTGGAGCGTTTATACAGAATGTCTGCACGGCATGCCGTCAAAGTGTCCGATCCGTGTTGCGGTGCCGGTTAATCTGCGGCCGTATTTTAATTCTATTACCACGAAAAACTTTTTTGTCATGGTGTCCGCAGAATTTCATCCGACCAAAGAGACCTATACGTTTGCAGAGGTGGCTGCAATCGTGAAGGAAAGCCTGCGAAGCCAGATCAACCGGGAAAATCTTGAAAAGCTGTTTTCCTATAACGTTTCCAATGAAAAACTGCTGATTGCAAGAGTTGTGCCGCTTTTCCTGAAAAACCTTGCAATGAAGTATGTATATACAACTTCTGCACTTGCCAATACTGCGACGATCACAAATATCGGCAATATTTCCGTGACAGAAGAGTACCGCCCTTATGTGGAAATGTTTCATGCATTTCTTGCCATGTCAAAGGGGCAGCATCTGAAAGGAACGATCTGCTCTTACGGGGATACACTTGTATTCAGTTTCAGTTATGATCTTGTCGATGCGTCTGTGCAGCGTGGATTTTTCCGGAAAATAGCCTCGGACGGGATTGCGGTAGAAATAAAGAGTAATGGAGTAAATTATGAGTAAATGCAGAAATTGTAATGTGGAGATATCAGATGAAACAGAGCGCTGTCCACTCTGCGGATCCGTGTTAGAATACACAGGTGAAGTGGAGAATATGTACCCGGATGTGAGAGTGCACACCCGGAAAATGACAATGATCAGTAAAATCTATCTGTTTTGTGCACTTTTGGTTGAGGTGCTGCTCATTTATATCAATGTGGTCACCGAGTCACAGATTGCATGGAGTGCGATCACGGGGCTTGGATTCTTTTACGGATATATGCTGATCCGTTTTGCAATTCTTGGAAAGACAGGTTACCGCGCCAAAATCACGGTACTCACGCTGATGGCGATACTGATCGTGATCGCAATCGATTTTCTGGTCGGCTACCGCGGATGGTCTGTCAATTATGCATTGCCGTCGGCGATCATTTTAGTCGATGTTGGTATTATCATCTGTATGATCGTAAACCGCAGAAACTGGCAGAGCTATATGATGTGGCAGATTTTTATGATTTTATGCAGCATTGTTCCGGTAATACTGATTTTTACCGGTATCGTGACGGCACAGCTTTTTGCACTGATCGCATTTGCGTTTTCCCTGTTTCTGTTTCTTGGAACACTGATCATCGGAGACCGCAGGGCAAGGGTGGAACTGAAACGAAGATTTCATGTCCGCTGAGTTATATTTAGAATAAAAAGAACAGGAGCAATCGGATGAGAGAGAGCGAAGCGAGTATCAGGGGAAGAGTCATGAGGGACCTGATCGCCCATGTGACAAATGATCACCTGATTGGGAAAAAGATAAAAAATGGAGAACTGAGGAAAAAAATCGGGGATTCGGAGCCGCCGTGGAAATGTCCGGACTGTTTTTCATTAGATGTGATCGAGATGGATAATTTCTCCATGGAGTATTTACAGGCAAAAGAAAATCCGAATACGGAAAAAGTAATCTTACAGCTTCACGGAGGCGGATATGTCGGAGCGATGCGGAATGCATACCGTATGTTTGCCGGACTTTACTGTGAAGTCAGCCATGGAATGAGTGTTCTGACACCCGATTACCGTGTGGCACCGGAACATCCGTATCCGGCGGCTTTAGAAGATGCCTATGCCGCATACTGTTATCTGTTGGAACAGGGGTGGTTTTCCGAGCAGATCATCATCGCAGGAGATTCCGCAGGAGGCGGTCTTGCGATGGCATTATGCCATTATCTGAAAGATCACGGAAAGCAGCTTCCGTGTGGGATCGTAGCCATGTCACCGTGGACAGACCTTGCGGCGAGCGGGGAATCTTACGAGACAAACTTTGAGCGCGACCCGTTATTTGGAAAAACAAGGGACAGCCTTATTTATAATAAAGATTATATTGGGGATAACGATCCGTATAATGCTTATATTTCGCCTTTATATGGGGATTTCAGGGGATTTCCGCCGATGCTGATACAGGTCGGTTCCTATGAGATGCTGCTCTCGGATTCTGTGGATGTGGCTGCAAAAGCCAGAGAACAGGGAGTAAAAGTAAGAATCAGTATTTATGAAGGAATGTTCCACATCTTTCAGATGGCAGCAAAAATGCTGCCGGAATCTAAAAGAGCGTGGGTTGAGATCGGTAAATTTATTGATGTTTTGCTAAATGACTGACATCCATATAGACAGGGATACCGTTTTCGTATTTTACCGGAACTTCACCGAGTATGAGAGGTGAAAGGTAATCGATCAGTGGCTGTGTGACATCATTGCCTGCATCATTGATCCATTCTCTCGGAATTGATTTTGCCTCGTTTGCAATGTGGCGGATCTCGGCATGCTCATAGGCGATTTCGTACGGAGAATCAGAGATACGGCGTATTGTTACCATGGAAGCGGTAACACCTTCCTCGGAGAGAGCAACCGCTTTCTGACCGAGAGTAAAAGCCTCATCAAGATCAGTCTTTGAAGCAAGGTGTGCAGCGCAGCGCTGTAATACGTTGACTTCCACGGAACGGACTTTAACGCCTAGTTTTTCTTTGACTAAAAATTCAAGTGTTTTTCCGGCTCCGCTTAACTGGCTGTGACCAAAGGTGTCAACAGAACTTTCGGAAGCACTGATATAGTTGCCGGAAGCATCGCGGATACCTTCAGATACGGCAACGATCACGTTATTGCGCTCGAAAAGCATACGCTTTACATCCAGTAAAAAGTCCTCTTTGTCAAATGGAACCTCCGGGAGATAGATCAGATGTGGTGCTGTATTATAACCGTTTCTTGCCAGTGCAGAAGCAGCGGTCAGCCATCCGGCATCACGTCCCATGATTTCCACGATCGTCACACTTTTGACTGCATAGATAAATGTGTCATGTGCGATTTCTAAAAGAGAAGATGCGATATATTTTGCGGCAGAACCGAATCCTGGTGTATGGTCTGTCTCACAGAGATCATTGTCGATGGTCTTTGGAATACCGACAATACGCACCGGACTGCCGATTTTTTTGCCATATTCGGAGAGCTTTAAGACGGTGTCCATGGAATCGTTGCCGCCGATATAAAAGAAAGCATCAATATGGTAAGTTTCAAACTGTTTGAAAATGAATACATAGGAAGAATCATCATCTAAATAATTTGGCAGTTTGTAACGGCAGGAGCCAAGATACATTGCCGGAGTGACCTTTAAGCGGTCGAGATATTCCGAATTCTGCTGCATTAATTCAGAAAGATTCGTCAGATCGTTGTTTAAAATACCTGTGATTCCGTTTAAGGAACCATAAACCGTGTCATACATGTCAGAACGCATTACACCGTCGATCACACCGGCAAGGCTGGCATTGATCGCAACAGTAGGGCCGCCTGACTGTGCTACCATACAGTTTTTTGGACTCATAAGAAAACTCCTTTGTGTTTGATCTTCTTTTTGCAATGTCTATCATACAAAAAAAGGCACGGTTGCGCAATCATTAAATTAAATAGAAAGAGTGATGGTATACCATGAAAATATGTACATTGTGTCCTAGAATGTGCGCTGTGGACCGAAAATCCGGTGAGCGCGGCATCTGCGGACAGACCACAGAGATTAAGGTGGCGCGTGCGGCACTGCACTTCTGGGAAGAACCCTGCATTTCCGGGGAGATGGGTTCCGGTGCGGTCTTTTTTTCCGGCTGTGTACTGCACTGTGTGTTCTGCCAGAATGAAAATATTGCAAATGGCACAGCTGGTAAGGTGATAAGTACGGAGCGGCTTGGCGAAATTTTTCTGGAACTCCAGGAAAAGGGTGCAAATAATATCAACCTTGTGACACCGGGGCAGTTTGTACCACAGATCATAAAAGCGGTAGAGCTTGCAAGAAATCAGAATTTAAAGATTCCCATCGTTTATAACACCAGCAGCTATGAAAATGTGGATACGATCCGTTCTTTAGAAGGAATTGTGGATATCTATCTTCCGGATTTTAAGTATTTTGATACCGCTTTGAGTGCAAAATATTCCCATGCGCCGGATTACCCTGCTGTGGCTAAGGCGGTGATAGCGGAGATGGTGCGTCAGACGGGTGCGGCAGTTTTTGAAAACGGGGAGGATTCCCTGATGAAGCGTGGTACGATCGTGCGCCATCTGATCCTGCCGGGGTGCACGAAAGATTCCAAAGCAGTTTTGAAATATCTGCATGAAACCTATGAGAATCAAATATATATCAGTATCATGCACCAGTTTACACCGCTCTCTAACGTGAAAAAATATCCGGAATTAAACCGTAAGATCACGGATCGGGAATATGATGAGGTTATTGATTTTGCAATCGATATAGGGATTGAAAACGGTTTTATCCAGGAGGGGGAGACGGCGGAGGAGAGTTTTATTCCGGAATTTGACAATGAGGGAGTTTGAGGTTGACGCATTTTCGAATATCTCATATAATTCCATAGTGATGATGGCAATAGAGGGAGTGTGAAACGAATGAAGAGAAAAGTAAGATTCATAGCTGCACTTTTCTGCATGGGATGTCTTGTGACAGAACCTGCGGCAGACATAAAGGCTGCCGGAATCCAGGTGGCTGCTGCACAGACAACACTTTCCGCAGATAATTCGCTGGAAGTGTTATCACTTTCTGCGGGAACATTATCCCCGGACTTTACAGGAAAGACAGTACAATATACAGCTACCGTACCGAATGATGTCACAAGCGTTACAGTGACGGCAACACCGGTTAATGAATTTGCGACGGTGCAGTCGATCACAGGAAATGACAATCTGCAGGTCGGTACAAATACGATAAAAGTAGTCGTGAAGGCGCAGAACGGAGCACTCGCCCAGTATACGATAACACTGACCAGAGAAGATGGACAGACAGCAGACGGAACAGTGGATCAGCCGGCGGATGGAACAGACGGTCAGACAACAGACCAGCCGGCAGACGGAACAGACAGTCAGACAACAGACCAGCCGGCGGATGGAACAGATGGACAGGCAGCAGACCAGAACACAGAGTTTGAAACAGAAGAAGCGGAAGATGTTTCTAATATGGAATATCTCCAGCAGGAATACAATGATCTCTCTGAACAATATGCAAAAGAAAAGTCTTTTTCCAGAAATATGATGGGAATTATGGCTTTTGTGATCGCAGTACTTGTCGTTATTATTATCAATCTTCTATTGAGAGGACGTAAGAGTGACGACTGGGATGAGGAAGAGGATGACTGGGACTGGAAGTCCGAAAAACAGGGAAAGGATCAGGACGCAGAAGATGATACTGATCTGGAAGAAGATGATAATATAGAAGAGAATCCTGGCGTGGAAGAAGATGATTTGGAAGTAGATGATCCGGAAGACGCTGACTGGGAGGAGGAAGAAACACAGAGAAAAGGATTTTTCCACAGAAAACCAAAAGAAAAAGTGGAAGAAGAGCCGGATGATGTGGAAGAAAACGATACAGAGAACGAAGTCGGCGTATCAAAGATCCATAAAGTGCGTGCGGGATTGTTTGGACGTGGCATGTCTGACGATCTTGACGATGAGGACTGGGAAGAGGACGAAGATTTCCTGCCGGTAGAAAGAAAAAAAACGGAAGAAAAACAGCGTCCGGAGAGAAAAGAAAAACCGGAGGAGAAACAAAGGCCGGAGAGAAAAGAAAAACCGGAGGAAAAACAGCGCACGGAGAGAAAAGAAAAACCGGAGGAGAAACAAAGGCCGGAGAGAAAAGAAAAGCCGGAGCGGAAACATACTCCGGAGAAAAAACACATTCCGAGAGAAGAAGAGGAAGAAGATGATTTAGAGATCATCGATTTAAATGATTTATAAATAGAAAAAGAATGGAGAAACTATGCAGATACGATATACATCAAAAGCAAAAAAAGCAATCGATCAGGCTTCAAAGATGTCGAAATCACTGCATCATCATTATATCGGAACGGAGCATATCCTGATCGGACTTTTAAAAGAAGGAACGGGCGTCGCTGCGCAGGTATTAAATGATAATGGAGTAGAACTTGACAAAGTCATGCAGCTGATCGAGGAACTCATTGCACCGGATGCACAGGTGCTGACGGCAGAGGCTAAGGAATATTCGCCGAGGGCACTGCAGGTGTTAGAAGGGGCAGCAAGGGAGGCAGCGCGTTTTCATGCAGAGGAGATCGGGACGGAGCATATCCTTATCGCGATGATGAAAGAGACAGAGTGTGTGGCATCCCGCCTTTTAAATACCTTAGCGGTCAATATCCAGAAAATGTATGTGGATATCCTGATCGCAATGGGAGAAGATGCGAGCCTGTACAAAGAAGATTTCATGAATGGTAAGCCGGTGAAAAAAACAGCATCGGATACACCGGTATTAAATCAATACTCCAGAGATCTGACTGCATTGGCGGCAGAGGGAGTATTAGATCCGTTAGTCGGCAGACAGGAAGAGATCGACCGTGTGATCCAGATCTTAAGCAGAAGGACAAAGAATAACCCATGTCTGATCGGTGAACCGGGCGTTGGAAAGACTGCGATCGTTGAGGGAATTGCGGAGCGTATTACAACCGGAATGGTTCCGGATACCGTTGCGGGAAAGCGGGTGGTATCTTTGGATATGTCCGGAATCGTGGCAGGCTCAAAATATCGCGGTGAGTTTGAGGAGCGCATTAAAAAGGTACTTCAGGAAGTACGGGCAGCCGGCAATATCCTGCTCTTCATCGATGAACTGCATACAATCATCGGAGCGGGCGGAGCGGAAGGAGCAATCGATGCTTCCAATATATTAAAACCTGCACTTGCGCGTGGGGAACTGCAGCTGATCGGTGCAACGACAATCGATGAATACCGCAAATATATTGAAAAAGATGCTGCGCTAGAGCGCAGATTCCAGCCGGTTACGGTAGAAGAGCCGTCGGAAGAGGAGGCAGTGCAGATTTTAGAGGGACTGCGGGAACAGTATGAAAAACATCATCAGGTAAAGATTACGGATGATGCGGTATCGGCAGCAGTACGCCTGTCTGCGCGCTATATCAATGACCGTTTCCTGCCGGATAAAGCAATCGATCTGATGGATGAGGCTGCAGCAAAGGTACGTCTGCGCGCGGGTGGAAAACCGGAGGAAGTCGTTGAATTAAGACATCGCATCAACCTGTTAGAAGAGGAAATGTTAGAATTTCTGCACGATGGTGATGTGGAAGGTGCAAAGCAGAAGAAGAACGAAAAAGAAGCGTGTGAAGAAGAGCTTGCCAAAATACAGGCAAAGACAAAGAAAGACAGCCGCAGTAAAAAGTTAAAAGTGACAGAAGACGATATTGCGGATGTGGTATCCGGATGGACGAAGATCCCGGTAAGAAAGATTGCCGAGGGGGAGGCTGCCCGCTTAAGAAAATTAGAGGCTACCTTACACAAACGTGTCATCGGTCAGGAGGATGCGGTGAGTGCAGTGGCAAAAGCTGTGCGAAGAGGACGTGTCGGATTAAAAGATCCGAAGCGCCCGATCGGTTCTTTCCTGTTCTTAGGCCCGACCGGTGTCGGAAAAACAGAGATCTCAAAGGCACTTGCGGAGGCAGTGTTTGGCAGCGAACAGTCTATGATCCGTGTTGATATGTCGGAATATATGGAGAAACACAGCGTATCAAAGATGATTGGTTCACCGCCAGGATATGTAGGCCATGAGGAGGGAGGACAGCTCAGCGAAAAGGTGCGCAGAAATCCGTATTCGGTGATCCTGTTTGATGAGATCGAAAAGGCGCATCCGGATGTATTTAATATTTTACTGCAGGTGTTAGACGACGGTCATATCACGGATTCCCAGGGACGCAAAGTGGATTTCAAAAATACGATCATTATTATGACGTCAAATGCCGGAGCACAGGCGATCATTGAGCCGAAAAAACTTGGATTTGCAGTTTCGGATGATGAAAAACAGAATTATGACCGCATGAAAAACAGCGTGATGGAAGAAGTACGCCGTATTTTTAAACCGGAATTTTTAAACCGTATTGATGAGACGATCGTATTTAGAGCGTTAAACAAAGACGATATGAAACAGATCGTTGCACTGATGTTAAAAGAACTTACAGATCGCTGTGAAAAACAGATGGGAATCCACCTTACCGTGCGTGACAGCGTCAAAAAGCATATTGTCGATAAAGCGTATGATCCGAAATATGGTGCAAGACCGCTGCGCCGTCAGATCCAGAACGATATCGAGGATGAACTGGCAGAAGAAATCCTGTCCGGCAAAGTGAAAAAAGATATGGAAGTGGTCGTGACGATCCACAAAGAAAAAGTCGTGTTCGAAACAAAATAAAATTTTACTGAAATATCCGGGAAAGCACTGGAAATCGTGACGGGGATATTATATAATAAGGGCACAAAATTTTACGATAAAGAGAAAACTACTTTATCACAGGAGGAAAAAATGGCAACGATCAGCGAATTAATTCGTTCAGAAGCAGATGGAACGATCAGTTTTGGGGATTACACATTAGGTGCAAAGGCGAAACTTGATAATTTCGAACATCAGGGAGATATCTACAAGGTGAAGACATTTTCCGAGATCACCAAGTTAGAGCGCAATGGCATGTTCGTATATGAATCTGTTCCGGGAACGGCTGTCATGAATCTGAATGCAACAGATACAGGCCTGACATTTCAGGTAGAGGGACCGGAAGATGCACAGATCACAGTAGAACTTGAGGATGAGTCAGAGTACGACATCACGATCGATGGCGCAGATGCGGGAAAGATGAAGACAAATCTTGGCGGCAAATTAAGCTTAAGTGTAGAACTTGGCGACCATCCGGTAGATGTAAAAGTTACAAAGTGTTAAGAACGGAAAAGTGAGATCAAAGGAAGCTTACATGTCAAAAGGGCATGTAAGCTTTTTTGCGCTTTCAAGTACGAAAGTACGATTGACGGGGATAAACTGTTACATTAACATAAAAAATGCGCGTGACAATGTGCAATAAATCAGAAGGAGAAAAGTTATGAAAAGAAAGAGACTCACGGGTTGGAAACGTATGGCGGCATTTGCGATGGCGCTTACGCTGACGGTCGGAGATTGGACATCAGTAGGTGCTGCTGGATTGCCGCAGACAGATGTACAGACAGTAACAGAGGCTGTGATACAGGAAGAAGATGCGATGGAAGCAGCTTTAGCAACAGAACAGACAGAGAAAGAAAGCGAAACGGACAGTGAGTCTGCAGAAAATGACAGCGGGCAGACAGAGAACAGCGAGGCATCGGAAATTCCAGAAACATCAGAGGCATCAGAAACTGAGAAAACTGTAGAAGAGACAGAAAACGTGAATGATACGGAGGCTGTTGATGATACCGAAGTGATGGAAACAGAGACGGAAGAAGAATCGGAAGAAGAAATAGAAGAAGAGACCGAAGAAGAGACTGAAGAGGAAGAACTCGCTGCAATTGATAAACCGTCAAAGGTAATCAATGTAAGAGGAAAAGATGACGGAAGTATTATAACAACAGCGTCTGGCCGGCAGTTGAGATATGCTTATGTGAATCGGTTCCAGAACGGAGTGATTGCAGCAGGTACGACAGACGAAATTGCAGGTTTTAAGATTACAAAAAGGAGCAATTTTTGGGATAAGACCGTAGGATTATACAAGTATGAAAATAACTATTATGGTCAGTGCAGCGGTACGGATATTGATGGATTTGTAAACCTGTATAATAAGGCAGAAGCCATACTGAAAGGCAACACAGATAAATATCAAGATGCATATGGAATGTATAGAGTCAATGGTAAGACGTATAGAGCATTGCGGTCATGTGATGCGACAGGGTATCATTATGTGACAGAAGGTGATGAAATTACAGAAATTACTGTAAGTGATTCATCGGAAAATGCCAAAAAGCGGATAGATGAGTATGCAGTAAAAAATGATACACAGGTTCTTTATTATAGTTATAATGGACATTTTTATAAGCAATTAACGTATGAATCGGTATATGATTCAGCATCGAAAAAATATAAATATGTTGTATATGCAAATGCTTATGAAGAGATTTCTTTTGAAAAAACTTATGTAAAAATAAGCTGGAATCCGGTTAATAATGATACGGCCACAATGAAAAATAAAGCCGGAGACATGATGAAGGTTGGATATGAAGTGGTCTGCGATGGAAATACCAAGGTCTATAATATGCCGGGATTATTTTTGGATGCGTCAGACGGAACCGTACATGAGATGATAACATCAGATGCAGCAAGACTGCCATATGTCATATTGAATTCAGGACAGCAGGTCAGCGTAAAAGTCCGTGCTGTATATTATCATGAAGTGACAAGTAACAAACAGGAGGTATATTGGAACTGGAATGATAATAGCCAATATATTATAGAATCGAAACAGACGAAATATGTGGTGGACATGTATGGTAAATGGTCGGACACCTATACTTATAAAAATTACTCTTTAAAGAAGTTATCACCGGTAACCGGTACAAAAGTTTCTGAAAAGGGAAAAGAGATGTCAGTTACCTGGAATGCACAAAACGGAGTGGATAGCTATCGTGTGTATTACCTGCGAAGCAGCAAACCGTTAAATATTACGAATATAGAGAGCTTTTTACAGTTTTACAATAAGAGGGGAACGCTGTACGATGCTTATGTAAATGCAAAAGGAGAAAACGATTCCTATGAAACGGATTCAGAGTATGCATCAGATCCGTATTGTAATATTACAATAGATTCAGGACTGCCATATTTTTATTGTTCCGTCAGACTGGAATCTGCGGAAGAAGGATATTTTTCAGATGGAAGTTATTCAGATGTCATAACTGCAACGGCCAGCATTAATGGAAACATACCGACAGTAAAAAATCTCAAAATAGAAAAGACGTACAATGGAGATGACTGGCAGCTCTCATGGACGCCAATCGATGCGGATGTAGTCATTTATGTTTTTGAAGAAGGAAAGAAGCCGGCGCATTATAATTATGAGCTTTTGAACGCTTATGGTTACTATACGGATGGGCAGGGACAGCAGAAAAAACTTTATTTAAAAGATGCACTTACGGAGCTTGAAAGTAAGGAAATAAGCAGTTATGTACGTTCTTACAAAGTGAAGGGAATCGATGGATCATACAGTGCAATCTCTTTAAAACCGGGCGTAAAATATACATTTGTTGCGCATACCTATGATGCAGGCAGTTCTCTTTATAACATACAAAAGAAGCCGGTGTTTACCGTAAATAAGGAAATAAAAGTAACAGATGCTCAAAAAAATCAAACATATAAAAATATATCTGTTGGCATGACTTATTATACGGCAATGAGTCCTGCTTCGAATATGGTAAGCTATACGGATAAGGTATCCGTACCGCGTGTATATACAAAGGCGGGAAAAAACAGTATAAAGTTATCTTTTACCAGAGGAAGCTGTACCGGATATGAGATTTATCGTCTTTCAGGTAAAAAATATAAGAAAATAGCAACGACCACAGACTATGTCTATACAGATCAGAATTTAAAGGCAGGCACAAAATACTCCTACAAGGTACGCTCTTATTATTATGATCCGGACAGAAAAACGAAAAGTTACAGTATATATAAAAATTTTACTGTAAGTACCAGCCGTGTAAATAACATTGTATTAAAGGTGGCTAAGAACTCAAAAAATACAGTGAAACTGACCTGGACAAAAGTAGGTTCTGCAACAAAATATGAGATTTACAGAACTTCTGAGAGTGACAAGGATATCACAGAAATTTCAGGATGGATCAATTCGGGCAACAGTGCCGTAACAGTAGAAAATACAAAGTATGAACTGGTGAAAACGATCACAAACGCAAAAACGACAACATACACGGACAAAAAGTTAAAATTCGGTGAGAGTTACACCTATCTGATCTGTGCATATTATAAAGACGGAAAAACATTAAAATACATTACCGCGTCGACCAGAGTTAAAATGCAGCTCGAGGAGCCGCGAAATCTCGTCCTTACCAATAAAGGCAAAAATGTAAGCGTTAAATGGGATGCGGACAAGTACGCTGCAGGCTATCAGATCCGATACATGGTATATGATAAATATGGTGAGGAAAAAACAGTTGCAGAAAAATATGTAACGGTAAAGAAAAATAAATACACCATTAAAGGATTATCGAGCGGAGAATACGTCAATGTATCGGTAAGGGCTTATAATTCCCAAAAAGAATACAGTGGATGGTCATCGTCAAAAGAATCTACATCACTTGCAGCAGTAAAATCCATCAAAGCTGTTTATGATACGAAAAAGAATGCAGTAAAGATTACCTGGAAAAAGGTAAAAGGTGCGAAATATTATAAAGTCGTCCGTTCTGTATATACGCCGTTATGTAATACGGACGAAAAACTTTATGCAGCAGCAGGTAACCTGATCGCAAAAGATTCCAATGATGAGACAGGATATTACAGTGAGGTTCACTATCGGGAATATTATGGCGAAGACGGATCCATTACAGGCACGGCGGCATATGACAGGGCACGGTTGAAAAAAGGTGTGAAATATTATTATATGGTCAGTGCATATGGGGAAAAAGGAACAAGAATTGCCTCTTATATGACCTCGGAATATGGTACACAGGTTGCTTCCGGTAAGCCGGCAGTCATCGTATATGGTGTCAAAATTGCTGCAAAAGTAAAAAATAACAAAAAAGGAACGGTTACCGTTTCTTACAATAAGGTAACAGGTGCCAAAACTTATCAGATTTACCGTGCAGAAAAAAAGAACGGTAAGTATACTCTGATCGGAGCCACAAAGAAGACGTTTTTTGCAGATAAAAAAGCAAAGAAGAAAAAAACATATTATTACAAAGTGGTTGTAAATGGCAGGAATGAATTACTTGCAGACTTTACAATCAGGAGTTCAGCAGTAAAAATTAAAGTAAAAAAATAATTCTGCAATAATAATAATAATAAAAACCGGAGGAAGCGGATTGCTTTTTCCGGTTTTTGTCATAGAAAGTAAGTTGCTTTTTGCAGATAAAGTAAGTATACTGATAAACAATAAAAAGAGATGGAGAAGGAATATGCCGAAGGGAAAAACAACAGTATTTTTTTGTCAGGAATGTGGTTACGAATCATCAAAGTGGATGGGACAGTGTCCTGCATGTAAGGAATGGAATACATTTGTTGAGGAGATGATCGATAAAAAAAGTGCAGCAAAAGGCGGCAGGGTAGCGGCAAAAGCGGCAGAGGCGAAGAACGTTCCGCTCTCACAGATCGAGATGACACAGGACAAACGCATGTCGACGGATATGAAAGAGCTTGACCGTGTACTTGGCGGCGGAATCGTACAGGGATCTTTAGTGTTAGTGGGCGGTGATCCGGGAATCGGTAAATCAACACTGCTTTTGCAGGTATGCCAGAATTTATCGGAGAAAGGTGTGCGCGTATTATATATATCCGGAGAGGAATCCCTGCAGCAGATCAAAATAAGGGCAGAACGTATCGGAACCTTTGGCGATTCGCTGACACTTTTATGTGAAACGAACTTAGACACGATAAAAACGGTGATTGACCGGGAAAAACCGCAGATCGTGATCATAGATTCCATACAGACCATGTATAACGAAGAAGTTTCCTCTGCACCGGGCAGCGTATCACAGGTGCGGGAATCCACAGGGGTATTTATGCAGATTGCAAAGGGGATGGGAATTTCCATCTTTATTGTCGGTCATGTGACGAAAGAGGGCGTGGTTGCGGGTCCGAGAGTTTTAGAACACATGGTGGATACGGTGCTCTATTTTGAGGGGGACAGGCATGCGGCATACCGTAT
>ENA-ORSB01002475-ORSB01002475.1-human-gut-metagenome-genome-assembly--contig:-NODE-2475-length-14642-cov-3.188318_pt1 | contig 14642 bp, 10 predicted proteins | sample MGYA00242180_ERZ509144 | MGnify/ENA primary metagenome ERZ509144 (study PRJEB26280, sample SAMEA2338661) | human gut metagenome | biome: human gut; feature: human-associated habitat; material: faeces...
CCGAAGCTCTTTTGCCAGAGGGAGCGTGTGGAATATTTCCGATGTAATGGATTTGTAGACATTCACATCCGTGGTTTTCCGCAGCTGCTTTCCCAGCTTTTCGCTGCCCTCGAAACGGCGCAGGAGGTAAAACCAGTTCTCTTTCAGGCGGAACATGGCGTTCCGGGCGCCGCCGAAATCCCGGGTGTAAACTTCCAGCAGCTCGTCAAAAAAGGCTTCCAGCGCCGCCGCGGTGGTGCCGCCGGGGGTGAGCATTCCGGGGTCGCCGATCAGACCCCGGCCGATCATCGCGGAATTGATCTGAGGGTATTTTTTCTCAAATTCCCGGATTTGGGCGGGCGTACACAGATTCCCGTTGTAGCAGAGCCGGTTTCGGCTGTTTTCCACGGCGTAGTCGAACCAGTCAAAATGAATGGGGCTTCTGTAGAATTCCTGCCGCACCCTTGGATGGACGGTCAGCTCCCGGATGGGGTAGCGGTTGAAGATGTCCAGCAGCACCGGGAATTCCTCCGGCGTGTGCATTCCCAGCCGGGTCTTTACGGAGATGGCAATGGGACACTTGGAAAACACGTCGTCCAGAAACCGATCGAGATCTTCCGGGTCTGTCAGCATCCCCGCGCCCTTGCCCTTGGCGGTGACTGTCCCGGAGGGGCAGCCCAGATTGAGGTTGACCTCGTCATAGCCCCGGTTGCGGATGACCTCCGCCGCCCAGAGAAAATCCTCCGTCACTTTGGTCAGCACCTGAGGGACGGCGGCAAAGCTCACACTGTCCGCCTCCGGCAATTCCCGGCTTTCCCGCTGGGTAAGCTGGCGGTGGACGGTGGGGGAGAAGAAGGGCATATAATATCGGTCAACCCCGGGGAAATATTTGTGGTGAAGACGGCGGTAAACGCTGTCCGTCAGCCCCTCCATGGGGGCAAAATAATAGCGCATAGGCGTTCTCCAGAATGTACGCAAATGCAGAATGAAGCACTCCGGGGCGAGAAATCGCCCTGAAGGTGCATTCATTCTGCATTTATGATTTTATCAGATTTCCATGATCACGGGCAGGATCATGGGATTGCGCTTGGTGGTCTTATAGAGGTAGCCGCTCAGGTCGTTCTTGATGGCGGACTTGATGGCCGACCAATCCCGCACCCGCTTGCGCTGGCAGCGGTCGATGGCCTCCATGGCGACCTCCTTCAATTCGTCCATCAGGTCTTCGGACTCCTTGACGTAGATGAAGCCCCGGGTGATGATGTCCGGGCCGGTGATGATGCTGCCGTCCTCGCTGCTCAGGTTCACGCACACCACGATCATGCCGTCCTCCGCAAGATGCTTGCGGTCCCGCAGCACTACGCTGCCCACGTCGCCCACGCCGCTGCCGTCCACGAACACACGCCCGGCGGGGACGGTGCCGTTGACCTTGCAGGTCTTGCCGGTGAACTCGAAGACGGTGCCGATCTCGCCGATGTGAATGTTCCGGGGGTTCATGCCCATGGACTGCGCCAGCTTGGCGTGGAGCTGCAAATGCCGCTGCTCGCCGTGGACGGGGATGAAGAACTTGGGCTTTACCAGTCCGTGGACGATTTTCAGCTCCTCCTGACAGGCGTGGCCGGAGACGTGAAGCCCCTCGCTCTTTTCATACACCACGTCCGCACCCTTGCGGTACAGCTCGTTGATGATGTTGCTGATGGACTTTTCGTTGCCGGGAATGGCGGAGGCGGAAATAATGATCCGGTCGCCGGCAGTGATCTCCACCTGCTTGTGGGTGCTGAACGCCATCCGGTACAGGGCGGACATATTCTCGCCCTGAGAGCCGGTGGAGACAATGACAATCTTATTCTTGGGCAGGCTCTTGATGGAAGCCAAGTCCACGATAGTTCCCGGCTTCACTTTCAGATAGCCCAGCTCCTGGGCAACCTTCAGCATGTTCTCCATGCTCCGGCCGGAGACGGCGACCTTGCGGCCATAGCGCTGGGCGGTGGAGAGAATGGACTGGATGCGGTGCATGTTGGAGGCGAAGGTGGTGACGATGATCCGCTGGTCGCAGTTGCGGAACTGCCGGTCAAGGCTGTCGGCAACCACATTTTCGCTGGGGGTGTAGCCCTGCCGCTCCACGTTGGTGGAGTCCGCCAGCATCGCCAGCACGCCCTGATTTCCCAGCTCGCCCAGCCGCGCCAAGTCCATCATGCCGTCGTGGGAAGTGGGGTCGATCTTGAAGTCGCCGGTGAATACCACTGTACCCACGGGGGTGCGGATGGCGAAGGCTACCGCGTCGGGGATGGAGTGGTTCACGTGGATGAACTCCACGGTGAAGCATCCGGCCTTTACTACGTCACCGGGCTTGTGGGTGACGAGCTTGACCTTGTCTGCCAGCCGGTGCTCTTCCAGCTTCAGCTTAATAAGACCGCAGGTCATGGAGGTGCCGTGGATGGGGCAGCTCACGTCCCGCATGGCGTAGGGGATGGAACCAATGTGGTCTTCGTGGCCGTGGGTGATGAACATGCCCCGCAGCTTTTTCTGGTTGGCCACAAGATAGGTAAAATCGGGGATGACCAGATCGACGCCGTACATGTCTTCCTCCGGGAAGCCCACGCCGCAGTCGATCACGATCATATCTTTTCCGTACTCCAGGACGGTACAGTTCTTGCCGATCTCGTCAAGGCCGCCCAGAGGGATAATTTTCAGTTTTTCTGCCAAATGAATCAATAACTCCTTTCAAAATCTACATGAAAATGCCTTTAAGGCACAACAAGCAGGCAGCCGCTTCCCTCAGAATCCGGCCCCGAATCGCCTTCTCCCAAGAAAACGCCTGCAATGTTTTTCCTCTTGTCTTTGTGGGAAGCGCGTCCGCGTCTCCCAAATGCCCGGGTAAAGCCCGTCCCCGGCGCTGGCACATATAGTATAACACAATTCCGGGAAAAAGTATACAATTTTTTTGCGGTCTTTTTTACGGATTTGACGGAAAAAGAGTTGCACCTTTTGGCTGGATTTGCTATAATATCGGGTATAGTATGGATATCTGTGGCTGGTCGCAGCCGGAAGGAGGACGTTTGGCAGTGAATCGAAAGCTGGGAAGACTGCTCAGACCCGGGATGGGTGCATACTTTTTCGTGATGGCTGCTTTCTGCGCCGCGGCGCTGCTGGTGGGGCATTACTGGCTGGCTGCCGGAGAAATGACGGTGACGGTGGTCACGTTCCTATTGTACGTTCTGGACAGGACACGCCGGGAGCGTAAAATTCAGCAGTATATCCAGTCGGCCTCCAACACGCTGGAAGCTTCCAGCGGCGGGGAAGCGCCCCTGCCTGCGGTGATGGTTCGTCTGGGGGACGGGGACATCGTCTGGGGCAACCATCGTTTCAGCGAGCTGACGGGGTACGCCGACACCATGACCCAGCTGCGGCTGGAAGAGGTGCTGCCGGACTTCACGCTGGACTGGCTCACCGCCGGAAAAACGGAAAGCCCCCATGACGCGGTTCTGGGCAACCGCCGCTACCGGGTATACGGCACCACCATCCGGGCGGAGGACAACCGGGGCACCATGCTGGGCGTGCTGTATTTTTCCGACCTGACAGAGCTGTATCAGGTGCGGGACGAGTATATCCGCTCCCGGCCTGTGGTTGCCATCATCCTTATTGATAATTACGAGGAACTGACCAAAAACCTGACGGAAAGCGCCATTTCCTCCATGAACGCCAAGCTCAACGAGACCATCACCCGGTGGACGGAGGGCTACAGCGGATTGCTTCGCCGGTTGGAGCGCAACCGCTTCCTGTTCATTTTCGAGAAGCGGGACTTAGAACGGGCGAAGGAAAATAAGTTCTCCCTGCTGGAAGACATTCACGAGATTGTCAATTCCTCCGGCCTGCCCGCCTCCATTTCCATCGGTCTGGGCGTGGACGGCGAGAGCTTCGAGGAAAGCTACGATTTTGCCGCGCTGGGCATCGAGATGGCACTGAGCCGCGGCGGCGATCAGGCGGTCATCAAGGATCGGGTCAACTTCAATTTCTACGGCGGGCGGAACCGGGAAGCGGATTACCGCAGCAAGGTACGTTCCCGTGTGACGGCCAATTCCCTGATGGAGCTGATCGGCCAGAGCGGACGGGTGTTCATCATGGGACACAAGAACGCCGACTTGGACGCCGTGGGCGCGGCCATGGGCATCAGCTGCCTGTGCCGTAAGCGGGGGAAGAAGGCCAATATTGTCATTGACTTGGAAAACAATGCCGCCGGAAAGCTGATCGAGGAAATTCAGGCGGTTCCCGAATACCGGGACGTGTTCGTGTCCGGGCAGGATGCCCTGCTGATGGCGGACAACCGGAGCATTCTTGTGGTGGTGGACACCAACCGGCCGGATCAGGTGGAGTGCAGACCGCTGCTTGAAGCCATCTCCAAGGTCTGTGTGGTAGACCATCACCGCCGGGCGGCGGATTATATCAACCCCGTGGTGGTCAACCTTCACGAGCCTTACGCCTCCTCGGCGGCGGAGCTGGTGACGGAGGTGCTCATGTACGCCGTGGAGAAGAAGGACGTGCTGCCCATCGAAGCGGAGAGCCTGATGGCGGGCATCTGTCTGGACACCAAGTTCTTCAACGTCCGTACCGGCGAGCGTACCTTTGAGGCCGCAGCCGTCCTGCGCCGTCTGGGCGCGGACACCACGGAGGTCAAGAAGCTGATGCAGAACGACTTCCAGGACACCATGGCGAAGTATCAGATCATCAAATCCTCCCGCCTGTACCGGCAGGAGATCGCCATTGCGGCGCTGAACACCCCCACGACCCGGGTGCTGGCGGCGCAGGCGGCGGACGAGCTATTAAATATTTCCGGCATTACCGCGTCCTTCGTCCTCTATCCGGACGGGGAGCAGGTCATCATTTCCGCCCGAAGCATTGGCAGCGCCAACGTCCAGATGATTCTGGAGCCGCTGGGCGGCGGCGGCAACACCGCTACAGCCGGGGCGCAGATGAAGGACACCACCGTCAAGGAAGCGCTGGACGAGCTGGTGGCGTCCATTGATAAGTTCTACGAAGAATAAACCAGGCCAAACGCCGTTTTAACGGCTGTTTGGCGTACATATCATACCGATTAAGGAGAATGTTACAATGAAAGTAATTCTGCTGCAAGATGTAAAAGGAAAGGGCAAAAAGGGACAGATGATCGAGGTTTCCGACGGCTACGCCCGGAACTACATGCTGCCCCGGAAGCTGGCGACCGAGGCGACCCCTGACGCCGTGAACACCATGCGCATGAACGACAAGGCCAATCAGGAGCGTATTGCCCGGGAAAAGGCCGAGGCCATGGAGACCGCCGGAAAACTGCGGGAGATGACCGTCACCGTGGCCGCCAAGGGCGGCGGCGCGGGACGTCTGTTCGGCTCCGTGACCAATCAGGAAATCGCCGACGCACTGGCGAAGACCGGCATCAAGCTGGACAAGCGGAAAATCACCATTGCGGAACCCATCAAGAACGTGGGTACGTACACCGTCACCTGCAAGCTGGGCTATGAGATTTCCGCGCCGCTGACGGTGAAGATCGTCGAAGCATAAGATTCCACAACACCATATTCTATAGAGAAAGGAGAACTTGCCATGGATGAAGAACTTCTGTCCCGGCAGCAGCCCCAGTCGCTGGAGGCGGAGCAGGCGGTTCTGGGTTCCATTCTCATCGACAGCCGGTGCATTACGGATGTGGTGGGCATTGTGAAGCCGGAGGATTTTTACCTGCAGCAGAACCGGGAAATTTATGAAGCCATCTATACCATGTTCAACTTCTCCCAGACCATTGACCCGGTCACGGTGCTGGACAAGCTGAAGGAGCTGGGCTACTACCACGACAATTCCCGGGATTACATCCTCCAGCTGATGGAGATCACCCCCACCGCCGCCAATGTGGCGCGCTATGCGGCCATTGTGCAGGAAAAGTCCATGCTTCGTGGACTGAATCAGGCCGCGACGGACATTCAGCAGATGGTGTCGGAAGAGGTGGGTACGCCCGCCGAGATGCTGGAATCTGCGGAAAAGAAAATTTACGCCCTGCGCAAGGGCGAGCGGGGCGACTCTCTGGAGCACATCGGCACGACGCTGCACAAGGTGTTCGACCGCCTGACAGAGCTGAGCCAGTCGGATTCCCTGATTCCCGGCCTGTCCACCGGCCTGCGGGACTTAGACACCCGGATCAACGGACTGAACAAGTCTGACCTTCTGCTTATCGCCGCCCGGCCTGCCATGGGTAAGTCCGCCTTTGCGCTGAATATCGGCGTCAACGTGGCGAAAAAGTACAAGAAAACCGTTGCCATTTTCAATCTGGAAATGTCCCGGGAGCAGCTGGCCATGCGTCTGCTTGCCAGCGAGGGCTTCGTGGAGCTGCAAAAGCTGGCCACGGGCAAGCTCAGCGAGGACGAGTGGAGCAAGCTGTGCATGGCCTCCGCCGCCCTGAGCCAGACGGACATCCGTATTGACGATAACCCCTCCGTCACCGTGGCAGACATCAACGCCAAGTGCCGCCGCTTAGACAATCTGGGGCTGGTCATCATCGACTACTTACAGCTGATGCAGGGTTCCGGGTACGGAAAGAACAGCGACAACCGTGTTACCGTGGTGGGCGAAATTTCCCGCTCCCTGAAAATCATGGCGAAGGAGCTGGACGTGCCGGTGATTTGCCTGAGCCAGCTGTCCCGTGCGGTGGAAAGCCGCACCGACAAGCGGCCGATTCTGTCCGACCTCCGGGAATCCGGCGCCATCGAGCAGGACGCCGACTCGGTGATGTTCCTGTACCGGGACGAATATTATCACGAAAACACCGAGGACAAGGGCGTGGCGGAGTGCATTGTCGCCAAGAACCGTCACGGCGAGACCGGCGCGGTGAAGATGCAGTGGATCGGCCAGTACCAGACCTTTGCCGACCGGGAGTGGAAACATGCGGAATAAGCTCTTGCGGATGATCCGGCAGTATGATATGATCATGCCGGGGGATACGGTCGTCTGCGCCGTCTCCGGCGGGGCGGATTCCGTGGCGCTCCTGTTCGCCATGTATCTGCTGAGGGACAAGCTGAACATCCGTCTGGAAGCCGCGCATTTTAACCACCATCTCCGTGGGGAAGAATCCGACGGGGATGAAGCCTTTGTCCGGGAATTCTGCGGACGCTATGATATCCCCTTACACGTCGGCTCGGCGGAGGTCCGCCCGGGGAAAAAGGGGCTGGAAGCCGCCGCCCGGGACGCCCGGTATGCATTTCTCCGGGGCTTGAACGGGAAAATTGCCACTGCCCACACCGCTGACGACAACGCCGAGACGGTCATCATGCGCATGATCCGCGGCACCGGCCTGAAAGGGCTGGGCGCCATCGCCCCGGTCAGCGGAAATGTCATCCGTCCCATGCTGCTGGTAAACCGGCAGGAGGTGGAGGAATTCCTGCTTGCGTGGGGGCTTCCCCACCGGGAGGACAGCTCCAACGCCTCCGACGCCTTTTTACGAAATCGTATCCGTCATACCGTGATGCCTCTGCTGAAATCGGAGAATCCCCGCTTGGCGGAGAATCTTTCTCTGATGGCGCTGCGGCTGCGGGAGGATGAGGATTTCCTCGCCGCACAGTCGGATTTCCCGACGCTGCCCGGTGTACAGACGCTAAAATCCATGCCGAAAGCTCAGCGCAGCCGCTGTATCGAGAGATTTTTGAAAGACAGCGGCGTGAGGGAGCCGGAGGATTCCCATATTTCCGCAGTGGAAGGGCTGCTGTTTTCCGACAAACCCTCCGCACGGGTCAACCTTCCCGGCGGCGTGACAGTGAGCAGACGGTATGACCGTCTGGAAGCTCAAGCGCACAGGCCCCGCCCGGAACCGGTGGCACTGACCTGCCCCGGAGAAACGGTTTACGGAGACTACCGCGTGACCTGTGCCCCGGCGGAAAAGATCGTCAACACGCCGGACACCTTTACCGTTCGTCCCGTTGGGACGCTGACCCTTCGCCCCCGGGAAAGCGGGGACACTATCCGCCTGAGCGGCGGAACCAAAAGCCTGAAAAAACTGTTCATTGACCGGAAAATCCCCGCAGCCATGCGGGAGCGGATTCCCGTATTGTGTGATGAACGGGGCGTTTTGGGCGTATATTCCATTGGCGTTCACGCCGATCGCGCCGCCGGGGAGCTACCCGCCGTGACTGTCCATTTTGAGGTGGATATTCCGGAAAGCAGCGACGATTAAGCGTGCAAATAGAATGAAAAACACAGCATAAGGGAGAAAAAGCTATGGAAAAGGACATTCAGGAGATTCTGCTGACCGAGGAACAGATCAAGACCCGCATCGCGGAGCTGGGCAAAGAGCTGACGGCGGACTACGCGGGGAAAGACCCCATTATCGTCGGCGTCCTCAAGGGCGTTGTGGTGTTTTACGCGGACATGATCCGGGAGATCAAAACCCACTGCGAGATGGATTTTATGTGGATATCCTCCTATGCCGGTACCAATTCCACCGGAAAGATGGAAGTCAAGCGGGATATCGCCTCGGATATCAAGGGCCGCCATGTGCTGATTCTGGAGGATATTTACGACACCGGCAATTCTCTGGACTTTACCTATCGTCATCTGATGGCACGGGAACCCGCGTCCCTGAAGATCTGCACCCTGCTGGATAAGCCCGAACGCCGCCGCCCCGGCATCACCCTGAAGCCCGATTACGTCGGCTTTACCATTCCCAACGCCTTTGTGGTGGGCTATGGCCTTGACTATAACGAGCACTACCGGAATCTGCCCTATGTCGGCGTGCTGAAGCCGGAGGCTTACGGAATCTCTGAGTAATCCGGCTTTCCGGAGCTTTCTCATGAAAAATAAGGAGTAACCCCAAATTGAAAAGAACGAGATGGATCCCACTCATTGTATATGCGGCGCTGCTGGTGGCGTTTTTAGGCTGGATCAGCAACCTGTTTACCACCAGTCAGGACACCCTGCCCTATTCCAAGGTCGTTGAGCTGTTCAATAAGGAACAGGTGCGTCAGTTCGTGGTGGAGGATCAGACCATTACGATGCAGCTGAACAAACCCTACAACGGCCAGACCACCATCACCGCACCGTTGGCCGACCCGGAGAGCTTCCGGCAGGAGATGCACGAGACTTTCGCGGAGCAGACGGCCTCCGGCGTGCTGGAAAGCTACAATTTTGTTCCGGACAAGGGCTTTTCGCCCTATACCCTGATTCTTCCGCTGCTGGTGGTCGGCCTGGTAATTTTGTTTGTCTGGGCGCTGCTGATGGGACGCATGAGCAGTGCCGGGAATCCCATGAATGGGTTCAGCAAAGCCCGGACGGTTCTGGGCGTTCCCGGAGACAAGAAAGTGACCTTTGACGACGTTGCGGGTGCGGACGAGGAAAAGGAAGAGCTTCAGGAAATCGTGGATTTCCTGAAAAATCCCGAAAAATTTACCGAGATCGGCGCACGGATTCCCCACGGCCTTCTGTTGGTGGGGCCTCCCGGCACAGGCAAGACCCTGCTTGCCCGGGCTGTCGCGGGAGAGGCGGGCGTGCAGTTTTTGTCCATTTCCGGCTCGGATTTCGTGGAAATGTACGTGGGTGTCGGCGCAGGACGTGTCCGGGATCTGTTTGAACAGGCCAGAAAAATCGCCCCTGCCATCGTGTTCATCGACGAGATCGACGCCGTCGGCCGCAAGCGCGGCTCCGGTCTGGGCGGCGGTCACGACGAAAAGGAACAGACACTGAACCAGCTGCTGGTGGAAATGGATGGCTTCACCCGTTCGGAGGGCGTCATCGTTCTGGCGGCAACCAACCGGCCGGACATTCTGGACCCGGCGCTGCTGCGCCCCGGCCGCTTCGACCGGCAGATCCACGTGGGACGGCCGGATGTGAAGGGACGCGAGGAAATTCTGAAAGTCCACGCCAAGGACAAGAAGCTGGACGCTTCGGTGAATCTGAAAACCGTCGCCCGCTCCACCGCCGGATTTACCGGCGCTGACCTGAGCAATCTTCTCAATGAAGCGGCGATTCTGGCGGCCAGAGCGAACCGCCCGGTGCTGACCATGGAGGACATGAACGAGGCGCTGATGAAGATTACAGCAGGCCCCGCAAAAAAGAGCCGCGTTCAGACCCGGAAGGATTTGAAGGAGACAGCTGTCCACGAAGCCGGCCATGCCGTCGCCATGTACAACCTGCCAACTCATGACCCGGTGCGTCAGATCACCATTGTTCCCCGGGGGCAGTCTTTGGGCGCGACATGGTATCTGCCCAAGGATGATTCTTCTAACCTGACCCGCAACGAAATGTATGAGCAGATCGTATCGCTGCTGGGCGGACGTGTTGCGGAAGCTCTGTTCCTCGGGGATATTTCCGTGGGCGCTTCCAATGACATCGACCGGGCAACGAAGCTGGCGAAGGACATGGTCGCTCGCTACGGCATGTGCGAGAAGCTGGGTACAGTGTCTTATCTTGACGGCGGAGAGGTGTTCATTGGTCGGGACTACCAGACCACCAAGAGCTATTCCGAGAAGGTCGCCGGAACCATCGACGACGAGGTCAGGGCGCTGATCGACAAGGCATACGACCACTGCAAACAGATTCTGACAGACAACAGCGACAAGCTTCACAAGGTCGTGGACTTCCTTCTGGAAAAGGAGACTATGACCGGCGAGCAGTTTGAAGCGATCATGCAGGGCAGGGAAGTGGGAGACGCTTCTTCCACCTCCATGTTCGACGGCTTTGAGGACGGGAAGGAAGACCCGAAGGCCACCGAAGAATAACGGTCACGGCGAGCTATACAAAACAAGTCACCCTGGTATCCAACAGATACCAGGGTGATTTTGAGCCTATATAGCCATTATATAAATCTGGCAGGGATTCCATTCGTCCCACAGCGTTGGGAACACTTCCAGTTCCTTGAATCCCAGAGAGAGATAGAAGCGGTTGGTGTCGTCGTAAATAGCATATCTGCCCATCTGGACGGTTTTAACTTGGATAAAGGAATATCCCAGCCGTTTGGCTTCGGCTTTTGCCTGCTCAAAAAGCGCTCTGCCGATGCCTTGCCGATGATATTCCTTCCGCACGCCCATGACGGCCAGCTCCACGGTATGCCGCCCGGTTTCTTTCAGATAGAGAAAGCCGACGGGAACATCGTCCGCAAAGGCGCAGAAGAATGGGCGGCCTTTGCTGTCCGCGATGTACGCTTCCGTAGCTTCCGGGATGCCGAACCAATCCGGAAGCACTTCCAGAATGGCCCTTGCGATGCCCTTTTTCTCGATATCGCTGTCAATTTTCTGTATTACCATTGGGATTGCTCACTTTCTTCCGCCGCAGCCATTCTTTATCGGGAGCGGCGGCGTGCGTCTGGGTCGTTGCGGGCCGCATCCTGAAACGACCCCGGTATCCATTCGGATACCGGGGTGATCGCTTATAACTTGGAGGCAACGCTCTTTCTGACCAGTGCGCGGTGAAGCTTGGCTTCGGCTAGACGCAGGTCAGTGTCGGAAGCATTTTGATCGTGGAGAACCTTCTCTGCCTTTTCCAGGGCAGCCTCCGCACGGGCAACATCGATCTTGTCTGCCCACTCAAAGGTAGTGGGGACTAACGTCACCTCGCCCCTTGAGACGCTGACCATACCGCCGATGCACGCCGCTGTCCGGCGCTGGCCGTCGGATACGATGGTGGCCTGTCCCATACCCAGGGGGGCAACATAGTTCATGTGACGGGCAAGAATGCCGACGTCGCCGTTGGTGGTGCGAACAAGCAGTTCTTCTGCCTGACCGTCATAAATCAGGCCGTCGGGGGTGACGATTTTCAGGTGGAAGGGTGTCATGCCTTCTCACCGCCCCGGTACTTGGCAACCACGTCGTCGATGGAGCCGGCGAACAGGAAGTAGGATTCGGGAATGTCGTCATATTTACCCGCAATGATTTCCTGGAAGGAGCGGATGGTTTCCTTCAGGGGGACGTACTTGCCCTGATAGCCGGTGAACTGCTCGGCAACATGGAAGGGCTGGCTGAGGAAGCGCTGCACCTTACGGGCGCGGTTGACCGTCAGCTTGTCCTCCTCGGAAAGCTCGTCCATACCCATGATGGCGATGATGTCCTGCAGCTCTTTGTAGCGCTGGAGGATGCTCTGCACGGCACGGGCGGTCTCGTAATGCTCCTGACCAACGATTTCGGGAGTCAGGATACGGGAAGTGGAGTCCAGCGGGTCAACGGCGGGGTAAATGCCCAGAGAGGAAATGCCGCGGTCAAGAACCGTTGTGGCGTCCAGATGGGCGAAGGTGGTAGCGGGGGCGGGGTCGGTCAGGTCGTCGGCGGGAACGTAGACAGCCTGAACGGAAGTGATGGAACCTTCCTTGGTGGAGGTGATACGCTCCTGCAGGGCGCCCATTTCCGTTGCCAGCGTGGGCTGATAGCCGACGGCGGAGGGCATACGGCCGAGCAGTGCGGATACCTCGGAACCGGCCTGGGTGAAGCGGAAGATGTTGTCGATAAACAGCAGCACGTCCTGATTCTTCACATCGCGGAAATACTCCGCCATGGTCAGGCCGGACAGTGCCACGCGCATACGGGCTCCTGGGGGCTCGTTCATCTGGCCGTAGACCAGCGCCGTCTTGTTGATGACGCCGCTCTCGGTCATTTCACCGTAAAGGTCGTTGCCCTCACGGGTGCGCTCGCCGACACCGGTGAACACTGAGTAGCCGTTGTGTTCGGTGGCGATGTTGTAGATCAGCTCCTGGATCAGCACGGTCTTGCCGACACCGGCGCCGCCGAACAGACCGATCTTGCCGCCCTTGGGGAAGGGAACGAGCAGGTCCACGACCTTGATGCCGGTTTCCAGCAGTTCCACCTTGGTGTTCTGGTCCGTGAACCCGGGAGCGGGACGGTGGATGGGGTAGTACTTTTCGGCATTGACCGGGCCCAGTTCGTCCACCGGGCGGCCGATGACGTTGAGGATGCGGCCCACCGCGGCTTTGCCCACGGGCACCATAATGGGCTGGCCCGTGTCCACCACGTCCATGCCGCGCACCAGACCTTCGGTGGCGTCCATGGCGATGGTGCGCACGACGTTGTCGCCCAGGTGCTGCGCCACTTCACAGATCAGATCCGGAGCGTCGCTGTTGTTCGGGTTTTTTATCTCCAGGGCGGTGAAGATATCCGGCAGGTTGCCGTCGCTGAACTCAACGTCCACCACGGCGCCGATAACCTGAACGACTTTACCGATGTTTTTGCTCATGTTTGGGCTCCTTAACCGTTCAGCGCTTCCGCGCCGCCGACGATGTCGATGAGTTCGCTGGTAATGGAAGCCTGCCGCGTCTTGTTGTAGAGCAGGGTCAGCATGTTGATCATCTCGTTGCAGTTGCGCGTGGCGTTGTCCATGGCGGCCATGCGGGCGGCGTGCTCGCTGGCCGAGGTGTCCAGAAGGCCACGGTAGACCTGCACTTTGACGTAGCGCGGCAGAAGTTCCGCCAGCAGCTTTTCCTCATGCGGCTCGTACACATACTCGCAACGGGCTTCACCGGCCTCCTCAGCGATTTCTTCGGCCTCCGGCGTCTTCAACGGCAGCAGGCAGAGCGGGCGCGGCGGCTGGTGTCCCATGGACACGAATTCGCCGTACACCAGCCAGACTTCGTCAAAGGCCAGGGTTTCATAGCCGTGAATGACCTCCTGGGCCACGGAGCTGGCCAGGGCGAAGTCAATGCTGCCCATGCGGTCGCCATAGGAGGAGAGCATGGCGTAATCGCTTTTGCGTACCGTGTCGCGGCCCTTGCGGCCCACGCAGGCGAAACTGACCTGCATGCCGGCCGCTGTTTTCTCCTTGGCGAGCTTCAGGGCGGCACTGATGATGTTGCCGTTGAAGCTGCCGCACAGGCCGCGGTCCGAGGTGACCATGACGATGGCGCAGTTTTTCTTTTCTTCATGCTCGGCCAGCAGGGGATGGGCGTTGCCCTCCACCTTGCGCGACAGTTCGCCGAGCACCTGGCGGTATTTGGCCGCGTAGGGTCTGAAGCGCTCGATACGGGCCTGGGCGCCGCGCAGTTTGGCCGAGGCCACCATATTCATGGCCTTGGTGATCTGCTTGGTCTTGCCGACCCCTACGATCTTCATTTTTACGTCTTTGAGTGAAGGCATGCTAGGTCTCCCGTTTGGCGGCCTTAGGCCTGCCAGCCCTGCTTGAAGGCGGCAACGGCTTCGGTGAGCGCGCTTTCCACAGCCTCGTCAATGACTTTTTTGTCTTTAATGGCGTCCAGCACGTCCTTCCTGGTGTCGCGCAGGAAGGTCAGCATCTCGGTTTCAAAGCGGCGGACCTGATCCACCGGCACGTCGTCCATGTGCCCGCGTGTGGCGGCCCAGATGGAAGCCACCTGTTCCTGGGCGGGCATGGGCTGGTACTGGGGCTGCTTGAGCAGTTCCACCAGGCGCGCGCCGCGGTCCAGCTTGGCCTTGGTACCCTTGTCCAGATCCGAACCGAACTGGGCGAAAGCCGCCAGTTCGCGGTACTGGGCGAGGTCCAGGCGCATGGTACCCGCTACCTGTTTCATGGCCTTGATCTGGGCCGCGCCGCCCACGCGGGACACGGAAAGGCCCACGTTGATGGCCGGACGCACACCGGCGTTGAACAGGTTTGGCTCCAGGTAAACCTGACCGTCGGTGATGGAGATCACGTTGGTCGGGATGTAGGCGGACACGTCGCCG
>ENA-ORSB01002476-ORSB01002476.1-human-gut-metagenome-genome-assembly--contig:-NODE-2476-length-14633-cov-4.491631_pt1 | contig 14633 bp, 8 predicted proteins | sample MGYA00242180_ERZ509144 | MGnify/ENA primary metagenome ERZ509144 (study PRJEB26280, sample SAMEA2338661) | human gut metagenome | biome: human gut; feature: human-associated habitat; material: faeces...
TAGCGAACACTAAAAGGTTAGCACACGATGAACCTTAACCATAGAATAACCACGGTTGCGGTTTGCAGTTGTAAAACCAATAATTATATGCTTATGAGAAAAAAGTTTTTTTATTGCTAAGTGCAGTTTGCCTTGTCTCTGCCTTATTTACCTTTAATGCCTATGCGGGAATAGAAGACGCGGGGGATATTACTCTACCAGAAGGAGATCTCGGTGTTGTGAATCGCTGCCGGTGCAAACACGAAGGGTGCTATGGCGGAAATGCTGTCTCTTTAAGAGCCGCTTGTGCAAAGTCGAATGATCTTTTGAATTGTGCTGACTTTGAGGGAAATTGTCCGTAATATTGTTTTATAAGCATTTGTGGAATTAATTGATTTATAGAATGAGACGTTTTATTCTTTTAATTACCCTATTCTTCATGGGTTATGGAGTATCTGCTTCGAGTTTTGACAATGCGCAGGACACGTTGCATGCTTCTGTGGTCAGAGGGGAACGTAGCGCACGCTCCATCGTCAAGGATGCGGCGCGTGATTTCTCTAAGAACTATGCTGATTATTACGCCTCATTCTTGATCATACGGACCATTAAGTGCGACGGGAAATACAGAGAGGTGCAAGGCGCTGTGGGCGTGTTCGCCTCTCTGGATTTCAACCAGAAAACAAACACAAAACTCTACTGGGATGACCGAAACGCAATGGGAAGACTGTACGTCTGCGACACTTTTGTCAGCGAGAGTCTTTTCGCTGACAAGAATGAGGTCAATCCGGTCTTGAGTGTTAACTCGAAAGGCCAGACTAATGGGGTGGACGCACTTAAGGTTAATTATGTCAACTACTTCGATGTGTCTGCCCTGGACCGGAAAAGAGCCGTTGAGATATTCTCGCCCCTGAACCCCAAGATGGTAGGCAGCTACAGCTACAAGAGTTACGGCACCGCCAAGGTAGGCGGCAGGGATGTCCGTGTCATCAATTTCAGCTCGAATGCCAAAGAACTTTCCATCAAGGAGAGGATCCTGTGTTCAGGACAGTTGTTCATTGACTATGACGGGCGGGTTCAAAAGATTGTGGTGAAAGATATGGATGACAGGTTCACAAGATATGTCAGGAACTTTTCACCGATGTCCCTTGCCACCCCGTACACCTACACGATAACCTACGGTGAGAAGAACGGAAAAATCTACTCCGAGAGCATAAGACAGGAATTGTCATGGAGAGTACCGGAGGGCGGTGCCGAAGACCTTTACTGCGCTGAGACAAACCCTTTCCGCAACCCGTTCAAGAATCGTGTCGAGACGGATTTCATGATGAAGCTCTCGGAACCTCGGATGCTCAAGTCCGGAGAGGAGCATGGCGAGGCTACTCCGGCGTACAGTATCTTGTGCTACAATGATTCACGTGATTTCAACTTTTGGAAGCGGATACTCTCAAAGGAGATTGATTTGGTTCGATTCATGAAGGACACGGGAACAACGTGGGACATCCTTTGCGGACAGACTCAGACGCGGCAGGAGAGAGACCTTGTTGTCCGCTGTGGGAACGATGATGCCAAGGTGTTAAAGGAGAAGAAGAAGTTGGACGCGAAAGCTTCCAGGGCGAGGAAAACTTATCAGTTATTATTCAAAAAAGACTATACAGATGGTTTCAAATAGTCATAGATGCCTTATTCTTGGCAATAAAGTTTTAATAGTCATTGTATTGTCAACGCTGCTCGGACTCTTGTCCGCATGCACCGGAAGTGACAGTCCGTACGATAGCGTCGAACACTTCGGAAAAGAGAACATAGTTCGCACATCCTTGGTGTTTGACACCTTGAGGCTGGATGCCCAATATACATCCCTTTCCGGACAGTGGCACATGAAGGACAGCCTCTTGTGTTTCGTCGATGAATATGCCGTCGGGATCAAGGAGTATGACCTCAGTGGCCACTTCATGGGGGAGCATATCCGCCAAGGGAAAGGTCCTGAAGAAGTCCTGGCCGCCTCTTTTATCTCGACGTTCGACAAGTCCACGGGAGATTTCATCATGCAGGACTCGAACTGTTTCATCCATAGGTTCTCGAAAGACTATAAAAAACTGTTTTCATTGAACCAGGCCTGGTTCACCGCGCTGAGTCCGAACTATGGAGATGTTGGAAACAAAGGTTGGTCTGACCTTTACAATCATCCCGATCCTGAAGTCCCGGAAATGTACGAGTACAATTTTGAGTGCAATAGAATGCAGGCGATCGACTCCGCTGTGATAATCCCGACCATCACCGAGCACGTAAGTTACAACGGTTACGAGAAGCGGCAAAGCAAAGGATTCTGGACAGACTCCTACATATTCATCCGTTTCCGTCCTGAGGTGGTTGAGTCTAGTAAGGTGATATTCGGCCATTATCCGCCTGTCTATCACAAGAGAAACATCCCGGTGTTCTCAAAATATGACTTCTATGCTGAGAAGGATGGCCTTGCCGTCACTTTCGCCGCCGATCCGAGAATATTCCTGATGGACTATGACGGCAATGTCACCGGCTCGTTCGGCTTTTCTGAGAAGGGTATCTCTGGAAAGTACCCTGAAACCACATCTTTCGAGGAATACGAATCCAAGTGCAAGAAAATGAGGAAAGAACACGGTTATTATGACAGGCTTGTCAAATGCGGTGACTACATTTTCCGGACCTGTCGTCTGGACAAGGCCGCCGGGACAATTCTCCAGATTTATGATGGAAACTATAATCTTGTCGGACGGGTTCCAGTCAGTGACGGTTTTGAAGTGATTGGTGAATATGATGGCACCTATTACGCTTACGACAGCCTTGATCTGGACTCGGAGCAGTTTGTCTTTCTAAGTTTCAAGATATAATCATATTATGCGATATCATTCATTGGCTCTTGATATAAGAAGAGTGGCTCATTTGCTAATGTTTCTACTCTTAATGAGCAATTATTGTTTTGGACAGGAATGAGATTCAACATCCCGATATAATCCTGAACTAAGGTTCTTGGAAAAAAGAATCATCGATTATGGGCATATAAAAGCGAAAGATCAAATTACTATAAATGTGCAATTTGAAAATGCTGGGTTGGCCCCATTATGTATATTAGGTGTAACAACGACATGCAATTGCACAAAAGCTCAGACTGATAAGAAACTATACGAACATAACGAAAAAGGTAAAGTTCGGGTTCAAATCGATGCTGAAGGTAAATATGGCCCACAAACAGCTGTAATCAGAATAACCACAAATGCTGATAGACCGCAAAGCATAGTCAGGATAGACTATTATGTAGAGAATTGAATCGAGGGCTTCAAATGACAATAATAAAAGGTGGTTACAGTAGAGAAAATCTATAACCTTAATGCGCATATTCCGTAAATATTTGGTAAATTAGCGAACACTAAAAGGTTAGCACACGATGAACCTTAACCATAGAATAACCACGGCTGCGGTCGGCATATTCATTCTCCTTCTTGGGGTGGCGCCTCTCGGGGCGCAGCGGCGGATGTCGCTTCCGGAGGCGATCGGGACGGCGCGGAGCCAGTCGGTGGCGGCGCTGGAGGCGAAGCACGCCTTTGTTTCGACCTATTGGGCGTACCGCTCCTATCAGGCGAGCCGACTGCCTTCGCTTGTGTTGTACGGCAACCTGATGAACTTCGACCGGTCGCTCACCTTGCTGCAAAGCTACGAGGATGGCTCCTTCCGCTACGCCAGCACCTACAACCTCCAGAACAGCCTCGGGCTTCAGGTCGCCCAGAACATAACCTTCACCGGCGGAAGGCTTTATGTCTATTCCGACCTTTCCCGCATCGACCAGTTCGGACTCAACAAGAAACTGACCTGGTACTCCCAGCCTGTCACTGTCCGCTACGTCCAGCCGCTTTTCTCCTACAACCAGTTCAAATGGGACAAACTCATTGAGCCTAAGGAATATGAACGTGGCCGCCGCCGCTACGTCGAGTCGATGGAACAGGTCACGATAAATGCCGTGTCGGCATATTTCTCGCTCGTCCAGGCCCTGAAGAACCAGGAGGTCGTGAAGTCGAACTACGAGAACACCGGGAAGATGCGCTCCGTGGCGGCGGAAAGGATGAGACTTGGAAGCGTCACGAGGGCTGAATATCTCCAACTGGAACTCCGGGCTCTCAACGACAGCATCGCGATCGGCGAGAGCGTCGTCAACGTGCGTCAGGCGCAGATGTACCTTAACTCGATTCTGGGCTATGATGAGTCCGTGGAGGTGGAACCGGTGGTGGACGATGCCCTGCCGGACATTCTGATGGATTACGATCTGGTGATGGAGAAGGCGATGAGGAACTCGACGTTCAGCCTTGACAATCAGATAAGTGAGTTGAACGCCGCCTCGAATGTGGCGAAGGCCAAGGCGGACAGGGGCATCTCGATGAGCCTTAACGCCCGCTTCGGCCTGTCCCAGACCGGCAATGGCCTGCCGGATGTCTATAAGGATCTTCTGAACCAGGAGGTTGTGGGTTTGACTTTCAGCGTGCCGATCTTCGATTGGGGGCTTGGCAAGGGAAAGGTGCAGAAGGCCAAGGCCGCCGAGGAGGTCGTCAAGGCGCAGAACCTCCAGAGCGAGAACGACTACCGCAGGAAGATATTCACCGCCGTCGGCCAGTTCAACAACCAGCGTCAGCAGTGCATGGCTTCCCGCAAGGCGATGGAGATAGCCTCCGAAAGGTACGAGCTGATGATGGACAAGTTCAGGCGCGGCTCGGCCACGGTGACCGACCTCACCAACGCCCAGAACGACAACGAGTCCGCGATGGCCAAATACATCACCGACTACTCCAACTTCTGGACCTACTACTACACCCTCCGGAAGTACGCCCTCTACGATTTCATCACGGGAAAAGACATCGACGTCAACGTCAAGGAAATGGTTGAATGATTCAGAATCCATGAATATGCTAAATACATCAACTGTTATGAATAGGCGAAAGGCTATACTGCTGTTATCAATACTATTGATAATGAGCTGCTCAGAATCAAGAGATTCAATCACCGCCAAGGTCCCGGTGGAGTTCGGCAACACGGTGAATCCGTTGGCGGAAGTTGTCAAGTCGGTTGAGATTGTTCCGTTAGAGGCTGATGACGAGCATCTTTTGGGCTCATCTGTGGATCTGAATGTCACGGAGGATTCCTACATTGTGACAGATTATCTGAATGGGAACATTTTCAGATATTCACATGACGGACGTTTCCTAAATAATATCGGCCACCGTGGGAATGGCCCTGAGGAATATGTCCACATCAACGACGTTCAGTACCGAGACTCGACCCTCTATGTGTTTTCTGTCCCTTCCAGAATCCAGCGTTTCTCTTTGAGTGGATCCATGCTTGATTTGAAGTCCTTGAATGAATTGGATCTGGGAGCGATGTCATGGATTACGGATGAAGGGGTCCTGACATATTATGGCTATGGGTCCGGTCGTGAGACCCGGTTCTCATTGTTGTCTGATGAAACCAGAGTGGATTTCTTCCCGTCAAAGGAGAAGGTGATGAACTATACTCCCACCGTACAGATATTCTCTGAATCAGGCGATTCGGTTTTTGTCGTCGACTCATATTCTGACATTATAAAAGTTTACAGCAAAGGGCTGATGAGTGACGGTCCTTGCTTCGATTTCGGCAGATATGCGATTCCAAAGACCTTCTATGAGTATGATGACTCGTTCGCGGCGATGGATCATCTTCTTGGAAGTGAATTCGCTATGCTCAGCCAATATCTTTGTGATGGTGACACGCGTCTTGTCATTATCGCTCTCCAGAAACAGGCGATGCAAAGCAACTACTGTGGCTTGTATGCTGACGGACAATGGCGCTGGTTTAAGGCTGGTGAAGTAGGGCTGGATGTCTTGGCCAATGCGTTCCGCCAGATAAAGGATGGCGCTTTGTACTGTCTGCTGGATCCGTCCCTGATCAGCACCTTCCCCGCCACGCTCCTAAAAAAAGCCTCCAACCCGGAAGCCCTTGATCCCCTTGGCAAAGAGGGCAATTACGTCATCGCAAAACTGAATCTTTTGTAACCAATCAGTTCAACCACAAATCAATAACATTATTATTAAATTGAGCATTATGAAAAAATTTTTTAAAGTATTGTTGTCAGTTTTCGCACTGATTTCTATATGTTTAGCTACCTCCGCTGTTCTTAAGGCTGGTCCAGAAGACCAAACTGATTTTGACAGCAATGATAGTAATTATTGTATGTACCAAACAATGTCGCATTGCCCAGGTGCAGGTCTGAATTATGCATGCAAAATTTCGGCAACGGCTGAGGCTTGCCGAAGGTATGCCTGTTGTCAGCCGTTTTGATTTCTAACGAAAGAAGGGTTAAGTTGAACTGATTGGTTATAATTATGCGTAATATTGTGTTAAGTTGGATTATGTTTGTATCACTGATGTCTTGTAAAGATGACGGGGTACATCCAGTGGCGATTGAGGATGGAATGTATGTGATTGATCGTCATGGCCTGGTAGAGAATTATGCTCCGGATTTTTCCAAAAATAAGATATACGTGTACATGATAACGGGATGCATGAATGAATGGTTGAGTAGGACTCCTCGTGGAAAGATTGAAAGGATTATGGATGATAATCCGGATTGGGAACTTTTGGTGTATGTTGATGGTAGTGTGAAGGACACGTCAAAGGTTCGGGCAAAACTGGAACAGTATGATTGCAACATACCAGTGATTGTTGACACGAAGGGCGTGTTCCGCAAGCTGAATGGAATGAAGGAAGTGATCCTTTGGGGAGGCATCTATGATAAGAATGATGTTATGATAGGTGTCGGTGTAATTGGTGATGGACTAAGTATGTTTGACTCCGAATTTGAAAAAGCAAAGCGAAGAATATATGAGAGGAACAGGTAATCGTTTCTGGTTAATAATAACGATGGTATTTGTTGCCATAGATATAGTTTTATTAATTGCAGTAGGAAGAATTCGCAAGAGCGATTCAACAATATCGACAATGTTTTGGGAGCGTCAAGGACAAATTGAGGAGATAATGGATGCTTTCATTGAAACCGACGAGTGGAGAATCAGAGGCTTTTTAGATGATCAAGATGCCGCAAAGGAGAGGGACTCATGTTTGATTATGATAATACCATTGTATCCTTGTTCTGCATGTTTGGATCGAGAGAGTCTCTTCTTTAAAAATTTTGCCGAGTTAGGACTTGTCAAGTGCCACATTTTTGTCCCGGATAATAGATTTCGGGACGCTAAGGCATTATTCTCTAAAACAAAGAATTTATTTATAAGCCCATATTCCACGCATACACAGAATGATATGTATTGGAGTAATTCGGAAAAAATCATTTATTGTTTGCAGTCAGGAAACTATATAACGAACATAATGATAACCTCGAAATATTCAGAAAGTGCTTCAGAACATTATTTCAAGCATATTCAAGAATTATTGATAAGTGGTAACAAATGCGATATGTAATTAGCGTTTCTTCATTATTGGGAATGATGGAATAATTCAGAATCCATGAATATGAGAAAGAATATCCTAGTGTCTATTGGTGTCTGCGGTCTAGTCGTGATGGCCGTAGCGTGTGGTGGAAACAAAAAGGCGGAGGAGGCGAAGGACGGGAAACTGACCTACACCCCTCAGATAAACGAGGTTACGGTGATGAAACTGGAAAAGACGGACTTCGCGCGTCAACTCCTGTCCAACGGAAAGCTGGTTGCCGGACGGAAAAGCGCGCTGCAGTTCAGGACAACCGGAAAAATCGCGGCTATAAATGTTCGGAACGGAGAATATGTCTCCGCGGGCTCTGTGATCGCCACCGTTGACAGGCCGGACCTGAAGCTGTCACAGGAATCCTCCCGGCTTTCGCTCCAGAAGGCCGAGCTGGATTTGTATGACTATCTTGTGGGACAGGGATATTCCGCCGGGGACACCACCTCGGTCCCCGCCGACCTTTTGGCCATGGCGAAGATGAAATCCGGCTATTCCGCCGCCAAGAACGATTTCGCGCGCTCGTCCTACGAGATCGCCGGAACGGTTCTCCATGCCCCGTTCTCCGGGCGTGTCGCTGACATCAAGCAGAAGCCGTTCGACCAGAGTCCGTCCGGTACTTTCTGCACGATTGTGGACGACAGTGTGCTGGAGGTGGATTTCTCGGTGATGGAGTCGGAATATTCATTCCTCTCCGTCGGTCTGCCGGTGAGGATCCGTCCGTTCGCTGACGAGACCAAGGAATATTCAGGGAAAGTCACCGCCATCAATCCTCTCGTGGATGAGAAAGGGCAGATCTCCGTCACCGCGCAGGTCCGGAACGACGGCTCGCTGATCGATGGAATGAACGTCCGTGTGATCGTGGAGAGGATGATTCCGGGGCAGCTTGTCGTGCCTCGCAGCGCGGTGGTGATCAGGGACAATCTGGACGTGCTGTTCACCTGCACGGATGACGGCAAGGCACATTGGACTTATGTCACGATACTTTATTCCAATGGTGAGTCCTACGTGGTCGAGGCCAACAAGGACAGGAACGCCGAACTGAACGAAGGCGATCAGGTGATTGTCTCCGGCAATCTCAATCTGGCGGACAACTCTGATGTGCTGGTAAAAAGGTAGGCAATGCTGAAACATCTGATAGACAGACCGATAACCGTGACGATGATAACCCTTGTCATCGTTGTTCTGGGCATTGTCAGCATACGTCTGCTGCCAGTGTCGTTGGTTCCGGATGTGGACATCCCGTACATAACCGTGCAGGCCACATCCTCGGAGCTTTCGGCCAGAGAGATGGACGAGAGTGTGCTGAAGCCTCTGCGCCAGCAGCTCATCCAGATCAACGGGCTTGAGGACATCGTCAGCGAGGCGAAGGACGGCAGCGGGACGATCCGGCTTACGTTCAACCACGGTTCGGACATCGATTATCTTTTCATTGAGGTCAACGAGAAGATTGACCGGTCGATGTCCAGCCTTGGCGACATCGCCCGGCCTAAGGTCTTGAAGGCCAGCGCCACGGACATTCCGGCGTTTTTTGTGAATATTACTTCTTCGGTCGCTGAGCCTGTCGAACCACAAGCTCAGGGACCGCCTCAGAATCGGTCGCTGAGCCCGTCGAAGCGCACCGAGCCTGAGGCCCAATCGGACTTGTTCCCCGTAACCGAGTCCTTCTCCCAGATGAGCCGCTTCGCACGTGACGTGATCAGCAAACGCATCGAACAACTCTCCGAAGTCGCCATGGTAGATGTCAGCGGCCTTGTCAGTGACGAGATTCTCATAATTCCGGATGAGTCCAAGCTACTCCAGGCAGGGATGACAATGAATGAGTTCGAGAGTTGTGTCAAGAGTTCCAACATCCGCCTTGGCAGTCTCACAATCCGTGACGGAGAGTACCGCTACAATGTCAAATTCGATTCCCGGGCTTCCTCCAGTGAAGACATCGCCAACATCTGGTTCAAGAAGGAAGGCCGCCTTCTTCAGATAAAGGACGTCGCCAAGGTCGTCGTCCACCCGGCAAAACGAACCGGCCTCGTCCGCTCGAACGGAGAGGATGCCGTGTGTCTTGCCGTCATCAAGCAGAGCGAGGCGAAGATGTCGGACCTGAAGTCGGCCATGAACGGTCTGATGGACAGTTTCCGGAACGACTACCCTCAGTTGAGCTTCGAGATCACGAGAGACCAGACCCAGCTTCTTGAATATACCATCAACAACCTGCTACAGAACATCGTGGTCGCCCTCCTTCTGGCGAGCGTCATCATATTCCTCTTCATGAGGGACTTCCGCTCTCCGGTGCTGGTGATCCTGACGATGCCGGTGGCGCTGATATTCTCGATGCTCTGCTTCTATGCCATCGGATTGACCCTGAATATTATATCCCTCTCCGGTCTGCTTCTCGGAGTCGGAATGATGACTGACAACACGGTCATCCTTGTCGATAATATAACCGGCCGCTGGCAACGTGAAGGGAACCTGCGCTCCGCTGTCCTTGAGGGCACGAAAGAGGTGAGGGGAGCGATGCTCAGCTCCGTGCTGACAACCTGCGCGGTGTTCATTCCGTTGATATTCATGAGCGGCATCGCCGGGGCGATGTTCTACGATCAGGCTATGTCGGTGGCCATCGTGCTGCTGACCTCCTACATCGTGACCATCCTTGTGATTCCGGTCTATTATTACTGGTGGTTCAAGGGTTCTGACGGCTTCCGTCCGAGTCCGCTTTTGGAGAAAATCAACTTTGACGAACCGATCCGCCGCTGGGACGACAAACTTATGGAATGGTTCATCCGGCACAGGCCGGTCGCCTGGAGCCTTCTTGCCGTCTCGACCGTCGGGCTGGTGTTCTGTTTCCTGGAGATGCCGAAATCCCGTCTGCCGGAGATGACCCAGACGGACGCGATAATGAAGATTGACTGGAACGAACACATTTCCATTGAACGTAACACGGAGCGGATCAGGGATTTAGAGAAAAAACTGACCGGAAGCGTGGAGCAGATGACGGCTCTTGTCGGTTCTCAGCAATTCATTCTGAGTCATAGTGGTGACCAAGGAATTTCCGAAGCGTCCATCTACGTCAATTGCAAAGATGCCGGCACATTGAAAAAGGTGCTGGGCGAATTGAAGGATGAGATGGAGAATGAATATCCGGAAGCGGTATATTCATTCGAAGCTTCAGGGAATATCTTCGACATGGTTTTCGCCCGGAACGAGGCTCCGCTCGTGGCGCGCCTTCGCCCAGTGAGGAACCGGGAGGTTGAGGTCGAACCGTTGAGGAATATGCTCTCCGAGGTCAGGGAAACGTTGCCTGGAGTGACCGTGGCGGATCCTCCGGTAAAGACTGACGCTCTGTTTGTCGCTGATCCTGACTTGCTTGCGCTTTATGATGTCGGTTATTCGGAACTTGTGTCGATTCTGAGGAACTCGCTCAATGAGAACCGTCTGTTCAACATTGTCCAGGGAACCAGCACTGTTCCGGTCGTGACAGGCTCCAACGCCGCTGGACTTTCGGAGATCCTGCATGGCACTTTCATCGAAAAGAAAAGCCTTGACGGGGAGACATCCCGGATTCCGGTTTCAAATCTTATGCGGCAAACCTTTGCCGAGGATTTGAAAACTTTGGTCGCAGGCCCGGAGGACAATTACTACCCTTTGGCTCTCGATGTTCCGTCGAAGGACGTGAAACATGTGATGGCCGCGGTGAGTGACGTCGTGCGAAAGAATGGTGACTTCGAGGTCGGCTATTCTGGTTCCTGGTTCTCCAACAGCAAGATGATCGATGAGATGATCATCATAATGCTGGTCGCCATAATCCTGCTCTATCTGATTCTGGCCTCCCAGTTCGAGTCTCTGGTCCAGCCGCTGATCATCCTTTCGGAGATTGTCGTGGATGTCTCTGTCGCCTTGCTGGTTCTATGGATTTTCGGGGTCAGCATCAACCTGATGTCGATGATCGGCCTGATTGTCATCACCGGTATTGTCATCAATGACTCCATCCTGAAGATAGACACGATCAACCGGATGCGCAAGGCCGGCGAAAGTCTTGAGCGTGCTGTCATTGATGCGTCCTCGCTTAGGGTGAAGGCTATCATAATGACCTCATTGACAACCATTCTGGCCGTCTGCCCGTTCCTGTCAAGAGGAAGTATGGGAGCTGACCTTCAGTACCCGATGTCCCTGGTAATCATCGCTGGAATGATTGTCGGAACCCTTGTCAGCCTGTTCGTCGTGCCGGCGTTGTATTATTCGATCTACAATGGAAGAAAGAAAAAATAGACTTTCTCCATTTTCGGTCGTTCTGATTATGGTGGCGCTGTCCCTTGTCGGGCTGGCGGCGTTGCCGCGTCTGAACATCCAATACACACCGATGACGGAAGGCCGTACGGTCTATGTATCTTTTTATTATCCCAACGCCTCTGCGGAAATCATTGAAAGCGAGGCGACATCCAAGATTGAAGGAGTCTTGGCGGGGATACGCGATGTCACAGACATTTCCTCTGTTTCACGTAAAGGTTCAGGCTCCGTTTCTGTCAAGTTCCGCAAAGGCTCGGACATGGACGCGGCGCGCTTCGAGGTCGCCTCGGCGATCAGGAACGTTTACCCAAGCCTTCCTGATGAGGTCTCCTATCCGGGAATATCCTTGTCTGGCGGCGGACGGGTCTCGCGGATATCCTATCTCGTCAAGGGCGGGATCCCTTCCCGGGAGATTTCCAAATATGTCAAGGAACACGTCCTCAGCCATTTGGCCGCCATCCCGGGAGTGGACAAGGTCAATGTGGACGGCGGTGTTCCTTTCCAGTGGGTGATCACGTTCGACGCCGACAAGATCCAGTCCGTAGGAGTCACCGCCGATGAGATCGCATCGGCCTTCAATTCATATTACCGTGAGGAAATCCTCGGAATGACGGAAACCTCTGAAGGATTGATGACGGTGCGTCTTAAAGAAGCCTCGGACAAGGATTTCGGATCGATTCCCGTAGGTAATTTCAAAGGCCGTGTGATTCACATCGGGGACGTTGCCCAGTGGCGCTATGAGGAAGCGGTGCCGTCAAGTTACTATCGTGTCAACGGTTTGAACACCATCACTTTGACGGTGGAGATAGCTTCTTCGGCCAACCTGTTGACTGTCGCTTCCGCCGTCAAGGAAAGGATGGCGGAGCTTCAGAAAGGCTTCCCTTCGGAAATCACCGCCGGCATCGCCTACGATTCCTCTGAGTATGTCAGCGAGGAACTCGGCAAAATCTATGTCCGTACCGCCCTCTGCATCTTGATTCTGTTGATGTTCGTGTTCTTGATCAACAGGTCGTGGCGGTATATGCTGATCATTGTCTTCACTTTGACGGTCAATGTGTTGACCGCCTTGATGATCTACAGTTTGGCAGGTCTTCAGATCCACATCTACACCCTTGCCGGAATCACGGTCTCTCTCGGAATAATCATCGACACCTCGATCGTGATGATCGACCACTACGCCCATTTCAAAGACCGGAAGGCTTTCCCGTCCATCCTTTCGGCCGCGGCCACGACTGTCGGCGCATTGATGATGGTCCTTCTGCTTCCGGAAAAGGAAAAAGCCAACCTCGTGGACTTCATCTGGGTGATTGTCATTAACTTGGGACTGTCGCTGATCATTTCCTACCTGTTCATCCCGTCGCTGATGGAATATATTCCTGTAAGAATGTCGGGCGGCAAGTCTGGGCGTTCCCCAAGGAAGCTCCGCCGGATCCTGCGTTGGAACAGGTTCTACGCTTCCTACATCGGCTGGGGGGGGAGGCATCGTTGGGGGTATGTCCTTTTGTTCATCGTGGCGTTTGGAATCCCGCTCTGTCTGCTCCCTACCCGTCTGTCTGATTATGACAAGGACAAGGCGGACAGGTTCGACAGATTTCTGGACAAGATTGTCACCTGGAAACCTTACGACAGGAACCGTCAGTTGATAGACAAGATAGCCAGTTCCTCCTTCGGTCTGTTTTACAAATCCTTGAACCGCTCCAATTTCTACCGGGAGCCTGAAAAGAAACGTCTGATCATCAATGCCGGCATGCTTGAAGGCTGTACCGTGAACCAGTTGAATGATGTCGTGAGGGCGATGGAGAATTATCTGTCGAAGTTCGATGAGGTCTCCGTATTCACCACGTCGATATATTCCTACGACAACGCCGAGATTTCGGTGGAGTTCAAGCCTGAGTATGAGAACTCAGGTTTCCCTTCCGTGCTGAAGTCCGAGGTCACGAGGATGGCGATCAATTTCGGCGGGGCGAACTGGAGGGTCTCCGGAATAGACGACAATAATTTCAACAACAACATCGTCTCGTCCTCCAAGAGCAACCGCATCTCGCTGAAGGGCTACAACTATCAGGAACTCAGCCGATATGCCGAGAAGCTGATGGCCTATCTCTCCACAAACCGCCGTGTCCAGGGCGCGGAGATCTGGTCGGGAGGTTGGAACGGCCGCCCTTCGATTGAGTTTGTGCTGGATTATGATTTTGGGCGGATGACGCTCGCCGACATCAATCCTTATGCCTACTACAATGCATTGGGTTCCTTACTGTACGAACGGAAGATCGGAACTTCTGAATATGATGGTGGAGCCGTCGATGTTGTCCTCCGTTCCTCGGATCTGGACAGATACGATCTCTGGCACGTTCTTAACTCTCCGATAGATGTCGGTCAGAAGAAAATGACGCTTTCGAGTGTCGGGGGCATTGACAAGCAGCGGACAGGTCTGACAATCAGAAAGAGCAACCAGTCCTACGAGCTTGTTGTATGCTACGACTTCATCGGTAGTTGGGAACTCAGCCGTTCCCTGTCCCAGAAGGCGGTCAAGTACATGAACGATGAGGTACTCCCGATCGGTTTCAAGGCGGAGGTCCCGGGTTGGGGATGGTTTGACACCGCCAAGCAGCAGTACGCCTGGCTGCTGTTTTTGATTCTTGCGGTGATGTACGTGATGCTTGCGATGACATTCGAGTCGTTCCGTTACCCGCTCGCCGTGATCTTTATGGTTCCGGTCTCTTTCATCGGCCTCTTCCTTGCCTTCGGCCTATCGGACTTCTCCTTCGATCAGGGCGGTTTCGCCGCCTTCGTGATGCTCAGCGGCATAGTCGTCAACGCCGGCATCTACCTCATCACCACCTACCAGTCCCTCCTCAGTGCATCGGTCCCTGAGCCTGTCGAAG
>ENA-ORSB01002479-ORSB01002479.1-human-gut-metagenome-genome-assembly--contig:-NODE-2479-length-14623-cov-56.518534_pt1 | contig 14623 bp, 15 predicted proteins | sample MGYA00242180_ERZ509144 | MGnify/ENA primary metagenome ERZ509144 (study PRJEB26280, sample SAMEA2338661) | human gut metagenome | biome: human gut; feature: human-associated habitat; material: faeces...
CTGGCTTTGCGACCCTATGTTTCCATAAGTGTGCCCTTATGGTTAATAATTTTATTGAATTTGCACATTTTTGTCAATATATTTTTCTGGATAAAATGTTAAATTGTCAGCTGCAGCACCATTTTTGCAAATTCTGTTTCATTTACTGCTGATGAGAGAAAATATTAAAAATCCGCTATACTCACCTATCGTATAGCGGATTAATAAAACATTATTCAATTTTCATCTTATTTTTTATTGCTCTAAGCTATTGTGCCATTTGCAATGTCGTTCTTTGCAAATAAATATGTAATAACCGGCATAAGAATGGCTGAAATAATTGCTTTGACAATATTACCAACACCAAGCTGTGCTGTAACGGCATATGTAACCATACTTACAATGAATCCCAGGGCTGCAAATGCAAAAATAAGCACCAAACCAATCTTTTTGTGTGCGAAAAGCAAAATACCGATAGAAACAGTTATGACAATCTGTAGTATAACGCCAATGAAACTCAGTACGACATATATCGAACCTAATCCTAAAGCAGCTCCTACGACTGAAGCACCCAGTGCAACGACAATACCGCCAATTGCTGCAAGAACATTCACCACGAAAATAATCCATAACCATACGGTTAAACCTGTTGAAAGCTTATTGTTTTCCATAATTATCCTCCTTTAGTAATCCCAATTTTATTTCAACATGTTCATTATAATGTACTTGAAAAATATTTCAATAGTCAAAAGGTCTCATTTTGAAACTTTTTACATCCGGGCTAATCAAAAATATCATTGACTTAAATGACAGATGCATTTATAATATAGCTATTATGAAAAAATTATTTGTAAAATATGTCTCACAAAACATACTCGGCATGGTGGGTATGTCATTATATATACTTGCCGACACCTTCTTTATATCAAAGGCGGTCGGCTCAAACGGTATCACCGCGCTCAATCTGGTGCTGCCTGTATACAATTTGATTTTTGCCATAGGCGCAATGATCGGAGTCGGCTCCGCCATCAGATATGTCGTAGAGAAAAATAAGGGCGATACATCCGGCGAGAGCTACTTTTTTCATGCCCTGCTGTGGTGTATTATGATAAGCGTTATATTCATATTGATCGGTATTTTCATCCCGGACAAGCTCGTAGGGCTGCTCGGCGGAGATTCGGCAATTATAAATACCGGTAAAAACTATACACGTATTTTCATGCTTTTTACACCGTTTTTCATGTGCAACTATGTGTGCAACGCTTTCGTAAGAAATGATGGCGCACCATCCATTGCCATGTGCGCCACACTTTTCAGCAGCCTTTTTAATATTGTTTTTGATTACATACTCATGTTCCCGCTTGGACTTGGTATGGAGGGAGCCGCTTTAGCTACCGCTATTTCACCGATTATAGGCATCCTGATATGCTGTATTCATTTCTGCTCAGACAAATGCTCCGTAAAGCTTAAGCCGACGGTTCCATCTGTCAAGAGACTCTTTTACTCCTGCCAGGTTGGTGTTTCTTCCTTTGTTGCTGAGATATCATCAGGTGTCATAACTATTGTCTTCAATATGATTATCCTGAGGCTTGCAGGAAATATCGGTGTGGCAGCATACGGTGTGGTTGCCAATACGTCACTGGTCGCTGTAGCTTTGTTCAACGGAATAGCACAGGGTTCACAGCCTCTTATCAGCGACTATTACGGCAGAGGACTTAGAAAAAATGTAGGTTCGATACTCAGGATGGCTGTCGTTTCATCTCTCTTAATTGCTGCACTGCTCATTTTGTTCATATGCACCTTTGCACCTTTTGTGACATCTGTTTTCAACAGCGAGCACGATGCCAGGCTTGCTTCGTATGCCGAGAGCGGACTGCGCCTTTACTTTACAGGCTTTATTTTTGCCGGAATCAATATAGTAGGTTCTGCTATCCTAAGTGCCGTTGAGTCCGTAAAATATGCGTTCGCGGCATCTATCATGCGTGGTTTTATCGCTATAAGCATTTTCGCATTCGCACTTTCAGCCGCCTTCGGCATGACAGGTGTGTGGCTTGCTTTTCCGGCGGCTGAATTTGTGACTATGTTTATTATTGTTAAAGGATTAAGGCGGCTTAAGCTGTAGATGCAGGCTATAGGTGTAAGTGAACTATTTTCGTGCATACTTATTTTCCATGTGATATACTTATGATTAAGAAAACCTATCACAATTATGATATATGATGAAAGAGGAGGGCTTGTATATGGCAAAAATAGAGAGAGTTATCAATAGGGATTTTGACCAGTTACTTTCCACGATTGAAGACGGAATAATAAATGGCAGTGTGTCAGCATCTCTGGAGGATTCCAGTGACTTTCGAAGCCAAGATCGTCAGGGTATTTGAACGCTACAGCTATACCGGTGGTAACAGGGTAAGTCTCAATGTTACACTTTTTCAAAATGGCGAGGAGCCTGTTCACCTTTCCGCAATTACGGCAGGTGGAAGCCAGGCTGTTTTTTTCAAGCTTAATACTTTTGGGGAAGAGGCATTTCTCGATAAATTGATTGAATTGCTTGATTAAAATAGACAAATTTTTTTCAAAAGCATTCGTTATGTTGGAAATCAAACATACAAGTTGTTTTTATAACGCTATTATTCTATCAGAAACATAAAAAACTACTGATGGAGGAAAAAAATATGTTTTGTTTTCAATGTGAACAAACGGCCGGATGCACCGGCTGTACCGGAAATACAGGTGTCTGCGGAAAAAAGGCAGATACTGCACAGTTACAGGATGAATTGACAGGCGCACTGATTGGTCTGGCGAGAGCTGTCGATGACACATCAGCTGTTTCAAAAAAGACCTGGCAGACCATTATCGAGGGCTTATTTACCACAATTACAAATGTAAGCTTTGATAATGCAGCAATTGAAGATATGATACAAAAGGTCAGAGCAGAAAAAGACTCTCTGGTTGGCGACTGTAATAAATGTCAGTCTCCTTGTGGACGAACTGACGAATATGATATGCAACAGCTATGGAATGCTGATGAAGATATCCGTTCCCTGAAGTCACTTATTCTCTTTGGTATTCGCGGAATGGCTGCATATGCCTATCATGCATATGTCCTGAATTTTGAAGATCCCGAGGTAAATCAGTTTTTCTGTGAAGCCTTGTTCAAGATTGGTTACGCAGAAAGTATGGATGAACTGCTTCCAACAGTTCTCAAGGTAGGTGAAATCAATCTAAAGTGCATGGCACTTCTAGACAAGGCAAATACACAAACCTATGGAACACCGGAGCCAACAGATGTTACGCTTACAGTGGAAAAGGGACCTTTTATCGTAGTAACCGGACACGATTTAAAGGACCTGCAGCTTTTGCTTGAACAGACAAATGGAAAGGGAATCAATATCTACACTCATGGTGAAATGCTCCCTGCCCATGCATATCCACTCTTAAAGAAATTCCCTCACTTGAAGGGAAATTTCGGAACAGCATGGCAGAATCAGCAAAAAGAATTTGATCATATTCCTGCTCCTATTCTCTACACCACAAATTGTCTGATGCCTCCAAAAAGCAGCTACATCGACAGAGTGTTCACAACAGAAGTGGTTGCCTTCCCGGGTACTGTTCATATCGATGAACAGAAGGATTTCACTCCTGTTATTGAAAAAGCACTTGAGCTCGGTGGTTACAAGGAGGATCAGACCTTCACAGGCATAAATGGCGGCACACAGGTAACAACCGGTTTTGGTCATTCAGCAATCCTGTCCCATGCGGATACGGTAATAGAGGCCGTAAAATCAGGAGCTATACGTCATTTCTTCCTGGTTGCCGGCTGTGATGGTGCCAAACCGGGCAGAAATTACTATACAGAATTTGTAAAACAGACGCCTTCTGACAGTATCGTCCTGACTCTGGCATGTGGAAAATTTCGTTTCAATGATCTAAATCTCGGAGAAATTGGTGGTCTTCCGCGACTGATGGATATGGGACAGTGTAATGACGCTTATGGCGCGATACAGGTTGCAATAGCACTTGCGGATGCATTTGGATGTTCAGTAAACGAGCTTCCGCTTTCCTTTGTACTCTCCTGGTATGAACAGAAAGCAGTCTGCATCCTCTTAACACTGTTACATCTTGGTATAAAAAATATCCGTCTCGGTCCTTCTCTACCGGCGTTCCTTTCTCCTAATATTCTGAACTTTCTGGTAGAAAACTATGGGATTGCACCTATTACCACACCGGAGGAAGACATCAAAGTGCTGTTGAAGCAATAATATGTATTTTTCCGATGTTCTAATACACTAATAGGGAACTCCAAAAAACACAGGATATAGCGCCTTTGCTGTATCCTGTGTTTTTAAATTAACTTTAAATAAATTTTCAATCATTAGGGTAATCTATACTAATTCTCCCCATACATCTCCGGACGCCTGTCCCTGAACAGCCCCCAGCTCTTTCTCTCACTCTCCAGCTCATCCAGATCAAAACTGTGGAGTATGAAGCCCTCCGATACTCTGTCCATCTGCTCAACAACCTCTCCGGTCGCATCTGTGATAAACGAAGAACCATAAAATGTCAGTGCAGAGCTCTGGTTTCCGTTTTCCGCACACGGTACAACCTCCTCTGTGCCTATCCTGTTTGCCGCCACAACCGGCATCAGATTGCAGGCTGCATGTCCGGTCATGCACCTTCTCCAGTGTGGCATGCTGTCACATTCCAGTATCGGCTCGCTGCCTATGGCTGTAGGGTAAAAAAGTATCTCCGCGCCCTTTAAAGCCATGCCTCTTGCCGTTTCCGGGAACCACTGATCCCAGCATATGCCGACTCCAATTGTTGCATATCTTGTCTTAAAAGCTTTAAAGCCTGTATTTCCCGGTGTGAAGTAAAACTTCTCCTGATAATAATGATCGTCCGGGATATGTGTCTTTCGGTATATTCCAAGCACCTCTCCATCGGCATCTATCACCGCCACTGAGTTGAAAAGCTGTCTGCCCTCTCCCGCCTCATAAAAGCTCACAGGAATCACTACGCCAAGCTCCTTTGCAAGTGCCTTCATGCTCTGCACCGCATCATTTTCAGAAAGCGGCTTTGCATAGTCATAATAATCGTAGCGCCTCTCCTGACAGAAATACTGTCTCTCAAAAAGCTCCGAAGGAAGTATTATCTGCGCTCCGGCCTCTGCCGCAGCTCTTATAAGCTTTGCTGCTTTTTCAATATTTTCTTTTACGTCACGGCTGCAGCTCATCTGGATTGCAGCAATTGTAACCTCTCTCATACTATTCACCTTTCTCATCCTGTCGTCTCACAATGGGCTTTTCCCAAGCCTCTGTGAGACCAAAAACGATTACAACCAATTAAATTACTGCGGTATCTGCTGTGTGATACAGTGTATATTTCCCCCGCCGACAATTATGTCGCGCGCATATATCGGATACACTTTTCTTCCCTCAAAAAGGCTTCCGATTGCCTTAAGCGCAGGCTCATCCATCACATCACCAAACTGAGGAATGAGCACACCGCCGTTTGTGATGTAAAAATTCACATAGCTTGCCGCCAGGCGTTCTCCTGCCTCGCGCTCATCCTCACCCTCCTCAAAGGTGAAGCCCGAAAGCTCATATTCTGTGATACACACCGGCTTCTTTGGAATGTAAACCTTGTGAACCTCAATTTTTCTACCCTTTGCATCAGTTTCATTTTCCAATATTTCAAGGTCCGCTGAGGACATCTGATACTGTGGGTCATCCATGTCATCAGTCCACGCAAGCACCACATGCCCCGGGCTTGTAAATGCACATACGTTGTCGACATGCTCGTTGGTTTCATCATTGTATATTCCATAAGGAATCCAGATAATTTTTTCGGCACCGAGATAATCCTTTAATTTCTGTTCTATTTCAGACTTCGATAATTCCGGATTTCTGCCCTTGCTGAGCAGACAGCTTTCCGTCACTATCACAGTTTTCTCTCCGTCTGTGTGGATGGCTCCACCCTCTAAGACAAACGGATGCGCATCATACATGTCGTATCCGGCTTTGTTGCAAAATAAAGCCGCTACTCTGTCATCCTTTGTCCAGTCTGCGTACAGTCCGTCCACCTTGCCGCCCCAGGCATTAAAGCACCAGTCGATTCCTCTGACAGCGCCATCCTCATTTTTCACGAAGGTTGGCCCCACATCTCTGGCCCAGGCATCATCTGACTCCATTTGTATATATTTCACCGGGAAATTTTCCTGATAATTTTTCTGCTTTCTGACAGCTTCCACAACAGACCTTGCATTGTCTATCACATCTGCCTCAGCGAGCACATATGCCTGCTCAGACTCTGCTATTGCACATATCACCTCCGCAAAAGCCTCTCTTGCCCGCCTGGCACCGTAAATCCATGAGCCCGGGCGCTTTGGCCAGATGATGATGGTACCCTTATGGGGAGCATACTCTGCCGGCATATAAAAGCCGTCTGCTCTAGGACAGCCTGCATTTAAAATCTTCATATTCGAATCTCCTGATAACCTTACAATCGTTATTTTCATCCATTACTGCAATGTCCGGAAGCGGCATGCCGTTAAAGGTATTATTTTTGACCATCGAGTAGATTGCCATATCGCAAAAGCACAGCCTGTCACCGATTTTTATCTCTCTGTCAAATGAATAATCCCCTATCACATCACCTGCCAGACAGGTACATGAGGACAATCTGTAGGTATACTTCTTCTCACCCGGCTCGCCACTGTCCATAAGCGGCGGACGGTACGGCATCTCAAGCACATCCGGCATATGGCAGGCTGCGGAGGTATCCAGAATGAGTATCTTTATGCCATTGTTTTCAACTATATCAAGCACCGTTGTCTCCAGATATCCTGCATCAAGCGCAACCGCCTCTCCCGGCTCCAGATAGATTTCCAGGTCGTATTTGTCACGCATATGCATAATGCATTTTTCAAGCCTCTCAATGTCATAGTCTGCCCTTGTGATGTGGTGTCCGCCTCCCATATTGAGCCACTTAAGTCCATACAGCAAATCTCCGAATTTCTCCTCGACCGCTGCAAGGGTCGTTTCGAGCGCATCCGAATCCTGTTCACAGAGCGTGTGAAAATGAAAGCCCTCAATACGTGATAAATCAAGCCCGTTTTTAATAGCCTTATCGAGTGCCTCTCTCGTTATCCCAAGCCTCGAGCCCGGCGCACATGGGTCATATATCTCATGCCCCTCCTGTGTGGAGCACTCAGGGTTTATTCTGAGCCCGACACTTATTTTTTTATCAGCCTTTTCTATTTTATCCCTGTGAAGCAGATACTGCGATACGGAATTAAATACAATATGGTCACATATTTCTACCAGCTCATCCATCTCCTGCGGCAAAAAAGCGGGACAGAATACATGGTTTTCCTTTCCCATTTCTTCATGTGCAAGGCGGGCCTCAAAAAGCCCGCTTGCAGTTGTCCCGCTTAGATATCTGCCGATAAGAGGATATTCATAAAATGCGCTGAATGCCTTCTGTGCCAGAAGAATCCTTGCACCTGTCCTTTGCATGACACCGTTTAATATCAAAAGATTTTCAGTTAATTTTCCCTCGTCTATCACATAACAGGGAGTTCTTAATTCATCTATCTTCATACCGGCCTCCGGACTAATCCATATGTACTGACTCATCCTCAGTCTTGTAGCAATCCACAGGAACCGGATTCTCCACTACCTGCCAAGGCAGTCCGAACTTATTAAGAGCCTCCATGTATGGATCCGGATCCATCTCCTCTAGATTGAACACTCCCGGCTTCTTCCAGAGTCCCTTTACCACCATCATGGCTCCAATCATTGCCGGCACACCTGTGGTATAAGAAATTGCCTGCGATTCAACCTCCTTGTAGCACTCCTGATGGTCACATACATTGTAGATGTAGATTGACTTTTCCTTTCCGTCCTTGACACCTGTAAAAATACATCCGATATTTGTCTTTCCGACTGTACGAGGTCCCAAGGATGCAGGGTCAGGAAGCAGCTCCTTAAGCACCTGTATTGGCACTATTTCCTTTCCGTCCACCATGATCGGGTCTGTCCTTAACATGCCTACATCCTCAAGACACTTCATGTGCGTGAGGTAGCTCTGTCCAAAGGTCATGAAGAATCTGATTCTCTTTATTCCCGGAATGTTTTTGGCCAGTGACTCAATCTCCTCGTGGTGAAGCAGATACATATCCTTTTCTCCGACCTGATCAAAATTGTACTGCGCTCTCCACTCCATAGGCTTTGTCTCTACCCAGTGGCCGTCTGTCCAGTATGAGCCGTTCGCAGAAACCTCACGCAGATTTATCTCAGGGTTAAAGTTTGTCGCAAATGGGTATCCGTGGTCACCGCCATTGCAGTCGAGAATATCAATAGTATGTATTTCATCAAAATAATGCTTAAGCGCATATGCAGAATAAACAGAGGTCACACCCGGGTCAAATCCGCTTCCAAGAATAGCCGTAAGCCCTGCCTCCTTAAATTTCTCCTGATATGCCCACTGCCATGAATAATCGAAATATGCCGTAAATCCAAGCTCCTTGCAGCGCTTTTCGTAGATTGCTCTCCACTTTGGATCCTCAGTATCCTCACACTCATAGTTGGCAGTATCGATGTAGTCAACACCACACGCAAGACATGCATCCATGATTGTAAGATCCTGATACGGAAGCGCAACATTTAAAACCGCATCCGGCTTGTATGCATTAATCAGTGCTTTTAATTCCTCCACATTGTCGGCATCAACCTTTGCAGTCTCAATTTTTGTGCTTGTCTTTCCCTCAAGCTTTGCCTTTAAGTCATCACATTTTGACTTGGTTCTGCTTGCAATCATAATCTCGGTAAATACCTCGCTGTTCTGGCAGCATTTTCTGATTGCCACCTGCGCAACTCCACCACATCCGATAATAAGTAATCTGCTCATTTTTGTCCCTCCTGATTCGCTTTGGTTATGATATAGTTTTTCTAATTTGTTTTACTTTGTTTCCTCTTCCTCGAGTAAATCCTCCACATATTTCGGAAGCATGAAGGCTCCCCTGTGTAAATGTGTTGTATAATACCAGGTTTTAAGCCCCAGTGCATCCCATCTTTTTGCATCCAGATCATAAAGCGGATGATATTTCTTCGATGCAAACCCAAACAGCCAGTAGCCTGACGGACAGGTTGGAATATGTGCCTGATATACCCTGCTTATAGGAAATGATTTATACACCTTTCTGTGCATTTTCCGGCACTCAAGCTCATCCTCATCATAAAAAGGACTGCCGTGCTGGTAAACCATGATTCCATCATCCTTTAGTGCCTTATAACAGCTTCCGTAAAACTCTTTTGTGAAAAGTCCCTCCGTATGTCCGAGCGGGTCTGTGGAATCGTTGATTATCAGATCATATTCATCATGCTTTCTGCGTAAGAATCGCAGACCATCATCATAAAACATGGAAATTCTTTCATCCTCAAGTCCACATGCTACCTCGGGGAAAAACCGCCTGCATACATCGACAAACATCTTGTCTGTCTCAACCACATCAATATACTCGACAGACGGATATTTGATAAGCTCCTTCGCCACGCCGCCGTCGCCGCCACCTATTATAAGTATCTTTTTGGCATTCGGGTGAACCGCCATCGGCACATGTGTGACCATCTCATCATATATAAACTCATCTGTGTCCGAAAAAACAATCTCGCCATCCAGCGCAACCATTTTGCCAAACTCATATGATTTAAACACATCTATTTTCTGATAATCACTCTGCCCTGAAAAAAGCTGCTCCTGTATCCTTACATCCAGCTTGACATTGACAGTATGATATTGTGAAAACCACATTTGCATAGCTTTTCCTCCTGTTTACTGCTTTAATACCTTAAGATATTCTACCGCAGGATCCTCTGTTCCCTGCATTGAACAGCCCTTTTCCTTTGCGTAGACAATGTATTGCGCAATCTCTTTTGTGATAAGCTCTCCCGGTGCAAGAATCGGGATTCCCGGTGGATAACACATGACAAACTCACCACTTACAGCGCCTACCGCGTCCATAATGCGCACTGATTTCTTCTGCGAATAAAACGCCTCCTGCGGCGATACCGCCACCTTTGGATTTATGTACTCTCCCGACAAAAGTCCGGTCTTGTCCTTGCTGTAAAGGCGCTTGATATCCTCCAGCGCACCTACAAGCCTCTCTATATCCTGTATTCTGTCACCAATTGATATATACGCAAGTATATTACAGATATCTCCAAACTCTATCTGGATATCATACTCATCACGCAGCAGATCATATACCTCTATTCCGGCAAGCCCTATATCGAGCGTATAGATGGACAGCTTTGTCACATCATAATCATATATGCTTGAGCCGTTTACAAGGTCACGCCCATACGCATAATAGCCGCCTATGGAATTAATCTCCTGCCTTGCATACTCCGACATCTGTGCCACCTTGGCAAAGGATTCCTCGCCTCTGAGTGCCAGATTTCTTCTTGATATATCAAGGCTTGACAATAGCAGATACGATGCGCTCGTGGTCTGTGTGAGGTTGATAATCTGCCTCACATAATCAGCATTCACATCCCTTCCGGTGAGCAGAATCGAGCTCTGTGTCAGGCTTCCTCCCGATTTGTGCATCGATACCGCAGACATGTCTGCCCCGGCTGCCATTCCTGATATCGGAAGCCCCTTTCCAAAATAAAGATGTGTACCATGTGCCTCATCCGTGAGCACCTTGATTCCCTTCGAATGAGCCAGCGCAACTATCGACTTAAGGTCAGAACAGATTCCATAATATGTCGGATTGTTTACAAGCACAGCCTTTGCATCCGGATTTTCCTCGATAGCCCTCGCCACCTGGTCAATCTCCATTCCAAGCGAAATACCAAGCTTCGCATTCGTCTGCGGATTGACATAAACCGGTATCGCTCCGCAGAGCACGAGTGCATTAAGAGCACTTTTATGAACATTTCTCGGAAGTATAATCTTGTCTCCTGCCTTGCAGGTGGACAAAATCATGGCCTGCACCGCAGAGGTAGTGCCTCCTACCATAAGAAAGGCATTTGCCGCTCCAAAGGCATCCGCCGCAAGCTCCTCTGCCTCTCTGATTACCGAAACCGGATGGCACAAATTGTCAAGCGGCTTCATTGAATTGACATCAAGCCCTACACACTTTTCTCCGAGCAGATGCACCAGCTCAGGATTTCCCCTGCCTCTTTTGTGTCCCGGCACGTCAAACGGCACAACTCTCTTCTTCTTAAACTCCTCAAGAGCCTCATAAATCGGCGCTCTTTCCTGTCTTTTGATATCCATTTACTTCTCCTGTATTTAAAAAGGATGATGCGTGCAAGCATCATCCTTTAGATTCGTCTTAACAACAGTAAAATCGTAACATATACTATGGAGTTATGCAAGAAATTACGTTTTATTTTTGATAATGATAGTTACGCCATTGCAGGCTCTTTCTTCTTAATAATTGCCTCAACTTCATCAACATCTGTTTCAGCTACATCTGCGATCTGATCCAATGTATAACCCTTTTTATACATATTCAGAATAAACTTTTCGCTTGTTTTTTCAGTAGCTCTTTCTTCAATTCCTGTACTCAGATTACACATAATTCTCACATCCTCTCTAAATTCCTGACTGGTTGGAATATTATATTCATGTTCTATGATATCCAATTTTTCCTGTTCTTTCAATTCACTTGAAAGCAAAGCTCCAATCAACCGGTGCATTTCATATTTTTCATCATGTTCCGGAATCCCATTTGTGATTCCTATTAGCACAATGTTTAACAGGTCGAGATTACCTTTCCAGTTACATGGTTTCAGCAGCTCATCTTTTGTCAAATGGATATGGCTTAGGCTGTTATCATCCATGTTCATACATATCCATATGCTGAATACCTGCTTAATGTCATCATAGTTAGTATTTACAAAATCTCTTTCCTTTTGTGACGAAATCAGCCTGCTCACATAAAAGATTGCCCGATTTAAAATTTTATATTCCGTCGGCTCATCCTTCTGAGCCTCAATATTCACAATAATCTGCGAAAGTCCATTTTTCATACGGACATAAAAAATAATATCAAATCTGACTAATCCTTCATTAATTTCAGCATTTTCTGTATTAAGACCTACAATACGCTGTCCTGCAGCATCTGTTTTTTCCATATTTGCTAATCCCGGCTCAACCGGAACAACGCTAATACTCGGTTCACCTTCGATGTATTTCACAACATCTTCCGGCTTCATTCCTTTAAATTCATCGATTGTTTTCACCAGAATATGTGCTAATATACTCTTCTGTGCCAGTAACCTTTTAACACGAGTATCATATTGTGCCTTATCTCCTGCTGCATTCACAGCATTTGCTATTTCTGTATTCAAGTCGGCATCCCTCCTTTTGTATTGTGCATAACACTTATAAGATTCCGCAAAAGGCTCTCTGCCTTAATATCATTATAAGCGAGGGACTTTACGAAATCAACTGATTTTTCATTACTTATATAGGCACTTTTTAGTCTTCCAACTATAAAGAGGAAGCCGGTACATGTGGAGTGTGCCGGCTAAAAATATGAAAAAGATTAATATGAGTATTTCTTTTGTTTATGATGTCAGTATACAGGACAATTGTGAAAATGCTGTGTTTACTTTCTTACCCTTTTATAAACAAAATATTGCATTTTTTTATTTTTAACTTACCATTGTCGTGTTGTTGATTTTGGATATTCTGAGGGTGAAAGTCTGTCATATTGTACGTGCCGGATAACATTTTCTACTATACAGCCGCAATTACTGTTTAATTGTGATGGGATTAAACACAGCACTAAGAATCAGTGACCTGCTTAGATTAAAGTGGGACAACGTTTACAATTATACCTGCAGATACCAGCCTATAAGCAGGACGCAGGCATATCGTATTGTAAAGACTGCTGCCGGCAAAACAGTGCAGGATGAGAGGGACGAGATTTATCTGAAGCTTGAATTATAGTAACTTTTATTCTGCCGGCCAGGATTTTCTGAGAGCCACATAGGAAATCAGGAAATTGGCAAGCCAGCCGGCCGGTACAGCAAGCCAGACAAATGCAATACCGAAACGCGGCGCGCAGATTAAGGCAACCGAGAGGCGGATTGCCAGGTTTACCATATTTGCAGCGAGAAACGGACGCATGATGCCAAGTCCACGAAGCACACCATCGGTGGCCATCTTTATACCCATAAAAATGAAAAAGAAGCCAAGCCATCTCATATAATCCCCTGATACCTGATATGCCAGGGCCGTTCCGTCTTTGCCCAGGAATAATGAGGAAATCTGTGTATGCAGTGTTTCAATTACTATAAAAGCAAGCACTGCAAAACACAGGTCTAACACCAGCGCTGCGTGATAGCCTTTTTTGATACGTTCTGTCTTCTTTGCTCCGAGATTCTGGGAAACAAACGGAGAAACTGCATTTCCAATGGATACAAATATCAGTGAAAATACATTCTCGACCCTCATCGTTGCCGAATATCCTGCAAGCGCCTGTGTACCGAACGGATTCACAACTGCCTGTACTATCATCATGCCAATTGACACCGTAGACTGCTGGAGAACCGAAGGCACAGCAATCCGAAGCATGGAACGAAGCTCATGTCTGTCAAACCATTCAAAGCGACTTTTATACCGGCGCATCCTGCTAAAGAAAATCAAAAGTGAAAACACTGCAGATATTCCCTGTGCAATTAGAGTTGCAAGGGCTGCACCGAACACACCCAGGTCAAGGCCTGCCACCATCCAAAGGTCCATAAATATATTTAACACAGAGGAAAATATCAAAAGCCCCAACGGAATCCTTGACTCACCAATCGATGTAAACATCGTTGAAAGTATGTTGTACATAAACAAAAAGGGAAATCCCACAAAATAAACCCTAAGATACAGCACTGCCTCATCCAGTATATCTGCAGGTGTCTGTAGCAAGCTCATCATTGAATGTGAAAAGAAAAAGCCAAAGACACCCAGAAGTACGCTTAAAACCAGAAAACTAATCAGTGATGTTGATACTATTGTTTTCATTTTGCCGTAATCCCTGGCGCCGAAATAGCGGCTCACAAGTACACCGGCTCCTACACCGGCTCCCAGTGCTATACAAATGAACACATTCGTAAGCGCAGCACAGGCTCCAACTGCCGCAAGTGCAGAGGAGCCTACAAACTGACCAACAATGATTGAATCAGCCATATTATATACTTGTTGAAAAAAGCTGCCCAAAATCATAGGCATTGCAAAAACTGTCAGCGCCTTTAACGGGGCATCTGTAATTAAATATTCATCTTTTGACATTATTTTTCCCTCATTCCGCTATAATTAAGCTATAGTATATCCGATTGAAAGACAAATTACAATATAGCATTCTTTATCGACATTTTTCCATTTCTTATGCTTTCCCTCTAATGCAAACATCATACTGCTCCTTTGTATTTTAATTTAAAAAGCCGCCCAGGCCATAGGCCTGTGCGACTTCTCATAACATGATTTAAATTAAGTTTATCCTTCAATAGCAATATGCTTTGTGGTCTCAACTTTCTTTTGCTCCTTCTTCGGAACTGAAAGTTTAAGAATACCGTCCTGATACTTTGCCTTGATATCTTCCTGTTTCAGCTCATCACCTACATAGAAAGACCTG
>ENA-ORSB01002481-ORSB01002481.1-human-gut-metagenome-genome-assembly--contig:-NODE-2481-length-14609-cov-7.514498_pt1 | contig 14609 bp, 7 predicted proteins | sample MGYA00242180_ERZ509144 | MGnify/ENA primary metagenome ERZ509144 (study PRJEB26280, sample SAMEA2338661) | human gut metagenome | biome: human gut; feature: human-associated habitat; material: faeces...
CTGGTTAATGGATTTTCTGTCGTTCCAAGGTCACTATCTTCAGTTGTAAAGGTTCCGTTCTCTGCGTTATAGTATCTTGCCCGCAGATACTGAAGTCCTGTTTTTACATTTGTGGACTCCCCATTGTAACCGTAGTAATTGACACCGTCTGCTGTTCCTGATGTAAGGTTACCGTATGAATCATACTGATAACTGTTCGTCAGATTAGCTGTTTCGGTCAGGATTCCGGTCACGCTGTTTCTTCCGTCATATAAATAATAACTGCTTTCTTCCGATTTATCAACGCTTACCCGTTCTCCGATTCCACTTTCTCCATAAGTATAAGCCTGACGGACTTTCTCGTCTGCTCCATACTCTGCAAGGACTTCTGTATTTTCACGATTGATATCGTTGATATACTCTGTCAGTGTATAACCTTTAGCATTTGAACCACCTTTTACCAGAGATGCAAGCTGTTCTTTCGGGCTGTTTCCATCTTCGGTACGCTGGTTCTCCGGAATCAGGACTTCATCGCCATAGCAATCTTCCCATTTATAAGTGTTATCCAGTTCGAATACCCGGTTGTTATCTCCATCGTACATGGCTGCCATCAGGACTGTTCCACCCTGTTTTACTACTGCCAGACGATTTTCTGCTGTATATTCATAAGTGACCGGATCTGCACTGTTTGTCTTATCACATTCCTGGATCAGATTGCCATCTTTATCATAGCTGTAGGTTGTTCCCGGATCGCCCCAGATCTTTGCATTGGTCCGCTTGATGAGCTGGTTGGAATCATTGTACTTATAGTTATATTTTGCTTTGCTGACACCATCTTCGATCTTCTCGTAAGAGGTCCGGTTTCCAATCTTGTCATAAGTATAATTATGAACTGTCTTTTTACCGCCCTCTGCTTTTTCTGTACAGCGTGTCAGTTCCCAGTTGTCATCGTATTCATAGGTACGTGTCGTCTGGATCTCTTTTTCCTGATGCTCACAGTCTGCTTTGTCTGTCTCTTTCTGTGTATCGCCCCAGTTGTACCAGTCTTCCCAGCTTGGCGTCTTTCTTGTTCCAGCTTCCAGTTCCGTAGCTGTTTCTCCAACTACATATCCCTGATCATTGTACTTGTACTCATAAGTACTGATTACTTTGCCGCAGGAACCACAGGTATTCACAATCTTTGTGATATGATCTTCTGCATCGTAAGATACTTCCGTCTTTGTTCCATTACTTCTAGTAACTTCTGTCACACGATTCAGTGCATCATGCTTGTAAGTGGTTACTTTTCCATTACGGTCTGTCAGTTTTACGAGGTTATCATTTAAGTCGTATTCATAGCTGACCTTTGTACCATCCGGATACACGATTGCCTGCAGATTATCTGCGTCATCATAAACGTAGCTGACATCCTTTTTCGAACCGCTTGTCACTTTGGTGATTCTTCCGAGTGCATCGTATTCGTAACTGCTCTTGCCTGTCTGATCCTTCATGGATACCCGTTCCCCGGCACTGTTATATGCGTAGGTCACGTCCTTTTCGGATGTCTCGCCTTTTGCGTCCTGATAAGATTTCTCCAACAGGTCATTCAGCTTATCGTAATCATACGTGGTTTTCTTGCCACTTGCCTGTGTATGTCCGGTCAGTCTGCCTTTTTCATCATAGTCGAATTTCTCTGTTCTTCCTGCCGGATCTTTGATGGATGTCAGGTTGCCTTCCAGATCATAAGTATAATTCGTTGTCTTATTTGCTGCATTGGTGAAGGTCACCAGGTTATCCATGTTGTCGTAACCATAAGTTGTTACACCGCCAAGGGCATCAGTTACTTTGGTCAGGTTGTCATTCTTGTCATATTCCAGATGGCTCTTTAATCCGGTCTTATCTGTAACAACCTGAATATTACCATGTGCATCGTAATCAAATCCCGTTGTGAATCCACGCTTGTCTGTAATAGAAGTTACCCTGCTGTCCTTATCATAGGTATAGGATTCCTTCTGACCCAGTGCATCGGTCTCTTCTGTTACACGATTGTCTTTATCGTAGACTGTCTTTGCAACATAGCCCATCGGGTCTGTTACAGATGTCACATTATAATTCTTGTCATATCCATAGCTGGTCTTTCTTCCACCCGGTTTGGTGATCTCAGTAATATTTCCTGCCGGGTCGTAAGTATAAGCAGTTATCTTACCAAGCGGATCAGCTGCAGAAGTCATCTGGCCTGCCAGGTCATAACTGTAGGTATTGCTCCGTCCAAGCGGATCTGTCTCCTTCACCAGATTGCCATACTTATCATAAGAAAAGCTGGTTGTTCCATCCAGTGCATTGGTAGAAGACTTCATGTTATGGAGCTTATCGTAAGTATAAGTGGTGGTACTCTTTAAGCTGTCGCTTTCTTTTACCACGTTGTCCACTTTATCATAAGAGAAATTCTTGGTATAACCCAGTGGACTGGTCATACTCTTCAGACGTCCGGCTTTATCATAACTATAGGTATACTCTCCACCATTCGCCTGTGTCATCTTTGTGACATTGTCATTCAGGTCAACACTGTACTGTGTCTCATTTCCCTTTGCATCCGTTACAGAAATGACATTGCCATGCTTGTCGTAATCATATTTGGTAACTGCTCCCTTTGGAGAAATCTGTTCCGTCATGTTACTCAGGCTGTCATATTTGTATTCGGTAATGAGTCCCATCGGATCTTTTGATTTGGTAAGATTTCCAATGGCATCATAACGGTATTCATTTGTTTCTTTTAACGGAGAAGTCTCACCGATCTTGCGGTCCAGTTCATCATACTGGTAGGTTGTCGTATTTCCATTTCCGTCTGTCTGGGATACGAGGTTGTCATTTTTATCGTAAGCATACTTGGTAACCGTACCGTTTTCATCGACAGATTCCGTCACATTATCATTTCCGTCATACTTAAAGGTGCTGGATGCTCCCAGTGGATTTGTCTGAGAAATAACCCGGTCTTTCTTATCGTAAGCGTATTTATATGTGGCTTCCTCTTCTTCTGTCATGGATAACTGGTTGCCGACTTTATCGTAGGTAAAGGTTGTTTTATGACCTTCCGCATCCGTTACCGCTGTAATGCGGTCCATAACATCATATTCATAAGATGTGATACTTCCGTCTGCTTCAGTAAGTTTCAGGAGTCTGCCGTACTGATCGTACTTGTATGTTGCTGTCCTGCCAAGTTCATCGGTCTGTGTCAGTACATTTCCGGCACCATCATAAGTATAATCCATACTGTTTCCACCATTGTCGGAGGAATGGATCAGGTTGCCTGCTCCGTCATATTGATAGGTAATTACGAGTCCCTGTGCATCCGTACATTTTACAAGCTGTCCGATGGCATCGTACTCCATCAGCACCTTGTCCCCTGTCGGCAGTATTATGGATGTGTTATTTCCCTCTTTATCATACACATAACTATACGCATTGCCGAGGGCATCTGTCATCTTTGTGCTGTTGCCCTGTGAATCGTATTCGTAAGTGGTCTTTCCTTTCAGGGCATCCACCGTCTGTTCCAGATTGTCGGTGGAATCATATTTCATTGCTGTAATGTTGCCCTTTGCATCGCTTACCGATGTCATGTTTCCATTACCATCGTAAGTCATGGTACTGGTATTTCCATTTTCATCGGTAGAGGATACCAGATTTCCATTTAAGTCATACTTCATGGATACGGTATATCCAAGGGCATCTTTGGATGTAGTCAGATTTCCTGCCTTGTCGTAAGCATAAGTATCTGTTCTTCCCTCTTCATCGGTAGAAGATACCAGATTTCCTGCTTTATCATAAGTATATGTGGTAGTTCCACCTTCTGGGTTGGTTTCACTTAAGCGGTTTCCTGTATTATCGTAGGTATAAGTCCAGGTTCTTCCACTGTCATCTGATTTTGATACCAGATTGTCTGCCGCATCATAAGTATAAGTGGTAACTGCACCTAATTCATCTGTCTCTTTAGCGAGTCTTCCGCAGTTATCATATTCCTTGGAATGGCTGCTTCCATCTCCATAAGTAATCTTGGTTTCATTTCCTAATGCGTCATATTCATATTTGGTTATATTACCAACTGCATCTTTGGACTGAAGCACCTGTCCAAGAGAATCAAACTTGGATACGGTTGCATTTCCATTTCCATCGGTATATTTTTTCAGATTTCCTGCTTTGTCATATTCATAGAGCTTTGTTCCAAAATCTTTATTACTCTCTTCTATGACACGTCCCATGCTGTCATACTTATAAGTAATTGTATTTCCTTTTGCATCGGTTGCTTTGACCTGCTGATAATTCTTATCATAAACGTAGCTGATCTGATTTCCTTTCGGATCTGTACCACTGGTCATGTTGTACATCTTATCGTAAGTATAAGTGGTGGTATTCCCCAGTGCGTCAGTACTTGCTGTAATATTTCCCACACCATCCAGCGTATAAGCGGTCACACCGCCATCGGCTGCTGTCTTAGAAGTCAGATTGCCATTCGCATCGTAACTGTTCGAGGTTACATTTCCAAGTGGATCTGTCATGGTAACTGCACGATTCATCGCGTCATACGTGAATCCCCATGCTGCTCCATTTCCATCCACATATCCGGTCATGTTCGGTCCGTCATACGAATACGTTGTTGTGACACCTCTGCCGTCTGTCTGGGATACCATACGATGTTTGTCATCGTAAGTATAGGTAATGGCTGTTCCATCCGGTTTTGTAGATGTGACCATATTTCCATTACCGTCATAACTGTAAGTAACCGTTGCTCCGTTATATCCAGTTGCACTGGTCAGCTTATTCTGCTCATTATAAGTATAAGAGGCTGTCTTTCCATCCTCTCTTGTCTCCGTTGCTACATTGCCAAATGCATCATAAGTGTAAGTTTTTGTTCCGGCTGCTGTCGTTTCGGAAGCAAGCTGATTTTCTGCATTATAAGTCTTTTCACAGGTTGTTCCATCCGGATATTCAATGGATGTTGTACGGTACTGATCATCATAATGATAAACGGTCTTATTTCCTTCGTTATCCGTTGTTGTAGTAGAACTCTTTCCGTACTTGAAAGTCGCTGTCCCTTTTTCTGCATCGGTCTGCTCTACGACTCTTCCTTCTTTATCGTAAGTATTCTTTACAACCGTATTGCCATTCTCATCTTTCCAACTTGTCATACGGCTGTCATCATCATACTGATATTCTTTTGTTGTTCCTTTCGGGTCTGTTACAGATATCAGGTTTCCCTGCTCGTCATATTTGTAAGAAACTTTTCCACCATCTGGAAGAGACAGTTCCTTGATATGCCCGAATTTATCCTGTTTTACCCCGAATGTTTTTCCGGATGGTGTGGTAATCTTGCTCAGATTATAATCATCGTCATAATCCAATACTGTCTTAAATCCATTCACATCCGTTACATAACGTAAGATTCCGTATTTATCAAATGACCAGATACTCTGATCCGCATCTGTCAGTTCCCATCCGATGTAGTCATGGTCTGTATCTTTATAGCTGACTGATTTTAAATCATATACATAACCATCCGGAGCAGTGTAGCTGCCATCTTCATTCTTATCAAAGATCAGATAACTTCCGTCCCCTCTCATATACAGAAGGCTTCCGTTCTCCATCTGAGAAAGTGACTGGTCATAGTTAAAGCTCCATCCACGTCCGAACATGGAATGCTGGTCTGTTCCTTTGGAATTGTAGCTTCTTGTAATGGAGAATTCCCCATTCAGCTCATTCATCGTCGCATCGGACTGATCCATGTAGAAGTTACCAGTATTTAAGTTGACTGGTTCAAATCCAAATTCACAGTGCAGTCCTCTTCCCATCAATGCTCCGTCAATCCGCATCTTATCCTGATCCGTAAGAGGTGCCGGACTATATGGGACATTGGTCTGTGGGTTACGGATAAAGATCGTGTTATTTGCGACTACCAGTGCGTCCATAACCTGATTGTCTTTCATAATGTTCTTAAGCGGAACACCATAATATTTTGCAATCTTCGGGAATGTATCAAACTGCTTGACTTCATAGATCACAAAGCTGTCACTGGTCACTTCTTTTCCTGTTTCCAGCTTTCCATCAATCTCTTTCGATGCTTTTGCTTTGATCTTATAAAGCTTGTCCTTCGTCAGCCCCGAATACAGTGCGCTCTGCCAGTTGGAATCTTTGCTGTAATACTTATTCGCCTCCGGAAACTGCTTATTGTATTCTGTACTGTCTGGATAGGAATACAATGGTTTCGCATCTGTTTCGTGATGCTCTTCTTTTTCCTCATCCGGGAGCAGATAATACTCTACGGTAGATTTACTCTTTGCGATTCCGTCTGCAAATACAGCATCAAATTTCAGCTTTCCATTGGTATTCTTTTCCGTCATCGGGCGAAGCAGGATAGTCGTCTCATCCAGTGACATATCTCGCAGATATGGATCTTCAGCCGGTGACCACTGGATGCTGAGTTTCGGTCCATAAACGGATGCCCTGTTATTCAGTACCTCACACTGCATAGAAGCTCCAAGGTTATTTGCCTCGGCAATGGCTACCAGTGCAAATCCGTTATTCGCATGAGTTCCCTGCACCCAGTCATTGACCAGATCTTTGACGTCATAATTGATATAGCTGTTCCTGCTGGTACTTGCATTCTGTACATCCTGGAACGTAAGATTTACTGGTTTTGTTTTCCATGTGATGGAGGTGTTCCACGACTGATCTACACGATAAAGTCCAAACTGGGATGCACCACCACTGTATGCAGTTTTCTGACTGACTGCAAATGTTGCACTGTCAATTTTGGAATCTTTCGGAATCTGACTAAAATTTGAATTTACTTTGATATAAGTCCGGCAGTTCTGGTGTGCTGTTCCAAATCCTGCAAGGTTTCCAGACTTAATACCATCATCAAATCCGACATACGGATAATTGTTGTCACCAATCTGACTGGTAGGACTTCCCTCTTCCACACCGATCATGTTAAAGGAACTCTTCTGAATCTCTACTGGTGTCGGATCGATCCTGACCGGATACTGACGTTCTTCTGCCGAAAGCCAATCCCTATCTGGTTTTACGGTCAGGATTGTTTTTCCATCTTCTTCCCGAAGTTCCAATGTGATCAGGAAACTGATTTCCCCGGCAGCATCTTCCATTGATGGCGTCTCCAGAAGATACTTCGCATCTTTGATTGTCTTCCCTTCCGGATAGATATAGACCTGATTGTCTTTTACTTCTGCCTGATACCCCGGAATCTGCAGCTCGTATTCATAGACTTCCCTGTCTGTTGGCTGCTGAAGTACGATATCTTCCTTAATGCTGGAATCCAGTACTGTATACTGAACATCTGCGCCCTCGTAAACTTCATTATAAAGGATCGCATTGTCCTTAATAACGGAATGTGTATAATCTCCATCTACCGGAATGATCCCGATTCTGGTCTTTCCATTTTCAATCGTTACACCATTCTCTTCTGACATCTGTTCTGGAAGAAGAATGGCATAATCATTAGCTTTGTTCTGATAAACCTCAGTTTTCTCTTCCTTTTCTTCATCTGCCGATACGCTGCTGGCCTCCTGTGCTTCTTCGGATGCCGGAGTGTCTGCTTCTTCCGGCTTTACAAGAGTATTATCTACCAGCTCTGTATCACCATTTTCGTTCTTATAAGTTCCGACATAACCACCGTAAACGGTTGTATACTGCTTATCTCCAGTCTTATAAGTTTTGGAAACGGCGTCATAATCAATCAGTTCACCTTCCGATTCTTCCGGAATCGGATAGTAATCCTGTGGTTCTTTCAACTCCACTTCTTTTTCCTGCGGATTTTCTTCTGTTTCTTCCGCTGGAGTTGTCTGTTCTTCCTGAGTCTCTGTATTTTCCGATGGTGTCGTTTCATTTTGTACGTCCGCATCAGACTGCTGACTCTTGTCTTGTTCTCCAGATGTAGAATCTGTTATCCCGGCTTCCTCTTCAGTCAAAGCCTCTGGTCTGGAGAAATCTGCATTCTTCTGTACATCCTCAATGGCCTCTTTTGCCTGTACAAAGATAGGTTCTGTTCCCTGTAGTGCCATCAGGAGTGCAAGTACTAAGGCTATAGCCGACTTTCGAAATCTCTTCATAGTCTCTTTCTCCCTCTTGTAATCTTTTTCTATAATTCCTTTACAAAATAACCGCTACCCTCCTTTTTTCTGACTTTGGCACTACTATAATCTAAAAAATCACAAAATTTACACAAATGGTAAAAATGACCCTTGAGGTGGCAAAAATAGACGAAATGGGTCGAAAAAAAATAGTAAGACACCATCGCCTTACTATTTTTCATCTACTTTCATATATAATAATATTTTCACTTGAAAGGATTTCTCCGTATGGCAGATCTCCATCTGACCATGATATTTTTCTACTACGAGTTTCACATTTTGTAATCCTATTCCATGTCCTTCTTTCCTGCTTTTCGTTGTCAGATAAATTCCATTCTGCACTTTTGGTGTATCTTTTATGCTATTCTCAATCTGGATATTCATGATTCCTTTTCCATAATACATCTGAAACGATAATCTCCGTTCTTCTGAAGCTGCCGCCCCACGAATGGCATTATCCATAAGATTTCCCACAATTATACTTAGATCAAATAATTCTTCCCCTATATGATTCGGTATTTCCACAGAAATCTCTGGCTTTTCAATTACTGATTTCACATCTTCCAAAATATAATTCAGCAGATTATTCATATTACGGTTTTCTGTATATAAATGATGACATAAGGCTGTTCCGGCTATATTCTCCATTTGTTTCAGATACGATAGAATCTCTTCATTTCCTCCCGTTTTTGCCATTGCACCTATCGTTGTAAGATGGTGTTTATAATCATGATGTATCTTATTCAGCCTGTCCTGTGATTTCATCATCATCTCCAGTTCTTTTGCATACTGGCTCATCTGAATCTTCATCTCTTCCTGTTTTGCTGTTTCAATATAACTTTTCTGAACCTCATCGTGCAGATAGAAAATAAATACATTGATAAACAGTAAGAATAATACAATCGTAGACCGCACACCTCTTCTGTCTGGCAGCAATATCCTGATGCAGACTATAATACTGATCACCGGGACAGAAAGCATAGCCAGCCAATGACTGTTCTTTATATAATAACTTCTCTTTATATCCACTTTTCTTTCAATAATGACTTCCAGTAAAAAGAATATAAAATTTCCCATTACGATAGTTCCCGGTCCCATGTGATGATGTACCGGATTTCTTGCTACCGCATACCGTTGAAAGAACACGATTGGAATCCCATCACATAAAATTCCCATAATATATACCATAAGTGTATTCCAGACATGATGTTGCCAGTCTGCCTGATATGCCACTGTTATAATTAACAGAGCGATCAGCTCAAAGATCAGATCTCCGTACATCGTTCCCCACTGCATACTTCCCCAGCAGGAAAGCAGATATGCACAAAAATATGCAAATAGCTTTTGTGTATCCTCATTTTTTGGATACAGGATGGTATTGTAACGGAACACAGTATAAATCCAGAATAATTTACTTGTCAGATAAGTAATCAAATGTATATTCATAATCTTTTCTTCTCCGTTTGTAATAGTCTTTCTCTAACCTTCTTGCGATTTGCTTTACTGATACTGAGACGTGTCTTGTCTTTCATAACCACGTTGTCATATTCGTAATGCTCCACGTGTTCCATATTGATGAGATAGGACTTGTGGATCAGTAAGAAATATTCTTCTGTTATATCCGCTACATCCTTTAATTTTCCTCGATATTCATATTCTTTTTCCGATGTCACGATATGTACTCTTTTTCCCAGACTATAAAAATACAGGATCTTGTCATAAGAAATCTTGTGGATTCCTTTTGTATCCGTATATTCAAATATCTTCTTCCGTTCTTTTAACAGTTCCCGTAATTCACCTATCACCCGGAAAAGTTCTTCCTCTCGGATTGGCTTTACAAGAAAATCAAATGGATGAATGCGAAATAATTTCATAGCATATTCCTGATATGTTGAAATATAGGTAATCCGCAATTCTTTTCCATAATTTTTCTTTCGTATCTCCGTTCCAATATCAATTCCATTTTCATGTCCCAGACAAATATCAAGGAATAACATATCGTAGGATTCTTCTTCCAGCCTGTTAAGAAGCTGCTCCGCAGAATAGTATATTTCTACAGATATCTGACAGTCATTCGCTTTCCCATAATGGAGTAGCTTCTGTTCTAACCAATTACATAGGATGATGTCATCATCACAGATTGCAAGTTCTAGCATATTTTCTTACCCTCAGTCTTTCGTAACACGACAAATGGGGAAAAGAATCCCCTTCAATTCTTTTCCCGAATGGACATCACTAATTTTGTGTCATTTTTCCGATGCAACAGCACCACTTCCTTTGCTGTCTTATTTTGTCCTCTATATAATAAACACTTGAACAAGAAAAAACTGTCGCCATTTTATAATTTATTTATATTTTTTATGTTTTATTTATATTTTATCCAAATATTACAGCGATAACTAATAATGTCACCCCCTGCATTATTCTTTTTATTTTTAGCGTCATTTGATAAAACATCAACGTTTTTGATGGCAAAAAGGGAACCTGCAAAACCAGATTCCCTTTAAAATACATGCTCTTCTCTAAAAGGATGATAAATCCACCATCCTCTGCTTATTTTTAAAAACTTTTTCCTTTTTTACAATACTTATAAATATTAAATGGTTTTTCTTTTTTTTCAAATAAAATCCCTGTTGTTTTAATAATTTTTATAAGTTCATCCGACTCCATATCTGTCGTTTTAAATATAAATATTTTCTTTTCATTTGTTATGAAAAAAAAGAAGTTTTTATATAAGAACATTCTATCAATATTTTTAAATTCATAAATTTGATCTTCATCTATTTTAATTGCGTTTTCATCGATATCCACCGTTTCATATCCTGATCTACCCCAGACAAATTCATGAACATTTTTTTCAAAATTTTTACCAATCATTTGATACCAAATAATCCAAGCCACACAAGCCACACAAGTTCCAATCCCTATTCCAAACATCAAATAACTTTCCGACAGATAACAATTAATCGACAGTAAAAATTCTACAGGTGTAAAAATATAGATAATCATTCTACTTTTCTGTCTTGTTTTAAATAATTGATTAGGAATTATAAACCCAAGCGAAAGCATTCTTTCTAATTCTTCCCTATCCTCATCTGACACAATTGATTTAATATGCATTCTTCTTAATCCCCCTTTTGCCAGAGGTCCTCTTTATAAAATCGAACCTCTGGCCATTGTCTCTTTTATTCTTTTACAATTTACAGCGCTTGAATCAACAAACCAAAAACAGTACCTGCTCCAGCTGAAAATAAAGCAATAATTGACGGAATTGCATTTACAACTAATGCACCCGCAAGAACTAATATTACGGCTCCTGCCAGTATATTACTATGCTCTTTTGTGAATTCTACAACATTAAATTCAAGACCACTATTAGAATTTAATGTCATTGTAAAAATCAAAGCAACCGATATTGTCCACTCTTTTTCCTCTTCTGGCAGCAAATCTGATGTACTAAATACAATGGAAAACTCTACACTATTGGCAAAAACATTATTTATTTCAAAAGCAATATTACCAGATTTAACCGATAAAGCAATTTTTTCTATCGTATTTCCAAAGTTATCTGCTCCCTCTATACCTGTATCTGATAAATTTGATGAAATCTCCATAATTTGATTTTTGCAAGTTTGTGTCAATTCTCCATCATTTCCTATATCCACTTTTATATTATAAATTTTACCAGTTGAACTTTCAAGCGATGTGGATATTTTAGTAGAAATATCAATTGCTCCTTGAGGACTCATCATTGTTCCCAGTGAAATTTCCTTATCATACTCCACACCCACATCCATAATTTTATTCAGATAACCAAGCGGCTCCATTACATTATAGACATATTGATTTCGTGCTATTTTTACCTTTGCCCGAAGATTTTCTTGCGCTATTTCCTCATCTGTTTTTGTCGATACGGCATCGAACTTTTTAAATCCAGTATCTCTCCCTGAATATGCATCTTTATCCAGTGGGAACGAAGGTGATGAAGAAAATGAGTTCAACTCACAAAATTGATCAAATGCCCAGTTCTTCGGCATCGAATATCCCAAATTACAGCTAAATCCAGTTGACATATCTGCCACAAATGATTTACTTGCCAATCCTGCTTCATAAACTTTAGTACATACATATCTTGGTGCATAAATGCCGACTTTATAATTTTTATCATTTGTCGAACTGAAAAAGATCATGTGAATCTGTTCAAAATAAGGTATAATAAATGTATCAATCTGATATGAATAACAATCAAAATCCACTGCAAAGTATATAGTCGTTCCACTTGGTATACCGATTCTCTCGGCTGCTAAAATTGCTGTCTGTGCATCAACACTTCCCTGGGACGGATCCTTAAAATAGTTTAATTCATATCCTCCATCCTGATATATCGGGAATACCGATAATCCTGCATTTTCAATGTTTTTCACTTCTGTTGATGTCAAATATTTCGGTGTATGTTCTTTTCCAACAGAACCTGTCAGATAACGTCCTACATGAGTATACCCTGCATTTTTTATATCTAATGCCTGTTGTTTATTTAATACTGTTGCACAGTCACACGCTTTTGCTGCCCTGTTTGTATCGCCTTTACTCGTAAGCAATGATTTCATAGTAGAAACATTTACTTTTCCTTTTGTTACAAGTCCAATTCCTGTCAGACCATAAAACTCCTGAAATTCTGACACCTTTGACTCTGTAGTCGAATCAAACACGCCATCGAATCTTCCCGGATTATATCCGTTAAAATATAGTCCGTATTGAGCAATCTTATTAAATGGAACATATTTCGTCGAGTTCTGTCCGTTCTGTAATGTACCCGGAAACGCATTTGTTGTTGCATCGCCAAAATTAACTGAATTCAAATCTGTAATTAATTCAGTTGTAACTCCTTCAGCCGCCTGCAATGCACCAACTAAAGACAAAATTGTCTGTCTTGAGGCAATTCCATCACAAGGTCCAACACCAATAACATCTGACCAGTCACTATTTAATTGCTGTTGAATAAGAACAATATTGGAATCCCCACCAGAAACCTTTGTAAACCAGTTTAGGGATAACAATCCAGACCAAACTTTCCAATCAATTTTGCCCGTAACTTCCAGTCCTGCATTTTCCTGCATCTTTTTAACTGCATTTACTCCTGATGTATAATAAATTCCAGTAATTCCTCCAGCAGCATATCCTTTGCAAAACAGAGCACACTGAATCAAGCATACATTAACCTGCGGAGTATCATTCGGATCCATTTTTGTAATAATGGCTAACTTCTTCATGGTATTAATAGTAAGTGGTCCAACCGTTCCTGTAATCGTTGAGATTCCATTCTGAATCTGAAATGCACGAATGATTCCCTGCATCACGGCTGTTCCGGTCTTTCCATCTTCATCCAGTTTTACCCAATCCTTATGTCCACCAAACATCGCATTTAAATATTTTTGTGCTGCTTTTACATTCTGATCACTCATATTCACTACCTCCTAATTCAAGTCAATTATAAAGATTTCTAACTCTTTATATGTCTATCACTAAAAGTTACAATAACAATTTATCAATCAACTGTGCCTATTTTGTGACTATTTTCCAAAGGATTCATTAACTCCCTTATAAAATCCTTAACAAATTATGAAAGAAACCATCAATTTATCACCCCATATCCCATTATAGAACTGTAATCTACTGCATAATTTCTCTGCCGTACCTGATCACTGGAATTTCCCTCAATCGTGTAAACTCTTCCACCTTCACACTTTTCTACTATTCCTACATGATCCGATGTTCCATCATGATCCCAGTCAAAAAAGATGATCATTCCAGCTGTCGGAGTTGTTCCGTTGCTCGTTCGAGCCTGTAGAGCCGTTCCCGCTCCTTTTTGATCTGCTCCTCAATGTCCTTCAATTGCTTCTCTCTGTTCGGCAGCTCCCACACGCATTTGGTGACGAGGTTTTCAAACTTCTGTGTGAAGGTGTCTCCGATCTGCCGGTCGATCAGCTCGGCCAGCTCGTCGCTGAACCGGATGCTGCGGATGTTGTTCTTCGTTGCCATAGTCAGCCCTCCCTCACGGCAGCACGATGTAGAGGTCTCCCATTTGAACCTGTCTTGTCATGGCGGTCAGGTGCATGAAGTTCTCACCATTCGTTTCCTTAATGACCGATTCCGCCGCTTCCTTGCGATGGCCGTATGGTACTGCTACATAGTCGGTGTGCTCTTCTCCGTAGCAGTCCGCCCAGCATACCTTGTACATAATTTAGCTTTCCGGCCGTTCCTGTGATGTTCATTTTGTTGCCCTCCCAAGATGTAAGTATTGGTGAATCGAAGAGCGCATAGCGCTCGCGCGATTCACTTGCTCACTGAAGGCGCAAAGAAAAAGCCCTGTCAAGCGGACCGTGGAATAAGTCCAGTCCGCAGACTGGGCCTTATGCCGCGAAAGCCGCTTTACAGGAGCTTTTCTCTTTGTGGTAAAGAGATTTTGTAACACAATCTGGTCACGCTGCAGCGTTGATCAGATCCGCACGG
>ENA-ORSB01002490-ORSB01002490.1-human-gut-metagenome-genome-assembly--contig:-NODE-2490-length-14575-cov-3.148691_pt1 | contig 14575 bp, 9 predicted proteins | sample MGYA00242180_ERZ509144 | MGnify/ENA primary metagenome ERZ509144 (study PRJEB26280, sample SAMEA2338661) | human gut metagenome | biome: human gut; feature: human-associated habitat; material: faeces...
CGACAGAAGACAGGAACGGAAGCCAACATCAAGTTGCTTGATTATCCCAAGCAGATTATGGAAAAATACCGTGGATTGTGTGAAGACGGCAGGGTGTTTCCAGTACCCAACTACCAAAGTTGTATGGATTCGCTCAAAAGACTGGGCAAGAAATGTGGTATCACCAAGCCGCTGTCCTGGCACGTGGCTCGTCATAGCTTTGCTACCTCGGTCTGTCTCTCCAATGGCGTTCCAATAGAAACCGTGAGTTCAATGCTTGGTCACAAGGACATAAAGACAACCCAGGTGTATGCCAAAATTACCAAGGAGAAATTGAGCAAAGACGTGGAAAAGTTGTCTCAGCAGATTAATAACATTGAGGAATTCACGTTTGGAAATGTTTGCAACGATAATACTAACACTATAAATGGCAGAGTATGAAACGACAAGTGATAACAATACAAGAAGATATGGTCATCTACGCCCCACATCATGGTGAGGTGTGGATTACAGTTTGGGAGATTGCCGAACTGTTGAATGTAACAGGGACAGCAGTGAAGAATACCATCAAGCGCATTTGGAAACAAAGTGTGCTGAAAGATTTCCAGCATTCTCAATACATCAAACTTGAAAATGGATATTCTGCGCATGTCTATGATATGGAAGTGATTATCGCCATAGCACTTCAAATGGATACATACCAAGCCTTGTTGTTCAGACAATGGTTTATCAGTAAGGTTGTGAACAGCAAGGATTGCCAAGCAGAGCAAGTAAAACACGAGTATCCGATGATTATTGTGATGAACGGAACGATGCCAAGAGGTGCAAGTTAGAATCTCTCATCTTTTAATAAGATTCCTACACCTTTATAATATAATAGCGTACAGGGGGAACGATTTTTGTCGTTGTACCCTGTACGCTATTTTTTGTTTCGCTATTATGAAGCAGTACCCTCCCCTTGTGAAACAGTGCCGTCGATTATCGGCTTGCGGTAATTACCAGTGAGAAGTGCTTGTATCTCGGATTCCGGATAGAGGGTTTTGCCACATAATATAATGTAGGGCAAGATGCCTTGCCTGCGATATTCCTGCAAGGTGCGGCGACTAAGTTTCAGGAACTCGGAGAGTTCCTTGTCGGTGAGGTATCGCTCCCCGTCCAAAGGTGGGCTGTAGGACTCGATGAATGAGGATAGCCAGTTGTTGGCTTTCTTCAAGGATTGCATGGCGGTGTCTATCGACTTGCTCTCATGCGTAAGAAGTTGGTTCATGTTCATTGTTTACAATTTGGATTAAGTGGTGAATATAAAATGTGTTGGCTCGCCCAGGGTAAAGTTTTTGGCTTTGCCTTGGGCGAGTTTGGCTTTATGCTATACCGATTTGATTCTGGCGATAAGCGGAACGATGGCTTTGACCTCTTCGGGGCAGTAATAGAATTGGCGACCTATCTGGGTATGACCCAAGAAACGGCGGTCACGAAGTTTTTGTAAGGTGCGCTGGCTGATGCGAAGTTGCTGGCAGACCTCATGACCTGTAAGCCATTTGTTCAGACGCTTGCCGTTAGCCTTATGCTTCAGCAACTCAACTTTCTTTACCAAGGCATCGTATCTTGCCATCATCAAGTCGAATGCTTTCTTTTCCATTGTTACTACTTCCATATTCTCTGTTTTATTGGTTCAACAAATTCGGGTGCAAAGTTAATGTGTGTATGTTGAAAAACAATGAAAATGAATAACTGTGGCAGTGCTTTTCTGGGGTTTGCCGACCGCTTGGCAAGAAAAATCAAGAAAATTATACGTGGGTCATTAATGAGTTGTTAAACGGGTATTTCGCAAATGGTTAATTTTGCCGCCGAGAAATAAAAACAACGAATTATATAACATTTCAAACGGAATTAGAATGGAAGTAATAACAATGGAAAATGCAGCCTTCAAAAAGCTGACAGAACAGTTGACAGAAATAGTCCAGTACGTGCGATTGGCAAAAATGGCATTTCAAGATAACTTGACGGGTAAGGGATTGAAGCCGATGTTGACCAATGACGATGCAGCTAAGATGCTTGGTGTGAGCAAGCGCACCTTGCAGCGAATGCGCTCAGAGAACCGCATTGATTTTATTAAAATTGGCAATCAATGCCGATACCAAGTTGAAGCCATTGAAAGAATGGTTGAGGAACGAACAATAACAAAGGAAACATGAGCATGGAAGATGGAACATTGAGAAAACTGGAGTTATATCTCCATGACCTACACAAAAAGATAGACGGCATCTACGACATGCTGATGTTGAGACACGAACGAGAGACGGAGCAAAAAGGAAGTTCTGCCATCAATGAAAAATTGCTTGACAACCAAGACCTCTGCCTCTTATTTCAAATCTCCCCTCGTTCCCTTCAACGCTATCGCAGTCTGGGAGTGCTTCCCTACAAGCGTTTGGGGCAGAAAACATACTACACGGAAGAGGATGTGATGCAGTTTGTAGAGAATAATGTAAAAGAATTCAAGAAAGAGAATGTGGAGCATTACTTGACTCGCATTCATCAGAAATTCAAATAACAACAGTATTCACCATTAGAAAGTACGGAACTGGCGGCAAAAGGAATGAAAGAACTGTCCGGAAACTTCATGAGCCTGAACGGGAACTGGAAATTCAACTGGGTGGAACATGCCGACGCACGTCCGGAAGGCTTCTGGAAGACGGATTTCAACGACAAAGGCTGGGTGGATTTCCCGGTTCCGGGCGTGTGGGAACTGAACGGTTATGATGTCCCGGTATACGCAGGAGTGGATTTCGGATGGAAAGGCTACGAAGGGCGCACGTTCAAGAAGCCGCCCCATGTCCCGACGGAAAACAACCACGTAGGTTCCTACCGTCGTGAAGTGGTGATTCCTTCAGACTGGAAAGGGAAAGACATCATCGCCCATTTCGGTGCCGTGTCTTCCAACATGTACCTATGGGTCAACGGAAAGTTTGTGGGTTACAGCGAGGACAGCAAAATGGAGGCGGAGTTCGACCTGACCCCTTATCTGAAACCTGGGCAAAAGAACCTGATAGCCTTCCAAGTGTTCCGTTGGTGCGACGGCAGCTACTTGGAGGATCAGGATTTCTTCCGTTACAGCGGCGTATCACGCGACTGCTACCTCTACGTGCGCCACGCCAAGCGGATAGAAGACCTTCGGGTCACTCCCGACTTGGACGACCGGTATCAGGACGGGACACTGGAAGTCCGTATGGATGTAAAGGGCAAGGCCCGCATTACACTCGAATTACTCGATGCACGCGGGGAAACCGTCTGCATGAAAGAAGTCCGCGAAACGGGAACCCCATCCGTCATCATGCCGGTGAAGAACCCGCATAAATGGACGGCAGAGACGCCCTACCTCTACACCCTCAGGGCTACACTGAAAGACGGAAACGCCATCCGCGAAGTCATACCCGTAAAAGTGGGATTCCGGAAAATCGAAATCAAGGACAGCCAACTTTTGGTAAATGGGCAGCCCGTGCTCATCAAAGGAGTAAACCGTCATGAGATGGATCCCGACGGAGGCTCGTATGTCACCCGCGAGAGGATGCTCCAAGACATACAACTCATGAAGAAATTCAATGTCAATGCCGTGCGCACCTGCCACTATCCGGACGATCCGTATTGGTATGAACTGTGCGACCGTTACGGCCTTTACATCGTGGCCGAAGCCAATCTCGAAAGCCACGGCATGGGTTTCAAGGAAAAGTCGTTGGCCAAGGACCCGGCTTACAAGAAAGCGCATTTGGAACGCAACCAACGCAACGTGCAGTGCAACTTCAACCATCCGAGCATCATCCTGTGGTCGATGGGCAACGAGTGTGGCGACGGCTCGAACTTCGAGGCCTGTTACGACTGGATTAAACAGGAAGACCCCAGCCGCTTCGTCCACTTTGAACAAGCTTACGACACCGGTTCCAATACCGATGTCTACTGTCCGATGTATCCCACTTACTCCCGTTGCATCAAGTATTGCGAGGACGACAACAAACAGAAACCCTTCATCATGTGCGAATATGCCCATGCCATGGGGAACGCTTTGGGCGACTTCAACATTTATTGGGACTTAATCCGGAAGTATCCCAAGTTCCAAGGCGGCTTCATCTGGGACTGGGTGGACCAGTCGCCGAGATGGACCGGTCGCAACGGGGAAATGATATACGGTTACGACGGGGACTTCGACGATTATAAGACCAAGGACGACAATTACATGGTCAACGGCTTGTTCGGTCCCGACCGTGTACCGAACCCGCACAGCTACGAAGTGAGATACTTCTACCAGAACATCTGGACCACGCCCGGAGATTTGTCGAAAGGCGAAATCAAGGTATACAACGAGAATTTCTTCCGCGACCTTTCGGCATACGTCATGGAGTGGGAAACACTGAAAGACGGAAAAGTCATGCGCAGCGGAACGGTGGAACGGATAGATTGCCAACCGCAACAAACCGCCACGATGACCTTGGACTGGGGCGGAACTGACGGGGAAGGCGAATGGTTGCTCAACGTGAGATACCTGCAACGGGAAAGAGAAGGCATCATTCCGGCGCGTCACGTGGTGGCCAAGGCACAAATCGAACTCCGGCCCTATCAGGCACCGGACATGGTTTTGAAGAACGAAAGCGTGCGTTACATTCCGGATGTCGTCCCGCAAGTCAACGACCGTAATCTGGCCCATCTGATTATCACGGGAGAGAACTTCCGGGTACGTTTCAACAAGATGACCGGATACATGGAACGCTATGCCGTGAACCGGACGGAGTTCATCCGGAAAGGCGGTGCGCTGACACCAAATTTCTGGCGCGCCCCGACCGACAATGATTACGGTGCCAAACTCCAACACAAATATGCGGCTTGGAAAAATCCCGACCTGCGTCTCACGTCTTTAAAACACGAAACGAAAGAAGGACAGGTCATCGTGTCGGCGGAATACGACATGAGGAGTGTGTCGGCCAAGCTTTACCTGACCTATACCATCAACAACCGAGGAGCCGTAAAGGTCAACCAAAAGATGGTGGCCGACAAGGGGAAAAAGGCATCCGACATGTTCCGCTTCGGCATGCAACTGGTCATGCCCAAGGATTTTGAATACATTTCTTACTACGGACGCGGGCCGGTGGAGAATTACAGCAACCGCAACCACAGCACAGACCTCGGCATTTATCACCAGACCGTAGACGAACAGTTCTATCCCTACATCCGTCCGCAAGAGACGGGCACGAAAACAGACATCCGTTGGTGGAAAGTCCTCGACGTGAAAGGCACGGGGTTGCAGTTCGTGGCCGATGCCCCGTTCTCGGCTTCCTCCCTGCACTACACCATCGAATCGTTGGACGAAGGACCGGTGAAGAAACAGGGACATTCGCAGGAAGTGGAAAAGGCAGACCTGACCAACGTTCTGATAGACAAGGCACAGATGGGACTGGCTTGTATCGACAGTTGGGGGGCCATGCCCGAACCGGAATTCCGCCTGCCGTATGAAGATTATGAGTTCACCTTCATCATGACCCCTGTTTCTCACAATTACCCATTATATTGACCGAAGATATGAATATCCTGAAACCTTTTATGGCACTTTGCCTCATGCAGGCTTTGCCATGTACCGTACGGGCGGCACAACCCGATTCCGTTTATGTCTTCCCTTATCCCACGACCAACGACCACGGGCGGCGCGGCATGCAGTTCGTCTGGAGCGCGGACGGGAAGCACTGGCAGGACGTGGCGGAAGGAATGGTCTTTATGCGGTGCGACTTCGGTGCTTGGAAATACATGTACAAGCCGCGTCTGATACAAGACCGGCAGGACGGAAGGTTGCACTGTTTCTGGGACTTGGACCCGGAAGGCAGCGCGATAGGCTATGCTTCATCCGCTGACCTGATAAAATGGACGCCCCAAGAATACTTCATGGCCACGGAGCAAGGAAAGTTCGCCGTGAAAGACGGGCGTATGCCGGTGGCTGACACGGTACAAATCGGTGACAAGACGATTGCGGGGTATGCCCTGAAAGTATCCTACGGCATATTGGAAGGCATGGAACGCCATGGCATATACCGTTCCGCCCTCAATGCGCTGAGGGGCGAACGTGCCGAGCACGACGCGGCCCGGTTTGCCGGACTGCAAACGGTCAATGCACGGATTACCGTGGACGAAGGCCGGGCGAAACCCATCAGTGAGAACCTGATTGGCGTGTTCTTTGAAGACTTGAATTACGCAGCCGACGGCGGACTGTATGCCGAACTGGTGCAGAACCGGGATTTCGAGTACTCCGAAGCCGACGGCAACAAGGACCGGAACTGGAACAGCCGCTACGCGTGGAGCGTGGAGGGCGAGGGCATGGCATTCGACGTGTCCACGGATCAGCCCGTCCATCCCAACAATCCCCATTACGCTGTGCTCGACGTGGCGCAGCCCGGCGGCGGCTTCACGAATACGGGATTCGACGGCATCGCAGTGAAAGAAGGCGAGAAGTACGACTTTTCGCTTTTCACCCGTACACCGGACGGCAAGGGAGGCGGAAAGGCCGTGGTACGTCTGGTCGACCCACAGGGAAAGACCGTGGCCAAGACCACCGTCAAGTTGTCCTCCAAAACATGGAAGAAACGGGAAGCCGTGTTGAAAGCCACGGCCACCGTGGCACAGGCCCGGCTCGTCATCATCCCGCAGTCTGCCGGACGGTATGCCCTCGACATGATTTCACTGTTCCCACAAAAGACGTTCAAGGAACGGAAGAACGGGCTTCGCGCCGACTTGGCTCAGGCCATTGCCGACATCCGTCCGCGTTTCGTCCGCTTCCCCGGCGGATGTCTGGCCCACGGGGACGGGGTGGACAACATCTATCATTGGAAAGAGACCATCGGCCCGTTGGAAGCCCGAAAACCGGCGGCCAACATCTGGCGTTACCACCAGACGCGCGGCTTGGGCTACTTCGAGTATTTCCAGTTTTGCGAGGACATCGGTGCCGAACCGCTGCCGGTCGTGGCCGCAGGCGTGCCCTGCCAAAATTCCGGCATCGGAGGCCCGAGCCATCATTCCAAGGACTTCGTGACGGCCAACGGCCAACAGGGCGGCATCCCGATGGAGGAGATGGGGCAGTACATACAGGACGTACTCGACCTGATTGAATATGCCAACGGCGATGCCAAAACCACACGGTGGGGACGCGAACGGGCCAAGGCCGGGCATCCCGAACCGTTCAACCTGAAATACATCGGACTGGGCAACGAAGACCTCATCAGCCGCGTGTTCACGGAACGGTTTACGATGATTTATGAAGCCGTCCGGGCCAAATATCCCGACATCGTGGTCATCGGCACGACGGGACCGTCCTGCGAAGGAACAGACTACGAAGAAGGATGGGCTTTGGCCGACCGCTTGAAACTGCCCATGGTGGACGAGCATAATTACAACACGCCGGGATGGTATATCAACCATCAGGATTATTACGACCACTACGACCGCAGCAAATCCAAAGTCTATCTGGGGGAATATGCCGCCCATGCCCCGGGACGGGTCAATAACATGGAAACCGCCCTGTCTACGGCCTTGTACCTTACGTCTATCGAGCGTAACGGAGACGTGGTGAGCATGGCCTCCTACGCTCCGCTTCTGGCTAAAGAAGGGCGCACGCAATGGACACCCGACTTGATATACTTTAACAATACGGACGTAAGACTCACTACGGACTATTACGTACAACAGTTATTCGGCCAGAACTCCGGAAGCGAATACTTTCCTTCCATAGTCTTGTTGGACCGCAAGGAGAAAAACGTGAGAAACCGCGTGGGCGTTTCCATGGTGAAAGACGGCGAAAGCGGCGACCTTATCGTGAAATTGGTGAACCTGCTCCCGGTGGCGGTCAAGGCGGATGTGGAAATCCCGTCGCTGGCCGGACATCAAGCCGTAGGGCAGAAGACCATCCTTTCGGGCCGCCCGTCCGACACGAATGCCGTACCGGTAGAAAGCGCAATGGAAATAGGGGAGAAGTTCCCCTATGAAATGCCGGCCTATTCCTTCACGGTTATCAGGATAAAACGCGAATGTAAGTAGAAGTCTTGATAACAAAAGGGATAAGACAGAAGAACAAAAGAACAGAATATTTTGGCTTGCACAGCCTTTTGTCCTTTTGTTCTTCTGTCTCATTTTATCGTTTTGTCAATCTGTCAATCCCACCCTTACGAGAATTGCGTATTTGTCCTTTGGCCCGAAGCCGGAAATAAATAAGGCATTCTCGCGAGGGCGGGATTTTAACTTGCTGTAAGCATAGACTTGTTTTTACTTTCTTTCTGTCCGGCAGCAAGGAAATAGATGCGGAAGGAAGCGGTCGGCCTGTCAGCCGGACGCGAATATCCGGAACACTTTGATTCCGTTTTTGCGAGACGGATTTTCTTCAGATAGCGTCTGAAGCCCCCCTCAAAGGGCATTTTCCTGCCTCTTTCAGCCTCCGGATTCCCCTTTCGGAAGAGTTTGGGCGCACAACGTGCTGAGAATGAAAAATCGCTTTCAGCCGAACGATTTACCGTTCGGCTGAGAAAAAAGCACGAATATGCAGGATTTATGCCATAATATTGTATTTATACCGTATAAATATACAGAAAAAAGACCTGAAAAGCCCTTTTTCTCTTATTCTTGAAATACGGGAATTCCGGAAAAACTGTCTTTTTGACAGCTTAAAGTCCTCTAAAACGTACAAATGTAAGTCCCTCCAAACACTTCACCCATATCTGAAGTATTCCTTTTGCAACTGCGTCTTAATATCCTTGCGTGCCAATAAGATATGCTGTTCCACCGTACGCTTTGAAACAGACAGTTCACGGGCGACCTCGGAAGGGGTGAGGTTTTCAAAAAAGGACAGGCAATACGCCTTGCGCCGCTTTTCCGGCAGGGCAAACACCAAACGGTCGAACATCAGTTTCAATTCCTTGAAAGATACTTTTTCCTCCGTCGTGTCTTGCAAGGTCTCCTGCGTGTAAAACAGTTCGCCCCACACGTCATTTTCCTTGCGGTATCTTCGTTGGCGATCGGCCATCAGGTTACGTGCCACCTTGTAAGCCAAGGACACCACAGCCTCCGGACTTATGAAATCCTTATGCTTCCACAGTCTCTCAAACACATCCTGCACCACATCTTCCGCCTCGTCGGGGCGATCGATGCGGGATGCGATATAATGCTTCAAAGCTTCCTTTTGCCGTACGTAACACGCGGCCAGTCCTTTTTCGTCGTTTTTTGCTTCCATGGCACATCGTTTGATTTCTACCACAAAAGTAGCCTAACGGCAGGCGACGGAATGGGATGATTTCAGCCGATTGTTACGTCATTTTGCGCCTTTCCTTCTTTTTCCCTGAACTGTGTCGGTGTCATGCCGAACTCTTCCTTGAAATGCAGGTTGAAATACTTGATGGTGTTGAATCCCGTGAGGTCCGCTATTTCGTTCACGCTGCATGTGGTGGCCTTCAGCAACTGGGCTGCCCGTTTCAACCGGATGGAACGGATGAACTGCAAGGGCGTGACGTTGACAATGGCCTGCATTTTGCGGTTCAACTGGGTCTTGCTCATCCCCACGTCCAAGCTCAGGTCGCCCACGGAATATTCCGGATTGCTGATGTTTTTCTTGACGGATTCCAAGGCTTTCTCCATCAGCTTCTCGTCTATCGAAGTCGTGGTGATGGCCTCGAAAGACACGTCGATGGACTTGCGGAACATCTTTTGCCGCCGTTCTTTCTGCTCGATGAGTTGGCGGATGCGCACTCGCAGCATTTCCCAGTTGAACGGTTTCGAGATATAAGAATCCGCCCCTGCTTCGTATCCCCCGATGCGCGAATCATCGGAGCTGCGGGCCGTAAGCAGGATGAACGGGATATGTGAGGTCTGTATGTCGCCTTTCAGCCTGCGGCACAATTCCATGCCGTCCATGCGGGGCATCATCAGGTCGGACACAATCAAGTCCGGCAACTCCGTCCGTGCCGCCTGTTCGCCCTCCACGCCGTCGCGCGCTTCCACCACACAAAAGTCCTTTTGCAGTTGCTCCATCAGGAAATGACGGAATTCGTCGTGATCCTCCACCACCAGAATCTTCTTCCGTCCCGTCTCCGTGGGCGGCATGTCGTGGATTTCGCTCTCTTCGTCCCGGCATTCCGCCTTTTCTTCTGCCGCAGGTGCCGCCCCTCCGCCATGCAGGTCGGTCGGGATATACAGGGTGAAGGCCGTGCCTTCTCCCGTCCGGCTTTCCACCGTGACCTTTCCTTCATGCAGTTTGGCGTACTCGCGCACCAGATGGAGACCTATGCCGCTGCCTTGTCCGGCCGGTTGTCCCTCCGTGGCTGTCTGATAGAAACGGTCGAAAACGAAGGGCAAATCCTTTTCCGCAATGCCGCATCCGGTGTCTTCCACCCTGACCGCCGCATACGGCCGTCCGTCTTCCGATACCTTCTCCAGCGTGACCCGTACCTGTCCGTGCGCGGAGGTGAATTTGAAGGCATTGGAAAGCAAGTTGTTGAGCATCTTATACATCTTGTCGGAATCGTAATTCATGAAAAGACGTTCCACCTTAGGCTCGAAGGAAAGTTCTATCTCACGGCTTGCCGCCAAGTCGGTGAACTGCCTGACAGCTTCTTCCAAGAAAAAGACCATGTCGTTCATCTTCAACCTGAGACGCTCGCCCTTCATTTCCAATTTACGGAAATCGAGCAACTGGTTTACCAGATTGAGCAGACGGCGCGCATTATTGTAAATAGGTTCCAACTTCTTTTTCAACTCCGGTTCGCCCGTATCGTGGATGAGTGCCCCCAAAGGCGTAAGAATCAAGGTGAGGGGAGTGCGGAACTCATGGCTGATGTTCGTGAAGAAGCGGAACTTCATCTGGTCGAGCTCTTCGCGCTGTTTCCGTTCGTTAGCTTCTTGAGCCATCCGGATTTTGAGCTGTGCCCGCCTCCGGAACCTTCTCCACGACCAGACCATCAAACCGGCAGCCAGCACGACGTACACCGCGATGGCCCATGCCGTCGCCCAAAACGGTGGCGCAATGGTAATGGTTATTTCGGCCGGTGTCTTCCCCCAAATCTTGTCCCCGTTGGCGGTGTAGACCACGAATTTGTACTCGCCGGGCTGTAATCCGGTATAGGTGGCGCGTCCGCTCCCGTCGGCCACCACCTCGTTCCACTCCTTATCGTAATTCAGCAGTTTATACTTATAGTAAGTGTGCGAAGGGTTGACATAATTCAGGCCTGAAAATTCTATCATGACGAAATTCTCGTCGTGACGGAGCCGGATTTCCGACGTTCGGTCCACGGTCTGCGTCAGAATCACATGCCCGTTGTATGCCTCGTTTACTTTCAACGGGTTGTTGAACAGATAGAAACGGGTGAAGACGGGATGGTTGTCGCTTCGGTCGTATCGGATTTCCGAAGGATTGAAATAATTGAATCCGTGGGCTCCGCCGAAAAACAAAAGCCCGGACCGGGTTTTCAAAGCTGCATTCTCATAAAACTTGCCGCCCTGCAACCCGTCGGTTTCCCCATAGCTCACCACGGAAAATCCTTTCCCGGCAGGGTCTTCACGAGGTGCGATTTTACAAAGTCCGTTCAACGTGGAAGCCCATACCATTCCCTCGTTGTCCTCCAACAAGGCCGTGACGGCATTGTTGGGCAGTCCGTCGGACTCGGTCAGCACCGTGGCCTCCTTGTGGCGAGGGTCAAACACCAAGATGCCGTCTTCCGTCCCGAACCATTCCACGCCGTGACGGTCTTTCAGCATGCAGAAATATTTGGTGTCGGCATACCGCTGTTCTTTCAGAAAAGCCGGAATCCACACGCTGTCTTTCTGTGTGTCGTAATAGTAGATGCCGCTGTTGCCCAAAGCGGCGAACGTATGGCCGTCCACCGGATAGAAGGCATGAACCACGGCGTATGAACGGAGTTCGGGATGACGGTCGTGCAACATATAGGTAATCTTTCCCGTGGCCGGATCGAAACGTCCGACCCCGCCGGTCACACTGGCCCAATAACGGCCTTCGCTGTCTTCATACAAAGCACGGGATATGTTTTGGTTAGGGTCTTGTTCCCAATTCACCGTAGAACGGAGAAGGTTGCGGACCTGTCCGCCCTCGATGCAATAAAAACCGTGAAGGAAGGTGCCCACCCATATACGTCTGCCCTTGTCCTTAAAAACGGAAAGGCAAATGTCATTCGGTTCGGCCTTGAATACTTGCTCCATCGCACCGGTAGACGGCCGGAAACGGAAGAGGCCGAAAACGCCTCCGATAAGTACAGACCCGTCGGCGTCCTCCAGAAAGCACCGGATGCTCTCGCTGGTGACGGACGAATAGCGGTTCACGGTGTGACCGAGAGAGAACTTCTGCATGCTGGGATGGTAATAACACAAGCCTTGAAAAAGGGTGCCCACCCATATCCCCCCGTTCCGGTCGGAAAATACCGTATAAATATCGTTTTCCAATGTCCCTCCGTCGGTCAGTTCCAGTGCAGGAAGTGTGGTTACCTCGAACGTCCGGGCATCGATGATGCGGAGGCCGGATTTGGACGTGCCGACCCACACATTGCCGTCCCGGTCCAAATCCATGCACGTGAAGAAGTTGGAAAGTCCGCTTATGCCGCATGCCTCCTTCCAAGTGCGTTCCATGCGATTGTAGAAGAATAGTCCGTTGTTGTACATCAGCCAGATGTTTCCTTGGGCATCCGGATGCAGGTATATACGGTCGGTAAGCCTGTTGATGACATGCAGGAAACGTGTCTCTTGCGACACGAACTCGGCCGAAGAGTAGTCCCAGTAGCGAATCAGTCCGCTTTCATATACAATCCAACAGAGATTCTTGTATTGCGTCATTTCCACCGGTACGCCGTATTTCCGGGTAAATTCACTGCCGCCATCCTCAATGGTGCGCAAACGCCCCTGTTCCACGTCGTAGAAGGAGACGGTATTGTCTTCGGTCACGAACCAATAATTCTTGTAATCGTCTATAAACAGGTTCTTCAGCCGCTGATTTATTCCCATGGAAGCCAACACCTCGGAGACGGAATAATCATATTGTCCGCTCTTCATGTCGAGCAAAAGCAGGTAGCCCAACTCTTTGAGCCACATCCGTCCTTCGCGGTCGTAATACTCTTTGGGCGGACGGTCGTATGCCCAAATGTATTTACGTGTCTTGTCGTATGGGAATCGGTCGAACGTGGCACCGTTGTAAATGTTCAGAATGAACCCGGTCTTGATGGCGATACAACCTTCTTCCGTCATCGTCAGGCTGCGGATTTGTCCGTCCGAAAGTCCGTCCGAAGCATCGATAAGGCGGAATTTGTATTGACGGTCTTGTGCGTGGAGGCACGAGGCCAGCAACAGGAACAACATCGGAACGACTGTCCTTATGGCACGCTTTCCTGCTTTTCGTTTTACGGTATCCATGGCTTTTCTTTCAAATAACAAATGATGATTAGACAAAGATAGGCAATCGGCACCACTTGACGTAGGATATTTTGGTTCAAAATATAGGTTGTTTTGTTGCATTGTGCTGAATCGGCCGTCTTTTTCGGACATTTTCCCTCATGCCGTGGCTAGAAAAACATCCTTCAGGCGCATTTGGTTCAGAACGACATAAAAGATGCTTTTTTTCATCCGTCCCCGTACGGTATTTACCTGCTAACTTTGCCACGGTTCATTAAAAACATTTACCATGAAGAAAAGATACTTGATAGTCATGACGCTGTGCAGTTCGTTATGGCTGAATGCACAAAACTTCATCCATCCCGGTATGTTGCATACGCAGGCCGACCTGGACCGGACAAAAGCCAAGGTAGAAGCCGGCGAGGAGCCTTGGGCTTCCGCTTACAGGAAACTGCTGACCAGCCCGCATGTCAGTTTGGACTGGAAGGCTGCTCCGGTCGAGAAAATCGTACGCGGAGGCCGGACGATTTGGGAACCCGACCCGGACAATTACCAGTTGGCTTACCGGGATGCCGCCACGGCTTACCAATGTGCGTTGGTCTGGCACATATCCGGCGATAAGGCGTATGCGGACAAGTCCGTCCAAATCCTTAATGCTTGGGCCAAGACCTGCAAGAAGGTGAGCGGAGACACGAATGCCTGTCTGGCATACGGGCTGTATGGCTCCCAGTTTGCCAACCCTGCCGAACTGATGCGCGACTATCCGGGATGGAATGCCACGGACTTCGGACGATTCAAAGAATGGATGCTGAAAGTGTGGTACCACGGGGTAATCGGTTTCCTGCAAGGACGCAACGGGACACAAGACGACCATTATTGGTCGAATTGGGGCTTGTGCAACGTGCTGTGTGCGATGAGCATCGGTATCTTGTGCGACGATGTCTTCATCTACAACCAAGCTACGGAGTATTATAAGTATATGGAAGACCACCGTGGAGAAATCATGATTATCTTCGCCGGATATACCAAAGAGATGGAAGAGTTTTTAAAGACCAATCCGGGACTTACTTCCCGTGTGCCAAACAAATTTGTCTTTGAGGATTATACACCGGATGAAATCGTTGAGATTGGCGAAAAGGATCTGGTAAAGAAACAGTATCAGTTTGAAGATGAAGAATACTATGCACAGCAG
>ENA-ORSB01002494-ORSB01002494.1-human-gut-metagenome-genome-assembly--contig:-NODE-2494-length-14558-cov-3.089223_pt1 | contig 14558 bp, 10 predicted proteins | sample MGYA00242180_ERZ509144 | MGnify/ENA primary metagenome ERZ509144 (study PRJEB26280, sample SAMEA2338661) | human gut metagenome | biome: human gut; feature: human-associated habitat; material: faeces...
CGCTCGCCACTTCTTGTGTAAAGAAGCTCGAAAACGCAATGCCTAAAGCTACACCGATAATTGGAAAAACGGTCATTTTCATAACTCACCCTTAGAAATACTCTTTCCTTAGCCATTCTTTGAAAAAATCATCGTCAATACGTAGCCCGCTGGCATCCTTATAAAAAATGCCTTGCTCAAGCAAAGCTCGAGCTGAGGATTGCACACTGCTAACCGAAGCCAAGCTATGCCTATTCACAAACTCTGAGGACGACGGGTTTTCGACGGCACCGTCCTTGGCAACGGCAAAAACCAAACATTTTTGGTTGAAGCTTAGTCCCGAAAGAGCCTCTTTATAGAAGACAGAGTATTCCTCAACGATGGAATTAATGACGTTGTCCAAAATTTCAGTCGTAACAGAACCGTTCTTAGGAGTTTCTGCAAAAAGTCTATTCAAAACCAACTGAATCGGTCCAGTGCCTCCGGAAAATTTTGAGTAGATGCTTTCGAAGATCTCAGCAGAAATCCTTTTTCCTGCCTTTTGAAACTTACTTCTTGCAAAGGACCAATATTCACTGAACTCGATAGGTCTCAAGTGGATCAGCTCTGAACCTCTGAAGACAACACCATGCTTTTCGAGAAACTGTTCAAAACAGCCTTTGGGCTCACAAACTGAAAAAATCATTCGAACGCTCGAATGGCTTTCAATTATCTTTCCTAATGCACTTAATCCATCGACTTCTCTGAAGGATGCCAGCTTTTCAAAACCGTCAATTGCTAAAACAACCTTCTTGTCGAAGCTTTCAAGAAATGAGAAGAATTCCTCAATTATCTTTTCCGGCTCTCGTATCGATCTCAAGCTAAAAGAATGTGATACCACCTCAGAGCTCGGATCCATAGTCATGCTCAACCCGAGTCTGCGACAGAGGCCGGCAAGCTTTTCGAAACTTTCATGATCGTTCCTAAGCGATCTGAAAATACCGTCAACCAGGACAAAAGCAAATTCTTTGAGGCTTCCGCATACACCGGCATCAACGCAAAGACACCCGAATTCTTCTTTGAAGCTGGCTTTGTGAAAGACGTGTTCGATAAGATGATTCTTTCCTAACCTTCTTGCCGAATGCAGGACAACATTCTTGCCTTCACGAATGCACTCCTCTAGTACTTTGGCCTCATTTGAACGACCACAAAAGTATTCCTGAGAAAGATAGTCGCCGACAACAAAAGGATTGAGCATCTTATCTATTTCTCAATTATTTAAATTTCAATAATTTGATTTTAAATAATCAGATTACTCCCACAAAGCCGTCTCTTGTTGTGTTCAGAGTTTCACTTTATAGGAGCACAAAGGCGCTGACCAATATTTTGTGTTTACAAACTGGCGCTTTTTTGAACAAAACGCAGTCAGAAAAGGCCTTTGTGTTTAGAAATCAGCGTTTTTTGAACACAAAGTAGCTGGAAACCACTTTTGTGTTTAGAAAATGGCCTTTTTCTAAACACAAACCTAAAATCCCCAACCTTTTGGGCCGTTGTGTATGAAAAATTGACCTTTTCTGACTTCAACAGGAAGAATCAAAAGGGAGTATCTTTCCTAGCAAGGAGCCGAAAAATGTCCCAGACGATTACTTTGAAATTGAGCGATACGGACGCCGCAATGCTTTCTGAGTTATCCGAGAAAGAAGGAAAAACTCGCGAAGAATTAGTTTTAGAAGCTTTACATAACTATTTGCTCTGCCGTATTAATAACAAGATCATTTCTCTTTCACCTGATGTCTTCGAGGCTTGCTCCGAGATAATTTTTGAACCGGAAACAGATAAAGAAATCTTGGATCGTCGGCAGAAGTTGATGGACTTGAAGCCTGTTTGGGAAAGGTGAAAGCGATCGCTTAAAAGAAGAGCCATAAAATCACTCTAAATCTCAGTGGCTTATAGGCCCGCGGTGATTTAAAGTTTCTAACCTTCTAACCACTGAACGAATTGTCTTGCACCAGTTGAGAAAACAAGCTTGACCCTCCTCAAGCCTTTTTGGCCGCCCTGATCTCCGAGATATGTTTTTTCCATGCGTTCGTCCGTGTCAACATTATGTTCTAACGTATCTTTCAGAGCTTTGACGATACGGAAATCAAATATCCACTCGCGTCTGCCTGCCTTAACTTTCAGTTTGTTTCTAGGGTTGATGTCTTCAGGCTCTTCAATCACATCTAACCCTGCCGCCGCAAAATAGACCTGCACATAGGCTCGCAAGGTAGCTACATCTTTGACGGGATGCTTATGATAATTAATCGCCGATAAAAATCGATTCAGGACAGAAACCACGAACTCGAGAGAGCCTTCGCTTAACGTCTCAACAATAGGACCCGCACCGACCTGCCCTGGAATCCTTCCGTCCAAAAGTTGCTCTGCGTACAGCCGAGCCATGGAGCGTCTAACTTCTAAATTCGGATAATCCAGAAGAAAAGTTTCTCCGGGCTCCGGTGCTTTGATTGTTAAGTAACCAGCTTGAGTGAGCAAAGCGATATCGGACAAAGAGCCTGAAACTCCGAGCAGCTCCGAACGAGAAATTCTCTTTTCTTTTGAAAACTCTTCCGGCGCCTTAACCGCTTGAGTTTTGAGACATTTCAGAAGAGAAGCTGCGCCTCCGGTTTCGAACCAATAAGCAAGGAAAGCTCTTGATGGATATGCGAGGAAATTGAGCAATGACCAGGGAGCGAGGACTTTCGTACTCCCTGTTTCTTCAAAACAATACCCGCCATATTGTGCGACAAGCTGCTTCAAGTGGTCGTTTCTGCTAATAGAAAGGGGTTTCGCGGCCTTTTCAAGATAGTTTTCAAAATAACCTTCAACCTCATCTCGAGTAAATCCAACTAACGACCCATAACGAGGATCCAAAGAAAGATCTGTGAAGCTGACAAACTCAGAAGAAAGAAAAACTTCATTGAAGCGGATAATCCCGGTAACAAAGACAAATCGTAGGACTCGCTCATTGGCGGCTAGCTCTGCATAGAACTTTGAGAGTTGCTCTCTGACCGCTGCAAACAATTCTTTCTGGTCAAGACAAGAAGTCAGCGGCGAGTCATATTCATCAACCAGGACAACCAAAGAATCGCTGTCCAATGTCTTCAGCCAATCAGACCACTGATGGAAAATGCTTTCTGCCGAGTCGGGGACATAACTAAAGCCGACACGGGAGAAGTTTCTGGCGATGAGTGAGGCTAATCTCTGCGAAAACTCTTCCGGCGAAGAAAAATACTTCGCCTCAGAAAAGTCCAGCTTCACGACAAAATATTTAGCCTCGTCGTTCCAAAGTTTATCAATGGCTAAACCGCCGAACTCCTTTAATCCATAGTTGAACAAGGACTCGAAAGTGGAAATCAAAAGCGACTTACCAAACCTCCGAGGCCGAACAAACAGATACTTGCCTTTTTGAGAAGCGAGCTCATAGATGAGTTCGGTTTTGTCCACATAGATCTCGTCAGCCAGTCTTAATGCAGAAAAATCTGATGTTCCCAAGGGCAAGTTTTGGATCCGTTTCTGTTCCATTTTTGCTTCTCAATCTAATCTTCTTCTCATTCTAATGATCGACTTGGTTTCCACGACTTTTTAGATAGCTCAACGTCTATCCTCAGGATTTCACCGAATTATCCAACTGAAGCTAAAAGCTAAAATAATTCCCAAATCCCCAAACTCGAAGAAGAAAAATTGTTCCGCAAACTCCTGACACTCTTGTTTTGTTCGGCTGTCCTATGCACACCATGGACAGCTCATTCCGCAGACAAACTTGCGGAAGTCAGGATTGCTGTCCTTTTCACTGAGGACCCGCTGTTTTTCATCAACACCTTCGCCCCGACTTTGGATCATCTGCGCAAGGCGCTTCCTCACTACAAGATTGTCACCAAGGAAATTTCAGGTCACGAGTCTCCGGAAGACATCAGAAAAGAACACTTCAGTTTTCTGATTTCTTCTGCAGGTTTCTACGCCTCGTTTGATCCGTCATCTGCCGGTTTGAGACAAATAGCCACGCGCCCCGACGCTCGAGCCAGGACTGCATCGGAGTCCATCGGTTCCACCATCATCGCGTTAACCGATCGCAATGACCTCAATCGAATGGAAGATCTCCGAAAGAAACGCCTTGTCACGAGAGATATTGATTCACTTTCCGGATGGCTCGGTGCCAAAGGGAAACTTGCCGATCGCATCGGCGCTAAAGAAGATCAGCCGCATCTCTTCAGTACGAAGTACAGCTATCCGGACGTCTACTCTTACTTGCTTTCAGGAGAAGCGGACGCCGCAGTCATTCCGACGGGCGAAATAGAAAAAATCTCGAACGCTCAACTCTTCAAGGTCATTGACAAAGAAAAAACTTCTCTAGCTTGCAAGAGCTCTTCACCGCTCTATCCGGACTTTGTGTTTTCGTCCTTTCCAGATGCGTCTCCTGACGTCGTTAAAAATTTCACGGTCAGTCTTCTGACAATGCCGAAGATGCCGGACGGTGCTTCTTGGGGCATTGCAAATGATTTCCGCTCCGTGCTTCAGCTTTTCAAAAAATTGGAACTCGGCCCTTACCGTCCCGAACCCTTCTCTATCGGAGCATTCATCGAGAAGTACAAAACGGAAGTTTTTTTAGCGCTTGCACTTCTTCTCGGTGTGCTCTTCCACATTTATCGCTCGAATTCTTTGGTTTTCCAGAGAACGGCTGAGTTACGCGAAGCCATTGATCAGCGCGATCGTGTCGCCGAAGTCGCAAGAAACTCCCTCAAGCGTTTGAGCCAAATGGAAAAGCGCGGCATCCTTTCTCAGCTCTCGCACATGTTCGCCCATGAACTCAAGCAGCCTTTGTCGACCGTGGTGAATTACGCAAACGGTCTCAAGATGTACGGAGAACAAAAGACACTTGACCCGATCGTGAGCCAAGGTATCGATGCCATTGCTTCCGAATCTTCCAAAGCCGCACAAATCGTCGACCGAGTTCGAGAGTACGCCAAGTCTTCAAGACCGGTGGATTCACAGAGCACGACGGACTTATCTCAAGTCACGCGCAAAGCCATTGACGCTTTCCGACTGTATGTCTCGACACAATGCCGACTTCAAATCGACTTGCCGCAAAAAGCTGAAGTTAACGGCGATCCGTTTGAACTGGAAATCCTCGTCCTTAATCTTCTGAGAAATGCGGCTGACGCCGTTGAACTGCTCAAAGACAAGGCACTCATAAAAGTTTCTATAGCTTCTGAAGATGCGGATTGGGTCTTGTCCATCACAGACAACGGGCCGCCCGTTCCTGACGAAGTGCTGCAGCGCATGAAAAAAGCTCTGCAAAATTCGCTAAAAGCCGACGGTTTAGGACTCGGCCTTAAGATCGTCTTCGCAATTGCCGAAAGACATCGTGTTGAACTCAAGTTCTCTCGCGTTGATCCGCAAGGCTTACGCGCTGAAATTCATTTCAAAAAGGTTTCGTTATGAAGTCATCCAAGCTTACACCTGTCGTCCGTATCGTCGATGACGATGAAAAAGTCCTCGCATCAGAAGCCTTTTTGGTGAATATGGCCGGCTTTCGAACTTCAACGTATAACAGTGCCAAGGAATTCCTGGAGAAAGACGATCCGCTCTTCCCGGGATGTGTGATTTTGGATATCCGTATGCCGGAGATGAGCGGACTGCAGCTCCAAGAAGAAATGAAGAAGCGAGAGATCGATCTTCCGATCATTTTCTTGACGGGACACGGAGACATCGACATGGCGGTCAAAGCCTTGCTCACCGGCGCCACCGATTTCATTGTCAAACCTCCTGAACCTAATCGTCTGAAAGAAGCGCTAGCTAAAGCCGTCGCTAAAAATCAGAACGATAGAGAAGCCGCAGAAACCAGCGAAGAAATGCGCGCTCAGTTCGATTTGCTGACGCCGGCCGAGAAAAAAGCCGCTGAGATGATCGCGCTCGGCAAGCTCAACAAAGTGATTTCCTTTGAGCTTGAGGTGTCAGAGCAAGCTGTTAAAAACTGGCGAAGCTCGATTTTTCACAAGCTCAACTGCAAAAACATTGTTGAGCTCAACGCTTTCCTCCGCAAGATTCATATTCTTAACGACTAACGATCCTATGTTCCGAAGAGATTTCCTACTCACGACTTTAGCTGTTGCCGCTCCTGCCGCAGCCTTTGCCCAAGACATCAATTGGCGTCGGAGCTGCGATGTTTTAGTCGTGGGCGCGGGAGGAGCCGGTCTGGCTGCCGCGGTCAGAGCTTCGGAACTCGGTGCGGAAGTCATCCTGATAGAGCAAAACGCACATCTCGGCGGAAACACTCTGATCTCCGGCGGATTCCTCGGAGTCGTAGATCCCATCAGAGAAGCCCCTCTGGGCATCACTGACAGCGAAGAAAAACACTTTCAGGACATTTGGGACAACGGCGACAAAATAGCGGACCGGGCCCTGGTTCGCAAACTCGTCCATGAAGCACCGAGAATGCTCTCTTGGCTGGAAGCCAAAGGCGTGAAATTTCAAGACGAAGTGATCGAAATCTACGGCTCACACTTCCCGCGTTGCCACAAACCGATTTTCCCGAACGGCACCGCATACGTCCGAGCACTCACCGGCGCCTTGATGCAAAGGAAAGTCAACGTGTTAACAGAAACCAAAGCACTTGAATTGATTCAAGACGACTCTAGCCGCGTCGTCGGGATCAAAGCCGCTTCGAAAGGCAATGAGTTTTTCATTCGCGCAAGAAAAGGCGTCATCCTTGCCGCCGGCGGATTCGGAGCAAATCTGAGGACAGTCGCTGCTTTTGACCGTCGCCTTAAAGGTCTTCCGAGCAACTGTTCGTCAGGATCAACCGGAGATATGCTTTTTGCAGCGCGCAGAATCGGCGCTTCAGTGGTCGACTTAAACGAAATTCAGTGCCTTCCCGGCCCGATTTCGAACAAAGGTATTCGAGTTCGATTCCACAACGACGTACGCCGGTTTGTCTTTATCAACGACGAAGGAAAACGTTTCGTGGATGAAAGAGCGCGCCGCGATGAACTCAAAGAAAAGATTCTGGTTCAGAGGAACAAAAGCTGCTACTGCATCATTGACAACGACGGTCTAGAAACGCTTGACCTTCTTGTCCGCCGAGACGCTATTCGGGCTGCTGAAACCGGCGATGCTCTCAAGGCTCAAAGCTTGGAAGAGTTGGCCTCCGCTCTGAACATTCCTGCTGAGACTCTGATAAAAACGATAGAAGAACGAAACGCTGAGATTGCCTCTGACAAACCGCAAAGTCGAAGATTCCCGATACAAAAGGCGCCCTTCTGGGCAGCTCGTGTCGGCATGAGAATCCATTACACAATGGGCGGTCTTCAAATCAACGAAAAAGCCCAGTGCCTCAAGGAGGGCAAACCTATTCCCGGACTCTTCGCGGCAGGCGAAATCACCGGAGGCATCCATGGAAGAAATCGAATCGGCGGAAACGGTTTAGCCGATGCCTTCACATTCGGCATGATTGCCGCAGAAAATCTTGTTTCCGAGTCTTAACAAAATCGCTTACTCCTTAACTTTTCCTTTGTCAATAACCTAATGTTTATTTGGCGAGAAGCGCTGAATTCTTAGACTTCTTCTCAACGAGGCCAAACAAGAAACCGCCTCAAACCTCAGATTTCACATTCGGAGAAGAAAATGACAAAGCTTTCACGTCGAGTATTCCTTGGTTCCGCTCCTGCAGCTGCTGCCGCTGCCGGTATTTTCGGAACATTCTTCAGCACCGCTGCAGAAGCTGCCATCAAATGGAACGAAACTTATAACGTCATCGTGATCGGTGCCGGCGGTGCGGGTCTTTCCGCAGCTGTTTCCGCTAAAGAAGCCGGTGCTAAGAAAGTCGTCGTTCTTGAAAAAATGATGTTCGCAGGCGGAAACACCATTCGTGCCGGCGGCGGATTCAATGCAGCTATTAAAGCCGATTACAAAAAAGCCGGCATTACCGACTCTCCCAAACTTCATGCTCAACAGACTCTGGCTGCCGGTGACGGACGCGGCGACCCTGTCTTGGTTCACCAGCTCACAGAAAAAGCTCCTGAAAGCGTTCAGTGGCTCAAAGACCACGGCGTCAAATTCCAGGACCACATCTATCAGATCTACGGCGGTCTTTACAAACGCGCCCGTAATCCGATCGGCCCGAGAGGCGGCGCCTACATTAAAGCTCTTCTTGAAGTCTGCAAGAAAGAAGACATTCCTATCCTCTGCAACACACGCGTTGTTGAAATCATCCGCGAACATCAGTTAAGCGGTCGCGTTCTCGGTGTCAAAGTTGAACAGAAAGGCGGAAAGACTCTTTATCTGCGCGCTACAAATGCCGTTGTTGCTGCCGCCGGCGGTTTCGCTGCAAATGACAGACTGACTGCAATTTCCGATCCTCGCATGGGTCAACTGGGTACCACCAATCATCCCGGCGCTACCGGCGACGTCTTAACCGACTTGATCGATATCGGCGCAGGTACTCGCGGTCTTGACTATATCCAGTGCATCCCCGGCGGCGTTCCCGGAGAAAAGCATGCGCCTAACCTCTTCACACACGTTGACCGCTTCCTCTTCGTGAACCTGGACGGCAAACGCTTCATTAAGGAAGACGCAAGACGTGACGTATTGCGTGATGCCATGCTTGACCAGCCTAAGGCTATTGCTTGGACAATCGTTGACGCCGACGGTTTTGAACAGCAGAAGAACTCCAAAGGACCTGAAAACGAAGCCGCTCTGAAGGCAGGCACGCTCTACTACGCCGACTCTATTGAAGACTTGGCTCAGAAGATCGGTGTTCCTGCAAACAACCTCAAAGAAGCTGTCGACACTTACAACAAGGCTGTTGACACCAAGAAAGATCCGCTGGGACGAGCCGAAGGCGTTTTGGTCAACAAGATCATCAAAGCCCCGTTCTATGCAGGCCGCGTCACAATGAAACGTCACCACACCATGGGCGGCGTAATCATCAACAAAGACGCTCAGGTCATTGACCGTCGCGGCAACGTCATCCCCGGTTTGTATGCTGCCGGTGAAGTCACAGGCGGTATCCACGGTACCAACCGCGTCGGCGGCAACGCTATGGCTGACATCTTCACATATGGTCGCATCGCCGGTGTGAACGCCGCTAAGAATCCTGCTTAATGTTCTGAAGGACTAACCGTGGAAAGACGGTTATTGAAAATAGACTAATCACAGCTCCCGAAGGCCAAACTCCGGGAGTTTTTCTGGCAGTAGCTAGATTTTATCTTGAATAAACTTCCCTTCTATGTCCAACTCTGACAACAAGAATTGTCACTACATCGTCTTGAATAGTGCAAAGAACCCTGAAATCACCTATCCTATAACGCCAATATTCGGAGAGGTCTCCCTGCAAAGCTTTTCCAAAATCCCTTGGATTAGTACAGATTGCAATTTTCTCCGTCATATAGCTATGTATCCGGGTCGCAATCTGTCTATCCAAAGACTTGAGCTCTTTAGCCGCAGACCGAGAATACTTAATTGTCCAAGCCAAGGATCTTCCCCATTTCTTCAGAAGAAATAACGTCCTCTTCGCCTTTGCGAATACGGTCAACAACCTTGTCTGAGAGATAGATATCCTCAAGATCTTCTAAATAGTTTTTTAAAGCTTCCTTGACGTAAAAACTCTTTGTGCGTCCTGTTTCTTTTGCTAACCTCGAAAGACGCTCTTCAGTAATCTTATGGTTAACATCTCTGATCTCCATGATAATGTAATACATGTATTACATTATACATTTGCGCTCTAATTTCGGGTTAGAAATTTTTCTCGTATCCTCTCTTAACCCAAATTATTTCACTTATCTTTTAAGAACATCAAAGCCTTCTTCCTCGCGATATTTAGAAAATCTTTGGGGAGAAAGGTAGAGCTTTTCAGTTTATCTTGTTTTAGTTTTTATGTTTACATTCATGGTTGCATTTCAGGTTGGCGCGGCTGTAAGTTGGAACAGCTTTGAGAATTTCTTTGAAAACCACTGCAAAGTTCATGTTTGACAAAAAGCTCAGGTATACGTCGCTTCTTGAGAAGATTTTTTCCAAATTCTGAATCTCGACTGAAGCTGAGACAACCGAATGACCAAAAATCCTCTGAACGGTCTTTTTGAAGAACCAACGGATTTTTGGGAAAACCGCTCTTGATCAAGATAATTCCGGTGTTTGAATTGAAATCAGTCCTATGAAAAGCGGAAGAACTTTAATCAATCCAGCCGCTTCTCGATCTGGTCCTAACCGATAGAACATAGTCAAGTTTGTTGACTCTCAGAATCTCGCTTGAGAAAGCGTCGATCGTTTTTCTTCAATCTATCCCAAGTAGAGAGAATTGAAACCAGTGATTTGTGGTGTCAAACTAGCAGGGGTGGCGAGCCAAAATGGAGATATTTTTGCGGCTCACATCTTTCAAAAAACACTGCAAACTTCCATTGACCAAACAATTCATAACAGTAAGCGCTGTAAAAGCTGATAGAAAAAGCCTATGACAACCGTACGTTTCAAGCTTTCTGATGCTAAACCATGGACCGCAGAGGAACTCCAACAGATCAAAAACATCAGAGACGAGGATATCGATTACTCAGACATTCCGCCAACCACGCCTGAAGATTGGAAAAAAGCCGTCCGTGGAAAATTTTACCGGGCTGCTCAGAAACCGGCCTCTCGAAAGTGATTGCCTAACGTAAATGCGGCGGCAGGCAAAGCCGCCTCACAAATTCCAGTCGGGAACTTTTTCAAGTCTCTTTCTGCCCGCAAGTTCCTGCGGCGTCAGAGGGGTGCAGACCAAGTCGACCAAAGCTTGATACTGGTCTTCAGGCAGAAGTATCGTTTTCTTGTCTAAGAAGTTTTCCTCAAAAACTTTTCTCAGAGCGGATCGAACGATCTCGTTTTAGTCGTGCCTTGCGTCCTGGCTAAGGCCTCCAACCATGCCGCCTCGTCGTCGGAAATTCGGATCTTCAACACTGCCATACTCAGGCCCCTTAAAAACTTCAATTCCTTCGAGACAGGAAACGGGATTTTCTCAAAAGAAAACTCTCCCGGATCCTCTTCCCTAATTATCCTTCCGGCGTCACAATTACACAGCCGCCAAAACTTAGTATCTAAAAATCTTCAGTCGACCGCGAGACAAAAGATCAGTTTCTTCTTCTAAACGTCTCTTCAAGAAGCTTGTAAGCCGCTTCTTTCATTTGATGAGAATACTTGATGTCCGACTGAATACTAAAAATCTTCGGAATATCATCCCCGATGCCCAAGCAGACAATCTCAATACCCGCGCGTTTCAAATCTTGCTCAATGTCAGTTAGAAGTTCGGCATCGGAACACAATCCGTCCGTGATCAAAAAGATAATTTTGCGGGACTCTTTTCGATTGACAAGCTGAGCCGCCGCTGAATTGATGGATTGTCTGACTGGTGTATAGCCGAAAGGCCTTAAAGCGCAAAAGCGATCCAAACAAGAAGCAACGGTCTCATCAAAACGCTTGACCTCTAACAGCGTCTGACGTTCAACACCCGGAAAAGCATAAACCGAGCTTCGGCATCCGCTTACGGAATCTGCCATTCCTGCGATTGCCTGGGCACACAAAGATCCCGTTCTCATATCTTCGCGCGTCATCGAGCCGCTGCGGTCTAAAAGCACGCACATCGCAACTGACGGACGAAGCTCGGACTCTTCGTATCGAAACACTCTGGTGTCGCCGACATACAACCGGCTCAGTCTCTTGGGCTCCAGGTCTCTGCCGCTTCTCGCATAACGCGTAGGCTGGAAACTCAATCCCTGCAGGAACCGATGAAACTGCTGGGACCCCCCGCGTAGCAGCTTTTCTGCTTCCGCTTTGAATTCCGGATCTACACGAGGGCTGAGTTCACTTCTGACCGTCGGCCAAACGGCGGCTTTACCGGTCGGATTCTCGCCGGTTGCTCCTCGATAGTTTTTATAGTCTTCTTCCATGGCGCGATGGATATCCGCGTCCTTAAGATCATCATCCTCGAACAGAGCGTCAAAGTCCTCCGACTTTTGCTTATCTTTCTTCGGAGTTTTGCCTTTTCCTTCAGAAAGGACCGATGCACCTTTTGATGAAGAGTCGCCGCTGTGTTGGTCGGGACTGCTCTTGTTCTGTTCAGAAAACACCTTTTGAGAAATCGCTTGACTGAATAGTTGTGCAATCTCTCTTGCGCATTGAATAACCGCAACGGTATTCGGGCTTCTGACCGATTCTTCTGCCTTCTGCCTAATCCGCTCAAAGAGCTCCTGACCGAATCTCTGTACAAAAGCATTCTTTGCTTCTTCCGAATAATGCTTTGAGCAGTCGTATTCCAGCATCAGTGCGGTCATGCACCAATAGCAAGTAAGGCAAAGAAGCGCGCCCGGCGAAGTATGTTCGTTGATTTTCGGAAGCTGCCCTGCCCGAGCCATCTTAGAAAAGTGTTCATTGCGCCAAAGATAGCCGCCCGGATATTTTTTATATCCGATGGCATCAATGCGAACGTCTTCCAGAGCATTAACGAGCGAATGCAGACCGCCGAGCGAAGCTACTTCATCAAAGTCACTGTATAAAACATGATGAATCTCATGCGTCCCGTGAGAGAGATAAGCATCAAGAGCGTCCTGAGACTGAAGCAGCGGCTCGCCTAAATAAACGGTCTTGCCGTCCGTACAGGGAGTTCCTGCAAAAATCACTTTGATTTCTTTTCCCGCAGAAAGAGAAGTCAAAATACCGTTTACCGCTTTCAATACAGCGGGTAACGCGATCGTTGTCTGAGACAAAATGAAATTCCTAAAAAGATTCCGGAACCGTGCCCCAAGGCTTTCGCCTTGAGACACTGAACAGGAAGTCGGTTAACCGAAAGGAAAAAGCGATCGGCCGCGAGCAATCATGCCTGCTGCACCGGTAAGCACCTCGCGCCTTTCCTCAAGAGAAGGAAGGGACACGAGAGGTTCGGCCTCTTCCGTTTTGTTCTGCTCGTGGGCTGCACCTGCTAGTGCAAATGCTTCCCGAGCTTTCTCCAGACACTGCATAAAGAGCTTCTTGTTTCGGCACCAGACATGAGTCCGGGCGCCTTCAGCAAGCGCTTCTTCCAGTGCGGCGGAAGCAAGAGCAAATCGGGTTTGTGAGCAGCTCCATGAACGAACCCGTTCATAAAGCGTCCTGACCCGACACACAATCGCTTCCGTGACGTTGGCAGATTCAAGCGCCGCGCAGATGAGATCTGTCTCATCGGCAAAACGCTCGGCCAAGCCGTCCAGAAAAGCATCCTTTGAGCTTCGTTTGCCTGTACCGTGCGCGGCCAAAACAAACGCATCAAACTCAAAGCTGATTCGACGCAGAACGAAATTCGTCGGAGGAAAAACGGCTTCTTTCGAACAACCCGGAGGAATGATGCCTTCGAGCCTCTGAGCAAGAATGTCTTCATAGGCCGGCGCAAAAACTTCATCGCGCCGCCTGCAGAATTCTTTTCTCCAGACACTCAAGGCTCGTTCTGCAACCGCAGCATCCTGCCTTCGCATCACGAAACCGTTGAGGTAAGGTTCGCCCATTTCCTGACACAAAGCCTTGGCTCGCGCTCTGAAGTCAAGAAAAGGTTTCAGCATCACGCCCGGAATAATCCTTCGGCGTTTCATAAACTCCGCGCCTTCCTCAATCGAGGTCTGCTCGGTTGTCGTCCCGCTCCAGACACTGATCTGAAAACAAATCAGCACCAGATCGGAATCTTCCGTCTTGCCTTCTTTCTTTTCGGTTGATAAACAACCGCTGTCTTGCCAAAAACCGCGGTTACCAAACAAATCAGCCATTGGGCCTCCTTAAATAAAAAAGAGAGCCCTTAAGGCCCGTCATCCGAGGGCTTAAAGGCCCTCGAATAACGATGGGTTGAGATGACCGAAATCATCTCTGGAGTAAAGAACGATCGGTCCGTTAGAAAACTGCGCTTAGGCAATATGCTTGCCGATATCGCCGATTTCTAATTCGACCAATTTTTCGACCGCCAATGCGCCGGCTTCTTCCAGACAGTCCGTCAGCGCGATTTTCATCGCACGCCTCAAAGCAACTCGAGGCTCATTCTTCATCGCCGGAGATCGATAGCTCAAAAGAAGTAAGTCTCTGAACCGCAGTAAGACTCGGGTCGAAATCGTTGCTTCCGCAACGGCACCGTCCTCCGTCTGACGGCAATAAGCCTGACGAACTCGGTCCGCCGCCCTCCTCAGACGAACGGAAAATTCTTTCCGCCATTCTTCAAAGGACATGCCTCGGACTTCAAGCTCCGGAGTAGTCGCTTCTAATAAAGAAACTTCAGCCTCCTCGCCCATGTAGTCCATGCGCATTTTCCAAAAGCGGTCGAGCACTGCCGGATCCTGACTAAAGCGTCCCACATAGCGTGAGCCGTAATCTTCCGTCAGTCCCCGCAGATTGTCGGTCATGACAATCCGGGTTCTCGGATGCGGATGAATCACTTCTCCGGTCTCCGGGATATAAAGCGGAGAGCCTTCAAGCAGTTCATTGACCGACAGCCAAAGATCCGGCGGCGCTGCCGACATCTCATTAACAAGAAACACACAGCCGTGCCGCCAGGCCCGCGTGAGCGGACCGTCGGCAAAGCGCATGCT
>ENA-ORSB01002495-ORSB01002495.1-human-gut-metagenome-genome-assembly--contig:-NODE-2495-length-14552-cov-3.095606_pt1 | contig 14552 bp, 7 predicted proteins | sample MGYA00242180_ERZ509144 | MGnify/ENA primary metagenome ERZ509144 (study PRJEB26280, sample SAMEA2338661) | human gut metagenome | biome: human gut; feature: human-associated habitat; material: faeces...
TCTCGCCAATCTGGACCTGGGAACCAACGTCAGCTGGGACTGGTTTATATTGCTGGTGGCAAAAACCGGTATGCGTTTCTCCGAGGCCCTGGCTCTGACTCCAAAGGATTTTGATTTCTCACGCCAGCTGGTTTCCGTATCCAAAACATGGAACTACAAAGGAGATGGAGGATTTCTGCCTACAAAAAACAGATCGTCCATACGCAAAATACAGCTGGACTGGCAGACCGTCATACAATTCGCCGGATTGCTGAAAAATATGCCGGAGGACGAACCTATATTCATAAAAAAACAGGTGTACAATTCCACAGTCAACGATGTTCTCGCCAGACACTGCCGTGAAATTGATGCACCTGTCATTACTATACACGGGCTCAGACATACCCATGCGTCTCTGTTATTATTTGCCGGAGTATCCATAGCCAGCGTAGCAAGGAGACTTGGTCACTCCAGTATGACGACAACGCAGAAAACCTACATTCATATCATACAGGAGCTTGAAAATAAGGATGTCGATGTGATCATGCGTTTTCTGTCAGGACTGAACTAAAACTATCGTATGTGCCTGTCAGTCCCTTTATTCGATATCAAATCCTCCCGACAAAATGTACTTTCTAAGAAGGGAATCAAGTTTCGATCTGACCTTTCTCTTAGGAATATCTTCACCCTCTTTTTTATCAAAATAAGCCTTTGCAGTATCTATGTCGACGCTCTGTACCAGATCATTATACTGTCCAAATGCATCAATATCATTCTCCGTCACATGCTTATCCATGATATCTCTTAATTTCTGCTCATGCAGCCCCAGTATTGCTGCCAGTCTGTGTATCTGATCATTCTTTGCCCTTGCCTGATATTCAACGATATAATCTCTCACACTTCTGTCATCACGAACAATCAGATCACCATTTTGAATGTCCTTCAGGACTATATTCGCAAACTTCTGTTCATCCTGGGACAGACTGGCAAATGATCTGTGGAGTTCATTCAGCGCAGCATCCACTGTCGCCTCATCTGCATGTTCATCAAGGGTCTTTATATACTTCTTAAATCTGCTATCCATGTAATCGGCATCTATCTTCTCAGTTGAAAGCGACATAAGATATGGGTCTATGTCATAAGCTGCGTCTTCGCCGCCGCCATCTCCGCCACGGCTCAGCTCCTTGTAACGCATAAGCAGTGCATCATAGATTCCCTTGTCAAAATCCACTGTATATACACCACTTACTCCATCTGAGTCTTTAACCTCATATGTAAGCTTATCCCATACAAAGCCCTGAACCTTCGCCGGTTCAAGGTACTTATTCAGCTCCCTGAAAAGCTTTGAAAATTTTTGCCTCTCAGTGGGATCTGATGGCAGTCTGGAAAAATCATCTATTCCTGCAGACGCATACAGATCCTTTATCTCCTTAAAGCACATGTTCATTCTCTGTATATTCTCCGGAAGCTTCATCACAAACACACCATATGCTTTATTACCTGAATACTGCTCAAATGCATATTCTATAATATTTTTCATAGTATAAGGTCTTCTGTAATATCTTATAATTCCATGTGACTTATCCTTCGTAAACACCCTGTTTGTCCTTGAAAATGCCTGTATGATCATCTCAATATTTGTCCATTTGTAAAATTTGTCCATGTACAAAGTGTTGAGCCACTTCGAATCATATCCTGTGAGCATCTGATCTACAACTATAATAATGTCAAGACACTTGGAACTGTCATTGTGAATTGCCACATATGGCGATTTGTGAGCCAGCCTTGCACATACATCTCTCTTAAACGATGCATATGTCGGTATAGTAAATCTCACTCCAAACGTATCATAATAATCTTTAAGGACATCATTTATTCCGTCTATCTTCTCAATGCTGCCCTCTCTGTTATCATCATGAGGATCAAAAACTGCTGTGAATTTCAGGTTGGTATTTCTGGACTTCAATTCCTTGTAATATGCCATAGCCTCCGGAATACTACTTGTTGCCAGCATGGCATGGAACTTTCCAAAATGGCTCTGCACATCCCAATTCACAAGTATGTCGTCTACAACAGCCTTCCTGTGCTCAGCTCTGTTGTACTGAACGTCCTTTATACACCCCTCTATGCTTTCCGTCTCACGGCCGTTATCATCGAGAGCCGCCCCCATAGGAACATCCTGCATCCAGTGCATATATATGCGTTCTTTTTCAGGATTGCCCTTTATATCCTGGATACTTTTGGCCTTTGCTTTCTCCAGAGCAACCACCTCCCGGAGATCCCTGTCCTTATATGTAGGCTGTGGTATCGTATCGAATCCAAGGACATTTCCATCCCTCATGCCATCTGCAACTGTATATCTGGTACCCTCAAGCTCATCTCCAAACACATCTGCAGTGGTAGTATCCTTTTTCTTGTTTATTTCCAGAATAGGCGTTCCTGAAAATCCGATGAATATAGCTCTTGGGAACGTAAACTTTATCGTAGAGAGCATATCGCCAAATACACTTCTGTGACACTCATCTACTATAAATACGATTCTTTTCCTGTTGATCTTCTCAATATCTGCGGCATTGAGGCCATCTTCATCCTTGATCCTGCTCATCTTCTGTATAGAAGTCACTATAAGTGTATCCCTGACAGAATCACTCTTGAGTTTTGTCAATAATACCTCAGTATTCTCTGTATCCTGTACATCATCAGTGGCATCAGAAAAACCTCTGTATTCCCTGAGCGACTGTGTGCCGAGTTCGATTCTGTCCATCAAAAATACTACCTTGTCCGCATCCTTGGAATTGGCAATCAGCTGCGCGGATTTGAAGCTTGTCATAGTCTTTCCCGATCCGGTTGTGTGCCATACATAACCGCCATATATACTCTGATCATTCCACTTCATCTCGCTCACGCGCTTGGAAATCTTGCTCGCTGCATAATACTGATAACTTCGCATAACCTTAAGTACATTGTCAGACTGATCTGCAACACTATAAAATCCAATAAGCTCATGCGCCATCGGTATCGAAAGCAGCAATTCAGCTATTTTGTCCCATCTGTTTATCGGATTATTATAGCTGTCAGCCCAGTGGAAGCAGAATTTCTCGTTATATGCTTCATAGCTTCCCGGATTGGCAAAATATACACACTCCTCCGGATTCATCGCCACAAATATCTGAACCAATGAGAATAATCCTGTAAAAACGCCTTCATGAAGATACTTACATATCTGATACTGAGCCTCCGAAATCGGAACCATGCTTTTCTTAAGCTCCACGTGTATAACCGGCATACCATTTATAAGCAGACAGAAATCACCTCTTCTATCTGGATAAATATCGTTCTTGGCACTGAATTTCGGTTGCCTGGCAATCTGATATCTGGTTTTGCCCGCCGCAATCTCATTCCTGTCAAATATCTTAAGCGACACCAATTTGCCAAAATTATGCTCATCAGCCTCGTTGTCCCTGGTAATCTGTACCGTTCCGCCATTTATAAAACCATTGAGTCTGAGCGGTGTCTTGAGAGCCCTTATCTGTTCAAGGATCTGCTCCATCTCACCATCAGTAAGAGGATAGTCCCCAAGCCTGTCTATACTCCGATTGTTCTCATACAGTATATCCGCCCAGTTTCTGATAAGTTCCTTCTCTGTTTTATAATTTAATATGCCGTCCTTCCACCCCTTCTGCTCAAACAGCATCTTCACAAGATCATCTTCAAATTGCTTTTCACTGTTGTAGCCCATGTGTGTCCTCCCCATGTTTTATATATTTTTTATTGTGACACAGATTTAGTTTTTTGCAATATTTTGTTTGAGGAAAAAGTATTTTTTCTAGTAAGATTTCGAGGGATTTTTGCTTACGATGTCAGAAAGCTTTGTGATAAAATTATCCACGAAAATTGTAGTTGTTTTCATAAAAGCTACGTTAGACTAGGTGTTCTTCTGTTAAGAACAATGTAGCCTGGAGTACATATCAGCGAGGTGTATCTGCTGACAATTGGTAAGGTCAATGATAAGTATATTGAAATGCAAAGCAATGAATATACTGAATGAAAAAATATTATGTAGTAGGATTTAATAAATTTTAATTAAAATCGGCTATTATGCTTAACTGCCGAAATTAGTTGAATTTTTAATGTAATTGCTATATAGTATAGTTGGAGGTGATTTATATGAGTAAAATCGCTGAAGATAAAAAGTTTATCACAACCACAGAACTAAAAAATATGGGGTATACTTATTACAAAATCGACAAGCTTGAAAAGGTTGGAATACTGTCGAGGATAAACCGTAGCACCTATGAAAACCTTGATTACAAAGGCGATGAGAACGATTTTTTTAGTGCCGAGGCTTATGTGCCGAACGGAGTAATCTGTCTGATGAGTGCCGCTCGGTATTACGGACTTACAAATTTTCTTCCAGATGCTGTAGATGTTGCGATAGAGCGCAAAAAGAAAGTAAATACACTGCCGGAATGGCCGGAGATAAGGATTTTTTATTTTTCCCAATCTCGAATGGATATCGGTGTAAAGAAAATCTATGAGGGTAAAAATTGTTTTCATATTTTCGATATTGAGAAAACAGTGGTAGATATTATTTACTACAGGAACAAGATCGGAATTGAAGAAACATCCGAGGTGTTTAAAAATTACCTAAAACGCAGGGACAGACAAATAGACAGGATTTACGCCTACGCAAAACGGCTGCGTTGCGAGGAAGTGGTAAGAACATATCTGGAGGTGCTTATATGATGAATGTTGATTCAGTAAAGGCGAGACTTAAAAACTTCGCAATAAAAAGTGGTTGTACTTTTCAGGAAGCTCTTACTTACTATGGTCTGGAAAGAACAATCTACAGAATCTCGATATCAGAATATGCAGATAATTTCGTTTTGAAGGGCGGCATATTCCTTTATGCATTATTTGGGCGCAATTATGAAAGAGCAACAACGGATGTGGATTTGCTTGCGCAAAGGATATCAAACGGCAGTGAAGAAATGAAAAGTGTGTTTCAAAAAATTTTTTCTCGGGATGTTGATGATGCGCTTGTGTTTGATGTGGATTCTATTACAGTTGAGGACATTACAGAGTTTAAGGAATATCATGGCTTGCATGTTTCATTTGTAGGGTATCTCGACCGAACGAAAATACCAATTAGCATCGATATAGGTTTTGGAGATGTAATCTATCCGGAGACTGTCAAGATGGACTTTCCTGTAATACTTGATATGGAATCACCAAGAGTGAATGCTTACTCATTGGAAACATCGATTGCAGAGAAAATGGAAGCTATTATTCATAATGGATATCTTAATAGCAGATATAAGGATTTTTATGATATCTATGTTCTTTCTAAAAAATATGTGTTTTCTTATGCAGAGCTTCGGAATGCTGTTATACAGACATTTGAGAATAGAAAAACACCAATGACAATGGACTCCGCTGCTTTTAGCGATGAATTTCTAAATGATCCAGTGCATCAGACAAGATGGAAATCATTCTTAAAGAAGAAGAAAGCACTTATTCAGGTATCTATGTCAGATGCTATGGATTGGATAAAAGCTTTTGTGCGTCCGTTGTTTGAAGGAACGGAGAAAACAAGATGGAATCCTGAAAAGGGTAACTGGGAATAGTAGTGGTCGAAACTGAAAATGCGTTTTTTAAGTATATATTTTTGTGATTTATTACTGTGATTTGAATGAGCTATTGCTTGGGAACAGCGTAAGTTCTCAGAATTGTATGTTAAATCGAATGAAAAAAATGATGGTAGCATAGGAATGGATAAAAATATTACCGTTGCGACCATGCAATTCAAGGAAGATGTTAAAGTTTCTACGGACGAATATCTTAAGACATATTACACATTTAACATAGGGGATATTGCTTTTGAGGGTCATCAGAGTAAAGAATTTCGGTATGGTAGATTTGTTGAAAATTATATAGGAAACGGCATAGTATCACACATTTTTGTGGTTTTCAGACCTATTCAAGAGTATGATTTGCATTTTTGGAAGTACGCAATTAATAATGAAATACTGATGCAGCGAATTCTTTCAAAAAGTACGAAAGCCTCAACAATGATGCATGATTTGGTTACCAACGATTTCTTGAATGAAACATCCTTAGTTCCGCCATTGGACGAACAAAAGAAAGTTGGTGATTTTCTTGATAACCTCGACCACCTCATCACCCTTCATCAGCGTAAGGTATCTTCACGGCTATTTCTGAACAAATCTACTATTTTTCGTGAAAATTGATCTTAAAACCGTAAGTTAAGCAAATTTTTACAAACAAAATGATAATGCCAACCAGTAAAATTTTTAATCGCGTGATCATTCTGGCTGGCATTATCATTTTTGCTATACAAACATCTTTTCGAGCATCGATAATTTTATTTTTTTCAATTTTTCCAACTCACGCTGATGAAGGGTGATGAGGTGGTCAAGAACTACTAAAAGTTCAGCTATTTGCTTTTGTTCTTCAACATTTTTTGAAATGCAAATCATTATTTCACTAAGTGCTGGATATTTCAAATTCCAGTTGTCAGATGTAATTCCTTGAGAGTTAATCTGAAAAACATGTATCATTTGAGACAATTTAAATTGATAAGCTATGCATCTTGAAAAAACATTTGCTTTCGGCGAAAGTACGGTATATGCAGGACTTACAATACCTTTATATGGTGAATATCCGCTTGCACCTTGCCACATTCTCATCGAATTATAAGCTATATCTCCAATACATACTTTTTTGTATTTTGACTTATCTTCGTTTGAGTTGTCATGCCTACCAAGCTCCGAAAACTTCTTAATTCCGTCATTGATAGTTACGGAAATTAATTCTCCATCAGGCATACTTTCTATCCTCTCAGAAAAGCATTCCCCCAACTTACGCTGTTCCCAATCGTCAGTAAATCCCGAAAATCTGATTTCCGGTTTAGTCTGTCCATTTTTCGGAAACATTTTTTCAAGCATGGATTTTTTGATCACTACCAACTTGTCATACTTACGCTGATGAAGGGTGATGAGGTGGTCGAGGTTATGTAAATACGCTCCTATTTTCTTCTGCTCATTACAGCTTGGGAATATAATTTTTTTTGCCAAAAGTTCATCTTTTGTTACTCCCTTAATAGATGTACCTTGAACTTCATTTGATACTGATTGCATCATCTTAAACAAAGCATATACTGTAAATTCGGGATCTATTTTTAATCCGCTTAAAGACAAAAAATCTTGGCTTGTAGCATAAGAAAATGGCATAAAAGCAAGCTTTCCCACTCCTACTCGTGTTACTATTGCTATTGAATTTTGAGGTACTAATTTAGTTGCGGATTTACTAACGGCTTCTTGTGAAATGCACTTTCTCGGCCTAACATCAAACAAGCATTCATCTATCAAATCCGATGATTGAATCCACGGAATATCCCCCTTCCAAAATTCTTCATTAGATGTTTTTGGTGTACCACCGCCATAGGTTTCTGTTGCTATCTCCCCCAACTTACGCTGTTCCCAATCATCAGTAAATCCTTTGAATCTAATTCCCGGCTTTTTTGAATTATCACCCATACTATTCACCTCCGAGAAGCTTTTTCAGGCATGCAAGTCCTGCCATATCGAACTCATTTCCAACCAGATCATCGAGCATTTTGCACAATTCTGCCTCAGCACTGTGTATTTCGTTCTCTATGTCAGTCAGGGTATTTGCATACTTGCTGCTGAGAGCCTGAACCTTCTTCTCAAGATCACCCACAATGCTCTCCGGTATGGTCTTCATGCCAGCGGATATTGGGAATATCCACTTTCTGTATAACATCTCATCAACCTCTGCATCTGTCAGATTCTCAATAACAGTCTTGGTCTTCATGTGAAGTTCAACATTCTTGTCCTTCACAGCCTTTTTAAGATCCTTCTCCTCTTTAGACAGCGCAGTATATTTCTCTAGTGTAACCTTCAATGCCTTCTCTTCCTCAGTATCTGCATTTCTAAGCTCTTTAAGCCTAACGGCAACACCCTTTGCATTGAAAGCATCCTGGGTATCATTTAATATATCACTCTGCTTGTCGTCCTCAGTAAGATTATCGATTAACTCCTCATACTCTGATGATATATCATTGATACGACGCTCTTTTTCTGTGATCTGTGCCAATTCATCTCTGAGCAATTCCTTCTGTACAAGATCAAATGGCAGTATTCTACCCTTCCAGCCGTCCTGAACTTCCTTATCCTTCTTGACAACCATATTGGGATCAACACCTCTGACCGCATTCCTGCCCTCTGTCAGGATCACATCAAAATCCATGGCAATTATATTCCAATTGTCATCAAGTATCTGATACGCAGCGTATTTGTCTACAAGTGGTACGTCCGCCAATCTTGCAAATATATCATCTCCTATCACCGCCTCTTCCTTTGAAACCTGTACAGTTTCCATGCCGGTGATCAGCTTATTTCGAAGTACATCATCAAAATCTGCAAACGAATCCGTAAATTCCTTTCTGAACCGCTCTATATCAGCACTGTTCTCTATCTCTTTCTTAACATTCTCCACCTTCACACTGGAATAAGGCGTACCATCACCAGCAAATAACAGATCTCTAAGTTCCGGAAATGCATCCCAATACATGGACAGCTCATCTATCTCCGCATTCGGGATTCCACCCATCATGCTTGCATATATATCCCATGATTCTGCATTTTCCGAAGAATCCACATACCTTGGGATGTTCAGATTGTATTCATTTGCACGTATTTCTGATCTGCTTACAACCTTTGAATACTTATCTATATTTTTTCTGGATATATATGTGTCAACAATACGCTTTATATCCGATGCCTGAAGCTTATTATTTTTTCCCTCTTTGACATACCCCTTTGAGGCATCAATTATGAGAACATCATTGTTATCTCTCTGCTGCTTTAAGACCATGATGATCGTTGGTATGCCAGTTCCAAAGAATATGTTTGCAGGAAGACCAATTATCGCATCGATATTATTTTTCTCTATAAGATTTGTCCTTATGCGCTCCTCCTCGCCACCTCGGAACAACACTCCATGAGGAAGTACTATAGTCATAATGCCATCCGGCTTAATATGATACAGGTCATGCAGAAGAAATGCATAGTCGGCTTTGCTTTTTGGTGCAAGTCCATATTCACTGTATCTCGGATCCAGCTCCTTGCCTTCAGGAGTCCACTGCTGCGAATATGGTGGATTGGAGACTACTGCATCCACACGCAGAACAGGTGGATAGCTTTCAAGATCTATAGGCCAGTCATCCTCCAACGTGTCCGCATTTCTCGTAAATATATTTGACGGATTTATCCCCCGCATTACCAGATTCATTCTGGTCAGATTGTATGTGTTCTCCTTAAGCTCCTGTGCATAATATCTTATACTGTCACGACTCATGTACTTTGACGCACTATGTCCTATATTGATAAGCAGTGAACCCGAACCCGAAGTTGGATCATATATTGCGATATGCTCTTTGTCCTTCAGGTGATATGCAACAATCTCCGACATGAGAAGAGACACTTCGTGTGGGGTATAGAATTCCCCGGCCTTTTTTCCGGCATTTGCCGCAAAATTCGATATCAAATATTCATATATGAATCCCAGCACATCGTATCCCTGTTTCTCGTCCATCGGTATATCCTTGATGAGCTGAAGCAGATCGCTGATAGCCTTTGTTCTGGCATTGCTAGTCTCTCCAAGCTTTGACAGTCCGGTCTGAAGTGTCTCAAATACTCCTGAAAATACTTTCTTATGTGAATCATTTATAAGACGCTCAAATGCCGACAAAGCATCTGTTACATTGGATGCATCAAAATCGCGCCCCATACTGATCCATGTTGAAAACAGGTTTCTGTATTCTATAAAATAGCCCAGATTATGACGGCACTGTTCCACAACCTCTTTGTCTTCTTCTACAAGCTCCGGAAGATCACCATCCTCCCAATCATTCTTTTTCAGATATTCAACCTCTTTGTCAGACAAAAACTTGTAAAATATAAATCCTAAAATATAATCCTTGTACTCATTTGCCTCTATCTTTGAACGCATCTTGTTCGCAGATTCCCATATTCTTGAGGCAAGCTGCTGTTTGTTCATCTCTCTCCTCCTATCACCTTGTCACTCTCGTTCTCTCCACAGCATCCTTCCAGCCTGCAAGAAGAGTCTCCCTCTTATCCTCGGTTATCCCTGGCTTAAATCTTCTGTCAGCCTTCCAATAGCCCTTGATCTCATCCAGGCTGTCATAGTAGCCAACAGCAAGTCCGGCCAGATATGCAGCACCCAGAGCTGTTGTCTCCGTGATCACAGGCCGCACTATCTCGGCATTCTCTATATCTGCCTGGAACTGCATCAGGAAGTTGTTGGCACTTGCACCGCCGTCCACTCGAAGGCTTGTGATTGAAAGTCCTGCATCCATCTCCATAGCCGCAAGAACATCCGATGTCTCATATGCCAGTGATTCAACTGTCGCCCTGACAAAATGCGCCTTATTTGTTCCCCTTGTGAGGCCGAACACTGCCCCTCTGGCGTACGCATCCCAGTAAGGAGCGCCAAGGCCAGTAAACGCAGGTACCACATATACACCATTACTGTCCGGCACCGACAGAGCAATGCGCTCAGTATCCGCCGCACTGTCTATGAGCTTCATCTCATCCCTGAGCCACTTGATGGCTGCTCCAGCCACAAACACACTTCCCTCAAGCGCATAGCTGACTTTTCCGTCAAGTCCTATGGCTATGGTGGTGAGAAGTCCCTGCTGCGAGTCAACTGCCTTATCCCCCGTATTCATGAGGAGGAAACAACCTGTTCCGTAGGTGTTCTTCACATCACCGGCCTCAAAGCAGCACTGTCCGAACAGCGCAGCCTGCTGATCTCCGGCAACTCCCGCTATAGGCACCTCACCGCCAAATATCTCTCTGTCCGTGTATCCGTATATCTCACTGGAATTTCTCACTGCCGGAAGCATGCTCTCCGGGATGTTGAACTTTGCAAGCAATTCCCTGTCCCACTCCAGTGTATGAATGTTGAATAGCATGGTACGCGATGCGTTCGTGTAGTCCGTTGCATGAACTCTTCCGCCTGTGAGCTTGTATATAAGCCATGTGTCAACTGTTCCGAACATCAGCTCCCCAGCCTCTGCGCGTTCCCTGGCTCCAGGCACATTGTCAAGTATCCACTCTATCTTCGTTGCAGAGAAATACGGATCTACTATCAGTCCCGTTTTCTCCCTTATCACCTTGTCATATCCTTCAGCCTTAAGCTGCTCTATCCTGTCCGCAGTTCTCCTGCACTGCCACACTATGGCGTGATACACCGGATTGCCGGTCTTTCGATCCCACACTATGGTTGTCTCTCTCTGGTTGGTGATTCCTATTGCGGCTATGTCCTCGGTGCGGATTCCCATGGTCTCCCTCGCCTCCATCATCACCGACATCTGGGTTGCCCATATCTCCATAGGGTCATGCTCCACCCATCCGTTATTCGGGAAATGCTGGGTGAACTCCTTCTGTTTCACTGAGCATATCCTGCCTTCCTTATCAAATATTATCGCCCTTGAGCTGGTCGTTCCCTGATCCAGCGCCATTATATAATCTGCCAAATTGCCCTCCTTCTGATTCACGGACGCTCGGTTCTAGTGTTTTGCAACCAAACTGATGGGTATGCCTTCTCAGGGGACGCTCCCGCTCGTTTCGCCCTGCAGCGGTACTAAGATGCTGCTTAACGCACCATCTAAGGACCGGCGGGCTCAAATACCCCTGCCAACACATGTCCACCCACTTGATATATACTCTTTGCAGCCTCGCTGTTCTCCGTAATTATGTATGGTCCGTCGGGCAATTTTGCCCTGACAAACCTTTTAACCTTCTTCCTTTTAAGTATCTATCAAATAAGCCAGAATCAAATAGTTCAGCTTAATTGTTTTGATCAAATTTTCTCAATCGTTTTTCAGATAATTCTCTCTCAAATGTTCGTTCACTCTCTCGACCTCTAGTTTGAAGTCTCTTGAAGACATGCGGATCGCACCCTGTCCCATGGTGACTATCTGCTCCAGTCCGTCCGATGTGACCACAGTGACCTTATGCTTTCTCGCAAGCTCATGTGTGAGCTTTTCTATGTGCGCATCAGCGGTCTCGCCCTCTTTTGTGTACACTACCTCTATATCGTCATATTGGAATCTCTCCCCCTTATTATCCTTCACCTTGTAGCCGTCAAATACCACTATCAGATGGCAGTTCATATATCCCTGATAGTTCGACAGGATATCCATGAGTTTTCCTCTCGCGGAGTCTATGTTGTGCTCCGACAGTTCCCGAAGTGTATCCCACGCAAATATGACGTTATAACCATCCACTATGACATAGTCCTCGCCACTCTTTCTGCGCTTGAATGCTCCAGGTGTTGCTATCCCTCTGTCGGCTGGCCTGCTGCCCACGACAGGCCCATTCCCGGGCTGTCTGTCTCTGGACTGACTCTTATTATACTGTCCATTTACTTTATACTCAGATGTAGTTCTCCTGAATCTTCCATTCAACGCCACATCCTTGTCCTTGTAATCTCCGCCAAATGTCCTTGCAAATATCTCGCTGAGCTCCTCATCTGTTATGGACATCTCCGATACACTCTTTCCCGGCCTGTTCACCGGAATATCCATAGCATAGCCATCTTCCGTGTAGCCAAGCTGGCCCGAGATCTCAAATCCCGGATCCTCCTTCACATGCATGTTCTCATACACATCATACCAGTCCACCAGATAACCTGCACCGTGGGCACAGAATACCGATGAAGATGGATTAAACCTGTCAAGCTCAGGATCATAATGTCTCTCAGCCAGAACCTCTTCGGTGTTGTGGCACGGCTGATAGCCGTCTATATCCACCTGAAGCCTGCCTGTACCTCTGGAAAATGCTGTGAGTTCACTGTAATACTCTCTCATGGTATATACCGGGGCATGTCCCGTGATGACTGTCGTCTCACCGGATATCTCCTGACCGTCCATAGTTCCGCTCATCTTCACTATGTCTGCAAGAACCCTTCCAGCATACTCCTGTGGTACCTCTATTTTAAATGCATACACAGGTTCCAGCAAGACACTTTCCGCCATCATAAGGCCCTGTCTCACCGCCCTGTATGTCGCCTGTCTGAAATCTCCACCCTCAGTGTGCTTCTGATGTGCGCGCCCCGCAGTGATGCTTATCTTCATATCCGTGATTGGCGATCCCGTAAGCACTCCCCTGAACTCACGCTCCTGAAGATGGGTGAGTATCAGTCTCTGCCAGTTCTTATCCAGTACATCCTCGCTGCAAATGCTGTCAAAGCACATTCCACTGCCATTTTCCATAGGTTCAAGCAACAAATGTACCTCTGCGTAGTGCCTGAGCGGTTCAAAATGTCCTACACCCATGACTGGAGCCGCGATCGTCTCCTTGTATGATATCCTGCCCTGTCCGTATGTGATGGCAATTCCAAACCTGTCTCTTACCATCTGAGCCACTACCTCAAGCTGTACCTGCCCCATGACCTTGATGTATATCTCTCCTGCGGTCTCATTCCACTGCACCTGGAGCTGGGGATCCTCTTCCTCAAGCAGTCTGAGCTTTGACACCATCGTGACCGCATCCACATCAGTCGGGTACATGACCTTATAGCTGAGAACCGGCTCCAGACTTGGGAGCTCTCCATCCAGGCAGGCACCGATTCCCTGTCTGCCGTAGGTATTCACCAGTCCCGGAACAGCACAGACACATCCGGCGGGAACCTGGGTTACCATGTCGTACTTTGCACCGGAGTACACCCTTATCTGGTTGACCTTCTCATGGCTCTCCTCCCCCTGACTGTTTCTGAGCGTCAGCACATCCTTGAGCTTCAACACTCCTCCAGTGACCTTCATGTAGGTAAGTCTCTCGCCCTTATCGTCACGTCCTATCTTGAACACTCTGGCGCCAAATTCTTCCCCGCGCACAGGTTCCACTACATATCTGTTCATGCCGTCAAGAAGCTCTGACACGCCCTCATTCTTGAGTGCAGAGCCAAAGTAACATGGGAACAGCTTTCTGCCCGCAATGGCATTTACCACGTCCTGTTCATCATTTGCCCCAGTCTCAAGAAAATGTTCAAGCATGGCCTCATCGCACATGGCGATCTGCTCTCCTGAATCTTCACATAAAAAATCGACACAGCCATCACTCAGTCTGTGTCTGATATTGTCCATGAGGTAATCTCTGTCATAGCCAGTCATGTCCATCTTATTGACAAATATAAATACAGGAATCCCATATCTCTCAAGCAGCTTCCACAGGGTCTCCGTGTGGCTCTGCACTCCGTCCATACCGTTGATGACCAGAACCACATAATCAAGAACCTGCAATGTTCTTTCCATCTCTGTTCCGAAATCCACATGTCCCGGAGTGTCAAGCAAAGCTATATGCATATCAGCATATGCAAGCTCTGCCTGCTTGGAAAATATCGTGATCCCCCTGTCCTTTTCCTGACTGTCCGTATCTAGATATGTATCCTGATGATCCACCCGCCCAAGCTTTCTTATCTGTCCTGCCTGATATAGCATCGCC
>ENA-ORSB01002497-ORSB01002497.1-human-gut-metagenome-genome-assembly--contig:-NODE-2497-length-14542-cov-2.387451_pt1 | contig 14542 bp, 16 predicted proteins | sample MGYA00242180_ERZ509144 | MGnify/ENA primary metagenome ERZ509144 (study PRJEB26280, sample SAMEA2338661) | human gut metagenome | biome: human gut; feature: human-associated habitat; material: faeces...
TTTTTAGAACTATTTTGAATATACAAAAAGTACCCTTCTCAACGTATATTTTTATTCAAAAAGATATATTCTGTAAGACTATTTATGATCTTATTATAATGATAATTTGTGTGTTTCTGTCTATATTTATCATATTACCAAATTTAATTTTTGTCAATAGGATAAATAAATTTTTTATTTCATTCCAGACATCCATCAGATAAGATAGAATTCCGAAAAAACTTTTTCTTCAAAAATGTAAATTAGCAAATCAAATATGAAAATCCAAGAGTCGGTTTGTTCTCACGCAAACTGACTCTTTTTATATATAAAACAATATGACAGAAAGCGAGATGATATATTAAAGCCCTATAATCTATTACAAAAACCATTATAAATATTAAACAAATGAAAGGATTTTTAAAATGAAACAACAAAACGAATGCACATACTGCGGGTATGTATATGAAACTGATAGCATGTATTTAGTCGATGGCAAATATTACTGTTCTGATTGTGTGGGAATATGCGACAACTGCGGCTCAGCCGAGCTTTATGATGACCTGACAGTCGTAAATTATGACAGAGATGATACAAGATATATTTGTTCGCATTGTTTGAACTCAAGCGCATTTTTCCAATGCAGTGACTGTAACCGATACTATACTAATCACAGATATTACGGCAGCTATTTAGGCAGGGATATATGCGAAAATTGTTCCGACAATTATGGCATATGTGATGAATGTGAAAATATTTTTCCCATAGACGAACTGGAATACTATTCACATCGTGATGCAAATCTTTGCGCCGATTGTATTCGTAATATAGAAGAAGATATGTCAGATCTGATAAACGATTATTCCTACAAGCCTTCCCCGATATTTTACGGTGAAAGCAACGACAATTGCTTTCTCGGAATTGAACTTGAAGTAGATAATGAAACAGATTCATTCAAATCAGAAAAGACGTACATTGCGGCGAAATATTTAACCGATACATATGGCGAAAAACTGTATCTAAAGCATGACAGCAGCCTAAGTCACGGTTTTGAAATAGTATCTCACCCTTGTTCCGCCGACTATCATATCAGCCAATTTGGCTGGAATGACATTTTAAACATTTGCAAGTCACACTCGCTTTTATCTCATAACACGACAACCTGTGGTCTGCATATACACATAAGCAGAGAATTTTTCGGAAGCACCCAAAACGAACAGGACTTGCATATCGCAAAACTTATACTTCTTATAAGCAAGTTTTATTTCGGCCATATTCTCAAATTCAGCCGAAGAAAAGAACATGAGCTTCATTGGTGCAAAAACCCAGAAATCAACTATGAAAGCAATGATAATGAAAAAACAATTATCGAAAAGATGAAGTGTTGCAAGTCAAACGGTCGCTATCAAGCCATTAACCCTGAAAACGCAAGCACTGTTGAATTTCGTATATTTAAAGGCACATTGAACCTAAACACATTTCTTTCCGCAATACAATTTGTAATCGTAATAAGCGATTACGCTAAGAGAACAAAACTTTCTGACATTCCTTTCACATCGTGGAAGGATATTTTTATGTCCTCAAACTATAAAGAATTAAATGAATATTTAAAAAGAATGGAGCTGATATAAATGTGTATCATCATTGCAAAAGATAAGGGCATTTCTATACCTGACAGAACGATACTTAAAAATTGTTTTGATAATAATCCGGACGGAGCAGGCATTATGTGGAACGAATCCGAATTTGTTCATATTCAAAAGGGGTTTATGCTTTGGAAAGACTTTGACGAATTTCTAAACTCTCTGTCAAAGCGTATTGATTTAAAACTTGCAAGCGTTGTTATGCACTTCAGAATCACTACCCACGGCAGGACAAGTCCTCAAAATTGCCATCCGTTTCCCATAAGCACAAAAGCTCGTTATCTCAAAACAACATCATTTAAAACTGCTGCCGGCGTGTGCCACAACGGCATAATTCCGATAAAATGCGCTCATGGTTTAAGTGATACACAGACATATATTTTAAAGCGTATGTCAAAGTTAAAAAGCAAATTTTATAATAATCCCCGAATCTTAAAACAAATTGAAAATGAAATTCAATCCAAGATGTGTCTTTTATCAAAAGACGGCAGGATTCATCTTATCGGTAATTTTATAAAAGATAACGGAATTTTTTATTCAAATCATTCGTATAAGTCATACATTGATTCTTACTATGACTATTTTAATTTTGATTACAGCTTTAAACTTTTGTGTCCTGTATGCGGATATATTATTAATAACGATGGTCTGCTCTGCGAAAGCTCTGACTTTGAATACCTTATTGATTCAAGCGGAAATGTGTATAAATACGACTTTTGTTTTGATTCGGCAATATCACTCGATAATGCAAGGGCGTATAATCATTATGGAATACCATTTCGCTTTGATGAAAATTCCGCTATGTTTATTGAAGTGATATGATAAATTAATCCGCAGAAAGGAGAGAACTTATAATGGACAAGCTTGAATATTTACTCGACTTATATGATATTGAACTACATAAACGCCTTATGTACAAAAAATCAAATCGAGAACAGGAACTGAAATTGACAGAAGAACGCATTTCGGCTCTTGAAGAAATCATCAAAATTATCGAGAAACATAATTAGTTCAAAAAGGTGTACGTTTTCGGACGCACCTAAAATGCAGCAAAAATAGTCCGTAAAGGTCTTATTTTAATTTACGAATATGTCCGTATATTAAACAACCTTTACGGACTGTTTTTTTATCAGGAAAGGAATTTTAACATGAACAAAACTTATTATTATGCAAGAGTATCAACAACCGAACAGAACCTTGACAGACAAATAGAATTATTCCGCTCTCTCGGGGCGGAGGACAGAGATATTATCACCGACAAGCAATCGGGCAAGAGCTTGGACAGAACAGGCTATAACGCCCTAAAAAACGCCATTTTAAGGGCAGGCGATACATTGGTAATCAAATCACTTGACAGGCTCAGTCGAAGCAAAACAGATATAAAAAATGAGCTTAAATACTTCAAGGATAACAATATTCGCCTTAAAGTTACTGACCTTCCCACAACAATGATTGACTTAGCAGATGAACAGTCATGGGTTATTGATATGGTTAATAATATTATGATTGAGGTTTTAAGCTCTATCGCCGAACAGGAGTATAATACAATCCACCAACGGCAGAGCGAAGGCATTGCCGCCGCCAAAGCCAAAGGCAAGCACCTCGGCAGGCCCAAGCTTATTAAACCCGATAATTGGGATTCGGTTATATCCGAGTATAAGGAAAACCGCATCACCGCCAAAGAGGCAATGACACGGCTTAACCTTAAACGCTCATCCTTTTATAAATTGCTGAAATCCGAGCAAGACAGGAGCTGACAAAAATGACCTTTCCAAATGCAAAATTCTATGATTCCTCATAGAAAATCTAAGTCACGCCCGCTCCGATAATTTTTTATTTCGGCGGCGGATTTCCCCTAAATCAGGGAGAGAATTTTTTGACCGCCGCCCGAAACATTTGGGTGCAATTATTGCATTATATGGAAATTAAAGGAAAATTCCGGAAAGTATAGATTCATTTACTCATCCGATCTTCCTGTTATGCCAATAAAATTTTCATATATCCTACACCCCTCAGGTATACTCATTTTTCTCTGCAATTAAAGAAAAGCTATCATATAGAATTATAATTCGCATATGTTGAAATAAGTTAATAATTGTTTCACGACGTTGCATGACACACTTTTGACACAATCCGTTTTCACATAACAAAAAAGCCTTGGATTTACAAGGCTTTTCTTGACCTCCGACTTCGCCGAAGCAGGCCTTTCCCTTACGTTAAATATTATATATTTAATTGTTAATCATATAATGATGTAATGCTATTAATCAATTCTTTGCATTTGCTGCATGCGTCATTCAATGCACTAATAATGCTATAATTTAAATTTGATATAATCAAAGATTGTTCGGTATAGCTTTTGTCTCCTTGCTCAAGAACTAATTGAGATGCCTTTTTGATAGTGGTATATGCTTTGGCAAGTTCATATGCTAGTTCTTGCTTTCCAGCTGATTTTATCAAATTGTTATTCGCAATATTATATGCTGATTGCTCTAAATTATTAGCTATGTTGCTCATTTGCATATAGGCATTTGAGTTTGATGAAACAGTTTTTGCATTTTTGACATACTTGAATATTTCAAGGAGTTTTGAGTTGCCTGTCGATATGTTTTCAAACAAAGCTGAAAGTTTTGCAAGGTCATTAGATGCAGCATCACTGTACATATATGAGTCTATATTATTATTGGTAGTTGTATCGTTGTATAAATTTTAGTATTGGTTAAATCCAAAATCACTTAATGAAAGTCCTACGTTGTTTTCTTCCAAATAAATTCCTAAACATAGCACAGTAATTTGAACACCTTCGGACATAGTATTTATCGCCAAATCTTTTATTTGTTCTACTTGGGAATCTGAGAAATCTTTCAATATACTTTCATCATATTCCTTCATATCGTAATGCTCAATAGAAGCTATATAATTTTTATTTATTTCAGTTGGGTTTATCGTACTCGATGCATATAACGTACGCTCTCCCTCACTATTTAAAGTAAGTATGGATATAGCTTTATAGGAGTTTCCTAATTCTGTGAGCTCAATGCTTTGAATTCCCAAATAATCGTCTTGGTCATCTACACTTGTAATTGTTATAATGTCATCAGAAACATAATAATCAATAATAATCCCTTTTCCATCTATTATGTCCTCAACTATCGAATAACAATTATTATCATACTTACCATTTTCAATTATATAATTTTTAAATTTGATGAAATTATTGGATTTGTTTTTAGTGTCATTATCTATCCTTGCATTAGCAGTTATAACAACTTGTGAATTTGCATCATTCCAATCCACTTTACATCCAAAAGCCTCAGATATTGCCCTTACAGGAACTAAAATCCTATCACCGATATCTTTAGCAGGAACATCAAGCGTAATAGCGTTGTTGTTTCTGTACATCGTTGTATTATCCTTATACAACCTAATGGTCACATCGCCTTTAGTAGCAATAACCTCATTCTTACTTTCATTCCAATCAACCTTAGCTCCTAATGCCTCAAATATTGCACGAACGGGAACTAATACTCTCCCATTTATTTCTGTAGGTTGTACATCAAAATTAATATATGTACCATCTAGTGTTACTTTTATTGGTTTAGATTGTGATGCAATCGAAGTGTTGTCCTGATAACTAATAACAACATTACTGTCAAAGGCATTATCTGCAACATTAGTCTTTCTCGGAATAGTCACATTTTTTAATTTTTCACAATGGGTAAATGCATTAGCACCTATGAATGTAATAGTACTTGGAAAAGTTATGTTCTCTAAATATCTACAAAAAGTAAAAGCCGATGTGTCAATAATTTGCACTCCTTCCATAATTACTACTTCTTCCAATCCTGAACAACCGAATGCATTATCTCCAATTTTTATCACGCTTCCAGGAATTGTAACACTTTTTATGTTATGACAAAGTGCAAAAGCCATTTTACCGATACTCTCAAGTGAATTTGGCAATTTTAAATTTGTTAAATTATCACAAGAAGCAAACGCGTGTTTTCCTATAGTTCTAACGCTGTTAGGGATTGAAACATTTATTAATTCATCGCATGAATCAAATGCTCCCTCCCCTATAGAAGTAACGCCATCATTTATAACGACATATTTAACTCTTGTGTTTTCTGACCAAGGTGACCTATCTGTTGTCCCAACAAACTCATAATCATACATATTTCCTATTCCACTTATTGTCACAGTTTCGCCATCAAATGTCCATGATAGATTATCTCCGCATTTACCTTGTGTAGCAGCAAAGGCATTGATTGCACCAAACATAGATAAGATAAGTGATAAAATAAGCGTAATTGATATAACTTTTTTCATTTATAAAACTCCTTTATTATTTAAATTTAAATTTAATTCTTAATCTGCATCAAATTCAACTTTTACTGTATCATACGGAATATAGATTTCATCTTTAATCTTAAAAGGTTCGTTTTTCGAAACAGAAGCCGAAATACTAACTGAATCTATTAAAAATCCATTAGAATTATAGCATTTCATCTTAAAGCTACAAAAAGCCCAATCGGTAATTCCTGTAATGTCACACACAAGTTTTAAATCTCCATCCCTTACTATTTCAGCAGATGTTATATTAAATGTTTCAACAAGGGTTGTATACATCACTCTGCCAGAACTATATTTTTTATATAAAGTAAATGGTCCATGATTATAGTCAAACTTAACAACATCTGCAATTGCTTTTTGTGTATTAAAGTATTCTTTATAAAAATTTAGGTCATCGCTTTGCACATGTTTTTCTGTTAATGCAATTAACTCTAATGCTTTCACAAAATTATTGGAAGTCTTGTATTCTAACAACTTTGATAGTATCATCAGCAAATACACCTAAATTTCCAGATGTTATTAATAACATAACAATTACGATTATCGTTGACATAAGCTTTTTCATTATAATCCTCTCCCTAAAATTCTGTTTACGGATGGCGAGATTATCTTTCTTTTTTAGTTTTGTCATCGCTTTCAATGTGAAAGATATCTAACGTCGTATCATTCGATTTGCTTTCCTGTGAAATTTTCAGCGCTTCTTGAAAACCTAAAAATTCAAACAGATCACCCGTATCGTTTTTGCCACACATAATAATACCTCCATGCATAACATCGCCGTTAAAAGCTAAAATTTAATCTTACTCTTTGGGGTTTTAAAAGAGGTTAACTTAGGAACTTTTACGCTCGGGGTGCTGATTTTAAACGCGCCGCTTGTCGTAGACTTGTTTGCCCTCATCTGTTTCATAACCTGCTTTCTTATTGTTCCTACCGGTCCGAATCCCATTTTTGTCGCTCCTTTCAATTTTCACTATTTATATTTTATTTATATTTTTTCCTGGTTTGATTAAATGTTCGATTGTGCTTGTAAGATTTAACATAAAAACATCCTCCGTTTTCCAATATTATACCATTTAGTTCCTTATTTGTCAACAGGTTATCTTATATTCAACTTAAATTTATTTACTGTTTTTAGGTTTTAAGGTAAAATTTTGTATATAACATATTAAAAAAGGGGTAAAGGCTATGGACAACATTTTTGCTGTTAATTTAAAAAATTTGAGAATAGAAAAAGGCTTAAATCAGACCGAGCTTGCCGAAAAACTGTTTATAAACAAGTCTATGATTTCGTCTTACGAAAAGGGTACTCGTATGCCCTCTCTTGATATTCTCATGCAGCTTACCTTTATTTTTAATGTTTCCATAGACTATATGCTCGGCGTTCAGCGCGATGAGGTTGAAGATAAGCAAAAAAGCATCGACATATCGGGGCTTAATGATAATCAGATTAAAATAATTGAAAATTTGATTGATGAATTTCGTGACTGCAATAAATAATTATCCGCTCCGAAGCATATCATAACTATGCCTAAAATGACCGTATTATGGGTAGTTTTCATAGTTGTATATCTATTTAACCTTTATCAAAAAAAATTTGACTTAATAATATAAATGTGATATAATTAAATACAGAGATGAGTAACCAATTTAATTAACGTTAAAACTGTTGAACCATCTAACCACTCATCTAACATAAAGTTATTTTGTTAGTTGTTCGTAATGCGAAGAAGTTAAATTTAAGGTGTATTGAGAATGCGCATTAAATGGGGCATTGCAAGGAATAATAACCGTCATCAAAATGATATAAAAAGTGCATCGTAATCTTCAAATCCCTCCTTCTCCGCCAAGAAAATCCCCACTTTCGGGGTGAAAAACCCAGAGTTATCAAGGCTCTGGGCTATTTTTTTGTCCTAATGCAAAACATTAGGTTACAACAGTTTTGACATCTTAATAAATCCGTAACAAAGCTCTTTTCTGACAGATATTATCTTTATGATACTGAAAGAAAGGATTGATATTATGTCTAATATCAACAAAACCACTTCTGAGCATTCAGAAAAAAATCAATGTTAAATTTATCGAAAGAGATGTACAAACGAATGAAGTTATCGTGACTTTAAATTCTGTATATCGAAACAAGCCGATTACACAAAAAATTTCTCGCGAAAACATTAACTCAAAAGGATTAAAAGAATTATCAAAATTCGGATTTCCGTTTTTAACGAAGGAATCAATATCAGATTTCATTGAATACTTCATTGAAAACGAACAGAATTTTCCTGTCATTGATGTTTACAAAGCATTAGGTTGGCACACCATCGAAAATAAAGAGGTCTTTCTGCACAAATATGCAATCATTAGATGACATTAAAAATGGCACACTTGATATTGATGTTGTGGTAGTATATAAACTCGACCGATTTTTCAGAAACGAAAAATTATCACATAATTTTATATGCGTCAATATTTATAAAGTTTTAAAAAACAATTTTGGTTATGCCGAACCATATTCTAAATACACGATCTAAACTTGTAGTTTAATTTTAGAAATAATTGCACTTTGAGACATTTCATAGAGTTTGGAAGGTAATTTGACTTTAATACAATAAAATGCGATACAGGTCGTTTTAGGTGCGTTTGTGAACATTTTATAATCATAATGATTTGATTAATTACAAACATGCCGTTATCGGCACAAATGTATTGAAAATAATTTCAAATCTATTGATTTTGTTCCTGTAATGTGGTATAATATAAATAGATGTTAGGAGTGAGTTTATGAACTATTTATCTGTATCGCAAATGGCGAAAAAATGGAATATGTCCGAGCGGGGTGTTAGAAAATACTGTGCCGAGGATAAAATACCCGGTGCGTTCCTAACGGGTAAGACTTGGAATATTCCCGAAAACGCAGAAAAACCCGAAAGAAAAAATAAAAAAAGTGATGAACCGCAGAATCTTCTCGAAAGACTCAGAGCGGAGAAAAAGGCTTCTGTTAAAGGCGGGATTTATCACAAAATTCAAATAGAGCTTACCTATAATTCAAATCATATTGAAGGTAGTAAATTAACCCACGACCAAACAAGATATATTTTTGAAACCAATACAATCGGAGCGGAAAATGATGCACTTAATGTTGATGACATTATAGAAACCGCAAATCATTTCAAGTGTATTGATATGGTAATTGATAATGCAACGTATAGGCTCACAGAAAAATTTATCAAGGAATTGCATTTTACTTTAAAATCCGGGACATCCGATTCGAGAAAAGATTGGTTTAATGTAGGAGATTATAAAAAACTTCCCAACGAAGTCGGAGGCAAGGAAACCGCAAAACCCGAAGATACCGCAAATAAGATTAAAACGATTTTGAAAGACTATAATCAAAAAGATGAGCATACGCTTGAAGAAATCATAGACTTTCATTATCGTTTTGAAACAATACATCCGTTTCAGGACGGCAACGGCAGAGTCGGTAGACTTATAATGTTCAAGGAGTGCCTGAAAAATAATATTGTTCCGTTTATAATTGATGACAGCCTTAAAATGTTCTATTATAGAGGTCTATCTGAGTGGAATAATGAAAAAGGCTATTTGATGGATACTTGCCTTGCGGCACAGGATAAGTTTAAAAAGTATTTGGAGTATTTCAAAGTTCCGTATAAGGAATAATTGCAATCAACCCATATCGTGTATTTTTCTTGTATGAATTATTAGGATATTGAGAGAAGTTCGAACTTCTCCGCCATTACATAAATACACTTTTTGGGCAAGCAAGTGTATTTACGGAACAGTTGAGGATATTGTTTGAGAAATCAAGCAATGTCCTCTTTCTCTTTTTGCAAAAGATTTTTGATAAAACGGTATTCAATTCTTATTTCCTGTGTTACATTTTCGCCGCTTCGGTCTTTTTCGTAAAATGTCTGAAATAAACCTCTCAATCCGTTTGCGCTCAGTATGGATTTTTCATCATTATCTTGTTACTGTTTTTTTATTCTTTTTATCATAGTAACAATCACTGCATAATTAACTGCAAAATTGAAAATCAAAATTGCCGCAATCACACCGGTACTTATGCCGGCGGCGTAAAGACCCCACACAAACAGATTATCTGCCGAAATCGTTACTGTTTTCCCTATCAGCCATACAAGCGTAATGCCGAATATAATGTTAAGTGCAGTATCCTTTATAAATAAATCAAGCTTTCTGTTCAAAAGATTATGTGATAAATACCAAGCCATATAAACCGTTCTTGCCGCCATAGCAATCATCGTACCGAAAGCTACGCCGCAGATACCGAATCGTGGCAAAAGCAATAACGAAATTGCCATATTAAGAATTACCTCCATATAAGCGCCGTTTTTTGTTTGTCCGTAATGTCCCGCCGCGCTTATGATATTGTTGTAAGGGATTCTCATACAAAAAAACCACTGTGCGGCAATCATCATATAGGCAAAGGCAGGACGTACATACATTGCATCGGTAACACCTTTGGTATAAATACTCACAAAGGGAAGAACAAGCGCCGCCTCGGCAACGCACACAAAGGTTGCCGCCGCAGTATTTACTACTCTGTAAAATTCAAACGAGGTTTTCAGCGTTTCGTTCTCACCATTTGCAATTATATTTCCCACAGCAGCCGCTATACTGTCGGAAATCGTTGTGAAAAAGCTTTCCACCGCATAAATGATTGAGTTATATACAGAATACACCGAAACCTCTTTTGTTCCGCAGGCAATCGAAATAAGCACAATATCGGTGTTCATATGAACAAAAAAGGAAATTTGGTGGGCAATTCCATCACGCTTTCGCGGAAAGGCACGCCTTTCGTCATACATTTTGCCCGTTATACTGTAATGCCGTCTAACATACAGTCTGAACACAACGGGATTCAGCAGAAATACAATCGCATTCACCGCTTTTACGGTATGGATTCCGAAGCCGAGGCGTATAGCGGCAACACATATAACCGTGTTTAAAATAAGCGTTATGCTTTGTATTCCCTGCACGATTCGGATTTTCTGGTCGGCGCGTATCAAAAGTCTGTGCGTCAGTGCGAAATAATAGGTAAAATAGTAGCTTATTCCAAGTATAAGAGTTAACGTACTTACATATGCAAAATCATATTCCGTCCGAATAATCACCTTTGCCAAAACCGCAAGCATAAGCACAAGCCCCATATACACATAGGACAGCTTGTTGAAAAAGCCCCTTGAATAATTAAAAATATCCGATACCGCTCTTTTATCTCCGTCGGCAAGCGGCTTGTAAAATGCCGCCATAATAAGACCTCCGATGCCGCACTCCATAATTACAGTGTAATTCAAAAGCTGGCTTACCGACTGCAATATTCCGTTTACATCAGAGCCGAAGGAAAGGAGTATATATCTCGGAAGTATTAAAGAACATACCGCTGCGGTAATCTGATATATAACGGATGCGGCTATATTTGCCGCAGTCTGACGGACAATACTTTTGTTACGATTTTTTGCGTTCACCGTGCTTTTCCTTTAGCAACAAGATTTTTTCCTTCAGAAAGAACATCAGAAACAGCAAATATAAATGCCCGTTTTCTGCAAGCCGCAACTTAGACTTCAATTTCTTGTCGATATTCTCCTGTTTTGCCGTATCGAATACTTCCTTAAATCTCGGATACGACAAATACTCTTTCATTTTCTTAACTCGTTCATGAAGTGGTATTTCGTTGTTGTTCAAAAGCTCGCCTCTCAGGCAATGAACGAGTTGCAGTGATATATAGCAGTTCAGCTGTTTTTTCGCCTCAAAGCTTCGCTTTTTAAATTCCGTTTCGAGTATGCTTATTAAAAGCTTTAGTTTATTGCAAAACCGACTGTCATATTTTTTTGTAATTGAATATGCAGTCTGCCTGTATATATAGAAAAATTTATCCTTTGCAATATATGCGCTGTTTGCATCAAGCAAGCATGGATATGAGCATATAGCATCTTCGCCATAATAAATGCTTTCATTGGCATTTAAAATTACCTTTTCAAGTACGTTCCTTCTGATAATTTTGGTACAAAGGCTCGGTATGACTGACGGCTCATTCAGTCTTGACGAATAGAGCATATAAGGATAAACTTCTTTTTCCAATTTTTCTTTATCATAAAAACCTTCCGGTATATCTTTATATAACGGAATTCTTGAATTTTCGGTTTCAATTACAATATCGCTGATACCTATATCAGCGTCATGTTCTGATATCTTTTTCATCATATATTCATACATTCGCGGTTCTATGTAATCGTCACTGTCTATATATGACACATATTCTCCGCAGGAATTTAAAAATCCGGCCTTTCTCGTATGTATCGGCCCTCCGTGTTCCTTGTGAATTACTTTTATAAAATCATAATTTTCAGCATAGCCATCGCATATTGCGGCGCTTGCATCCGTCGACGAATCATCAACCAACACGATTTCCAAATCCTTATATGGCTGATTTAAAATACTGTTTATACACTTATCTAAAAATTTTTCCGCATTATACACCGGAATAATCACACTCAGTTTCGGATTCATCGCCGCACCGTCCTTTCTGTTGATTTCTGTATTTTATTATCCTTGCCGGAACACCTCCGACTACTGCATAGTCCGGTATTTCTCCCGTTATAACCGCACCTGCTCCGATAATAACGCCTTTTCCTATTTTTGCCCCCGGAAGTATGGTGACTCTCGCTCCGATCCACACATCGTCGGATATGACAACGGGCCTATATTCCTCAAAGCCCTGAATGCACATGGGAACATCTAAACGGTCTGTTTTATGGTTTCGGGCATATATAAAGCACGCTTCTCCCATCATAACATTATCGCCGATTTGCGTGTATGCGCCAACGATTGAATTTTTTCCGACACCGGAATTGTTTCCGATTTTTATGTTAAGTGCAAAATCCGCACCTTTTTCAATATTTACGTTACTGCCGCACTCATCAAGGATAAGTCTTGTACAGAATGCGCGGAATCGTTTTGAAAAACCGCCCGTAAGCTTTTCATATGATGCCGGAAGATACCGGGCAACCGTCCTGTATAGAACAATACCTGCTATTTTTTTTAAATTCTTTACCACGCCAACCGGAATCTCCTTCCTTCATTCGATTAAAAACACAGGACGACAGCGGTAAGGCGCCGCCGCCATGTTTCAAATTACCGGATTACTTTTGCATCATACTTATGCGCATAAATATGATTACTGATAGTCGTCGAGCACATTCCGCTGATTTCGGAGTTCTATATCGACATATCCGTCATCATCATATGCGCTTGTTGCCCTCAGCATGGTTTCATAATACCATTTGCTCTCTTTCAGGTCGTTAAACCCATAGGTTTCGGCGGTGATTTCCACACCGTCCGCCGTTACGAGTTTTGCTTTGTCTCTGCCGATAATACGGTTGTAAATCGTGCAGAACTCAGCTCTTGTAATCAACTTCCAGATATTCAAATCACCGTTTTCGTCACCCTGAATATATCCCGCTTTCTGTAAGATTGCGGCATAGTCCTCATATGAAAGACCGGTATTTTCGCTGAAGCCAAGACCCAAGCATATGATTTTGAAGGTTTCGCCGCGTGTCACATCAACATACGGATATACGCTGCCGCCACCTGTAAAAGCGCCCTTGTGGTTTATAAACTCGATACCGCTTCTGAACCACTCGCCCTCGATATCATCGAAAGCCGGAGGATTTGATGCGCTGTACATAAAGTCGCCGAGCTTATTGTTCTGCTTCACAAGGCGATGTACCATTGCCGATACTTCACTGCGGCGCAGATTGTTATCCGCTGCCATAGTGTTGTCGCTGTATCCGTAGATATAAGCAAAGTTGCTTGTGTACTCGAAAGCCTCGCCGTTATCCTGATCCTCATCCTCATAAACGGGTGGCGTATAGCCCGGATCACTCGGATCTACAATTTCAATCGGCTTCTGAGTATCCTTTTCCACAATAACACCATCTACGTGCCACACATCATCAACCATCCATAACCCTTCTTCGCACTTTAATACATACCAGCGCATTTCATAGTTATCGGTTGTGAACTTGTCCCATTTTACGGCTTTTCCGTTGCTTGCAAGAATGTAACCGCCGTTATATGAGTCCTTGATTTTCGCAAGAATTTCCGCATCGTCAGGCTTGGTTTCCACCTCACTGATGACATCATCAGAAGAAACAGCTCCTTCTTTGTACACGACATGATAATCTGATGAACGTGGTCCTTCCGTCAAATTCGAATCAAATACGGAAGCGGTAAAGTACGAAGTGCTTTGAGAGGTTACATTTCCTTCTTCATCCATATGAACACCGTAACGCTGAACAAAGAATTGGGTCGTGGTTGCAATGGTACTGTGTGCGGCAAAAGCCGAAACACTCATGCCCCAAATCATCGCAATACCTAAAAGCATTGCAAAAAACTTTCTTATTTTTCCCATCTCTTTTCACCTCCTTCCTCTGTGTGATTTAAAGTAAATATATATACAAGTCGCCTTACCGGCTCGTATATCAAGTATCAATGTCCTCTGATAAGAGCAGCCAACAATTTTAAAAACTCCC
>ENA-ORSB01002501-ORSB01002501.1-human-gut-metagenome-genome-assembly--contig:-NODE-2501-length-14514-cov-3.415658_pt1 | contig 14514 bp, 16 predicted proteins | sample MGYA00242180_ERZ509144 | MGnify/ENA primary metagenome ERZ509144 (study PRJEB26280, sample SAMEA2338661) | human gut metagenome | biome: human gut; feature: human-associated habitat; material: faeces...
ACTTATGAGGCTAAAGCCAATAACATTACCAGTGAGGATATTATCAACGAGATCCTGAATGCCGTAGAGGTTCCATAGTCGGAAGGTCGTTTTTAACCTTTTACTTTTAACCTTTTACTTTTAGATATGGAAACTTCTGAATTGTTAAAGCGGGTCCGGAAGATAGAGATTAAAACCCGGGGCTTGTCCAAAAATATTTTTGCCGGCGAATATCATTCTGCCTTTAAGGGGAGAGGTATGACTTTCAGTGAGGTAAGAGAATATCAGTACGGCGACGATATCCGGAATATCGACTGGAATGTGACTGCCCGCCACAACCGTCCTTATGTGAAGATCTTCGAGGAAGAACGGGAGTTGACGGTCATGTTGATGATCGATGTAAGTGCCTCCCGTAATTTCGGGACTATTTCGAAACTGAAGAAAAACCAGATTACCGAAATTGCTGCAGTGCTTGCTTTTTCTGCAATCCAGAATAACGATAAGATCGGGGTGATTTTCTTCTCGGATAAGATCGAGAAATTTATTCCTCCGAAGAAGGGAAGAACACATATCTTGCATATTATTCGCGAACTGATCGATTTCTATCCGGAAGATAAACAGACCGATATCGAACAGGCATTGGAATATATGACCAATTCGATCAAGAAACGGTGTACCTGTTTTGTTATTTCCGATTTTATCGACGATCACGATTTTGCCCATGCTTTGGCTATCGCTAACCGGAAACACGATGTTGTCGCCCTGAGGGTATACGACCCCCGGGAAAATCAATTGCCTCCGGTCGGGATGATGTACCTGAGGGATGCCGAAACCGGAGAACAGATGTGGGTGGATACTTCCGATAAAAAGCTGAGGGAAGCGTATGAAAAATATGCTTTTGTCCGCGAAAAGGAACTGGATGCAATCTTCAAACGTTCGGGAGTCGATGTCGCTAATATCCGTTCCGACGAAGACTACGTCAGGGCTTTAATCACTTTGTTTAAGAAAAGGGCTTAATTATTATGGATTTTGATCAAAGATCGTAACTATGAGGAGTGTTTTGAAACAAATATTATTATATCTGTGCTTGTTTTTAGGGGTGGCGACCCTGAAAGCTCAGCATGTAGAATATGGGGTGGCGCTTGACACCAATTATATGATGATTGGAGATCAACAACATCTTACTTTTAAAGCGAAGGTAGACCCGGGAGTCCGGATTGTGTTCCCTCGGTTACAGGATACGGTTGTCCATGGATTGGAGATTATCTCCGGTCCTGTACGGGATTCTGTAAAAGAAAAGGATGGAAGATGGCTTTTGGAGGAAAAATATGTCGTCACTGCTTTCGATACAGGAGTATATGTTGTGCCTCCTCAGCCCATTACGATCGAAAGTCAGGAATATAATAATATTGTTCGGACCGATCCCGTAGGATTGGTGGTGAATACTTTCCAGGTAGATCCGCAAAAGGGGAATTACGATATCGTTATGCCTTATGCCGCACCCTGGACTTTTGCCGAGATTTTGCCTTATCTGTTGTGGGTTTTGTTAGGGATTGCCCTTATTCTGATCTTCTGGCTGTATTGGGACCGGAGGCGGAAGAACAAACCCTTGTTTACGCCGAAGAAAGAAGAGATTCCGCCTTATGTCATGGCTATCCGTTCCTTGGATGAAATCAAGGGCAATAAGCTTTGGCAGACCGGAAAAGAAAAGGAATATTATACCCGATTGACGGATACCGTACGCCAATACCTTGACGGAGAGTTCGCTATACCTGCCATGGAACAGACCTCCTCCGAAACAATGCAGGCCTTGGTAAATTGTAAAGAGGTAGAAGCCAAAGAACGGGAGAGAATAGCAGAGATGTTGACGACGGCCGATTATGTGAAATTCGCTAAGTTTACTCCCTTGCAGGATGAAAATTCCCGTTATCTGGATGCCGCTTACGAATTTGTCAATAACACTCACCAACGGGTAGAGGCTGAAATTGCTCAGCAGCAGAAACAGGAAGAAGAAAGAAAACGTCAGGAAGAAGAACAACAGCGAAAAGAAGCTGAAAAAAGCGAAACTCCCGAAGACGTAAAAGATAAATGAGGCGATCAGGCACTTTGAAAAGAGTGTATGAGTTAATTTGTAAACTGAAATAAAATGTTTGGATTCGAATTTGCAAACCCGAAATATTTCCTGTTATTGATACTTTTAGTACCAATGATCGTCTGGTATATCCTGAAGGAAAAAAAGTCGCATGCTGATTTACAGTTTTCTTCATTACAGGCGTTTAAGGGGATCAAACATTCCGGCCGGATCTGGTGGCGGCATGTTTTGTTCGTATTGGAATTGCTTGCCATTATCTTATTGGTGACGGCCTTGGCTCGTCCGCAGTCCAGTAATAGCTGGCAAACTTATACCAGTGAAGGTATCGATATCGCACTGGCTCTGGACGTTTCCACGAGTATGCTGGCCCGTGACTTTACGCCCGACCGTTTAGAGGCGGCTAAAGAGGTGGCTACGAAATTTATCCTCGAACGTCCTCAGGATAAAATCGGATTGGTGGTTTTTGCCGGCGAGAGCTTTACTCAGTGTCCGTTGACTACCGATCAGGCTGTATTGGTCAATCTACTCCGGGAGGTGAAAAGCGGTATGATCCAGGATGGAACGGCGATCGGTCTGGGTTTGGCTAATGCGGTCAACCGGTTGAAAGATAGCCCCGGTAAATCGAAAGTGGTGATTTTGTTGACAGACGGTATCAATAATCAGGGAGCGATAGCACCTGTCACGGCTGCCGAATTAGCTAAAGCTTTCGGTATCCGGGTATATACGATCGGAGTCGGAACCTATGGCGAAGCTCCTTATCCTGTTCCCACTCCCTTCGGCGTGCAATTGCAGAATATGCCTGTGGAAATCGACGAAGGGGTATTACAACAGATTGCTAACGTGACCGGCGGTAAATATTTCCGGGCGACGGATAACGATAAATTACAGCAGATCTATTCCGAGATCGATCAGTTGGAGAAAAGTAAGATAGAAGTGAAACATTTCAGTAAAAAGAATGAACAGTATTTTATTTTCGGTTTGCTGGGTATGTGTTTACTGATTGCACAGGCAGTTCTGAAGTATACTCTTTTAAGGAAAATACCGTAAAATTATTTGGCTATGTTTAGATTTGCACATCCTGAATTATTATATCTCTTGATTGTTATCCCACTGTTGATTGTTTTTTATGTGGTGATGATCCGACGAAAAAAGAAGGCGATAGCAGAATTCGGTAATCCGGAATTACTCGGGCCTTTGATGCCTCTTTTATCGTTCAAGCGGGGCACGTGGAAGTTCGTTATGCTGATGCTGGCCTTATTGTTTGTCATTGTCGGAGTGGCAGGCCCTCAGTTCGGTTCGAAACTGCAGCAGGTGAAGAAAAAAGGTGTAGAGTTGATGATCGCTCTCGACGTTTCCAATTCGATGATGGCACAGGATATCAAACCCAGTCGTTTGGAAAAAGCTAAGATGGCCATTTCCCGGATGGTAGAGAAATTATCGAACGATAAGATCGGTTTGATTGTATTTGCGGGGGATGCTTATGTGCAATTACCTATTACTACCGATTATTCTTCGGCCAAGCTTTTCCTGTCGAATATCAGTACGGATATCGTACCGGTACAGGGGACGGCTATCGGGAGTGCGATCGATCTGGCCGCCCGGTCGTTTACACCGGAAACCGAGACGTCCAAAGCGATTATTGTCATCACGGACGGAGAAAACCATCAGGATGATGCGGTTGCGGCTGCTAAGCAAGCCCATGAAAAAGGAATCGTAATCCATACCATAGGGATGGGATTGGAACAGGGTGCTCCGATCCCGGAGAAAGGAAAACCCGGACAATTTATGCAGGACGCACAGGGGAATGTAGTCATCTCCAAACTGGACGAACAAACTTTGCAGGATATAGCTAAAGCCGGAGAGGGGCTGTATATCCGGGCCAGCAATACCGAAGTCGGACTTAACCGGCTCCTGGACGAAGTCAATCGTATGGAGAAAAGCTTGCTTGAAGAGCGGGTATATAGTGATTATGCCGAGAAGTACCAGTACTTCCTGTTGGTGGGGTTGTTTTTCATCTTTGTGGAGTTTATGATTCTGGGCAGAAAGAATAAACATTTTATGAAGATCAATCTTTTCAAACGCTAAAAGAAAAGACAGAGAATCGGATTGACGATAATAATGTACGAAAAATGATGAATGTTATGGTAAAGTCTATGATAATAACGGTGGTGACCTTGTTGGCTGCATGGCCCGCTATTGCTCAGCAAGAACGGAAATTTATCCGGGAAGGAAACGAATTATTCGAAAAACAGGATTTCGAAAAGGCTGAGGTGGAATATCGTAAAGCTGCCGATAAAAAGGCAAATTCATTTGAAGCGGCTTTTAATATGGCCGATGCTTTATATAAGCAGAAAAAGTACGATGAAGCTCTGGAACAGTTTTCTGCTTTGGCAAAACAAGAAACCGATAAAGAACGGTTGGGCGAAATTTATCATAATATCGGGAATACTTTGTTAGCGATGGAGAAAACCGACGAGAGCATCGAAGCGTATAAAAACTCATTAAGGAATCGTCCGGCTTCTGAACAAACGAAATATAACCTGGAATTTGCACGCCATAAACAACAACAGGATCAACAGAATCAGGATCAGAACAAGGACCAGAATAAAGATCAAAACAAAGATCAGAACAAGGATAATCAAGACCAAAATAAGGACCAAAACCAGGATCAGCAAGATCAGAATAAAGATCAACAGGATCAGAATAAAGACCGGCAAGATCAGAACAAAGACCAACAAAATAAGGATCAGCAAGATCAGAACAAAGACCAGCAGAATAAAAATGATCAGAATAAAGACCAGCAACAACAACCTCAGCAACAGCAGGGTAAGATTTCTAAGGAGGATGCGGAACGTTTGTTAGAGGCTTTGCAGAACGATGAAAAGAATGTTCAGGAAAAAGTGCAGAAACAAAAAGCACAGGAACAGAAAGCAAAGAAAATGAAAATCGAAAAAGATTGGTAATTTTGCGGCTTAAATAAATATGGCAATGAGACAAATCGGATTAATCATATTGTTATTTTTCACTTCACTGGCTTACGCCCAAAATGTAGAATTCAAGGCTTCTGCTCCTTCTGTAGTTGCCGTCGGTGAGCAGTTTAAGTTGGAATATACCCTGAATAAAGAAGGGGACAACCTTAAAGTGCCTACCCTGGAAGGATTCGACCTGCTGATGGGACCTTCCGTAGGACAATCTTTTTATTCATCGAATATCAATGGGAAAATGACGCAGAATGTCACTTTCTCCTATACCTATATTTTGGAAGGAACTAAAAAAGGTACTTTTCAGATTCCCGGAGCGACAGTGATTATCGATGGAAAAGAATATACATCCAATGCTCTGAAAATAGAGGTCGTCGAAGGTAGTCGTAATTCAAACGGTAATCAGGCGGCGACAAACCGGCCGGTGCAGCCGGATGCCAATGCTACGGTCAATGACAATAACCTGTTCGTTAAAGTCGAGGTCAGTCGGCGTAGCCTGTATATGGGAGAAAGTCTGATGGCTACGATTAAAGTGTATACAAAGGTCGATCTGGTCAATCTGGGCAGAACTAAATTTCCGGATTTCAACGGATTTCTGGCCGAAGAAGTACCCACGCCGCAACGTATCGAATTGGTTCGGGAAGCGGTGGACGGGCAGATTTACAATGTCGGAACTATCCGGAAAGTATTGTTGTATCCGCAACATACCGGAGAGATTACGATCGAGCCTTTCGAGTTGGAATGTATTGTCCGTCAGCGTTTAGCTAACGGAGGCCGTAGTTTCTTCGACGAGTTTTTCGGTAATTACAAAGATGTCCGGGCGATGCGGAGAAGTAAACCGGTCACTATTCAGGTGAAAGAACTTCCTCAGCTTGGGAAACCTGCCGGTTTTGGCGGAACGGTAGGGAATGTAACGATGGCCACCTCCCTTTCGGCGGATACGGTGAATGCCAATGATGCGATCACTTATAAAGTGACTTTCCGCGGAACGGGCAACCTGAAGTTATTAAAAGCACCGACGATTAATTTCCCCCTGGATTTCGAAGTGTATGATCCGAAAGAATCCAGAGATCTGAATATTACGGAAAATGGCATGGCGGGTAGTGTTTCTTTTGAATACCTGATCATCCCCCGTTATTCCGGAGACTATAAGATTCCGGCCATTCGGTTTTCTTATTTCGATTCACAATCGAACACTTACAAGACCATTGCGGGGGCTGAATACAATATCCATGTCAGAAAAGGAGCCGATAAAGGGCAGGTGGAAACTTCGACCGGTAATCAGGTGAAGTCGTTCAAGAAAGAAGATGTCCGTAAAGTGGGTGAAGATATCCGTTACCTGAAAACGGAGGGATTGAATCTGAAGGCTGCCGGGGTACGTTTCTTCGGAACTACCTTATACTGGCTGGCTTTATTGATCCCGTTCGTATTGTTCGTTGTCGGTGCAGTCTTGAACCGCCGGAGAATCAAAGCGAATGCCGATATAGTCCGGGTGAAGAATAAAGCGGCCAACAAGATGGCCCGCAAACGCCTCAAAGTGGCTGCCAGCGCGATGAAAAATCACAATGCAGAGCAATTCTACGATGAAGTATTGAAAGCCCTTTGGGGATATATGAGTTATAAACTGAATATCGACCGTGCCGAACTGAACCGGGATAATATCAGTGAAATTCTCCAGTCGAAAGGAGTAGAAGAAGACAGAATCAAGGAATTTATCGCTGTATTGGATACTTGTGAATATGCCCGTTATGCTCCCGGAAGTAATTCCGATCAGGAAATGGGGAAAGTATATACAGATAGTATTGATGTGATTACAAAGCTGGATAAAGCCATCCGGTGATTAAAGATTAGAAACTATTAAAAAGATATTATTGATATTGCCGGTTTTACTGATAAGTTTGTGTGCCTTAGCCGCTACCGATCCGCAATCGGAGAAACAGGCAGAGGAATTTTACCGGGAGGGAAAATACAATGAAGCAGCTGAAATATACCGGAAATTGAGGGCCGGTGGCATGGAATCGGCTATCTTATATTATAATCTGGGTAATTGTTATTATAAACTGGGAGAGAATACGCAGGCCATATTGAATTATGAACGGGCCTTATTATTAGACCCCTCGGATGCTTCTGCCCGCTACAACCTGAAAATGGCCCAGCAAGCTATCGTAGACAAAATCGAAGTGTTGCCCGAATTATTTCTGGTGAGGTGGTACAAAGGGTTTGTCGGTTATTTTTCCGCCGATCAGTGGGGATATATCTCGGTTACTCTCTTTATCCTCTTTTTGGTGATGGCAGCTTTATTTTTCTATTCTCCTTCGGTCGGTATCAAAAAGACTGGTTTTGTCGTGGGGATTATAGTCTTTTTCCTGACTGTTGGGACGATGTTTTTTGCCATGCAGCAGGATAAGAAAGTCACCGACAGAGAGTATGCGATTATTACAACTCCGAGTGTGACGGTGAAAGGAGCGCCGGATAATAGCGGTACGAGCCTGTTTTTGATTCACGAAGGGCTGAAAGTCCGTGTCATAGGTCAATTGGGGGATTGGTACAATATCCGGATGGCAGACGGCAATGAAGGATGGGTAGCAAAAGGAGATCTGGAAAAGATCTGACCGGGAGGAACGTAATTGTTTTTCCTCCCTGTCAGACTGTTAGCGATCGGACAATAAAGCAGTGAGTTTTTCTATTGTTTTTGTATCCGAAGGACGTGTCATATTGGCATCCAGTACTTTTCCCTCCCGATCTATCAATAGAAAACGGGGAATCCATGAAATCTTATAATCCTTTTTAAAAGTATCTTCTTCGTTTACCCTCAATTGGATACCATCCAGGCTGTCCTTTTCTATCTTGGCCCGCCAGGCAGCTTCATCCGCATCGATAGAGATACTTACAAAACAAATAGGCTTATCCTTGAACTCCTCTTTTAATTTATGAAATGCCGGGAGTTCGCGGCAACACGGTCCGCACCAGGTTGCCCAGACATCGATATAAACGTAATTGCCCAGCCAGTCAGATAAATTCTTCCGGTTACCGTCTTTATCCAAAAGGGAAAAATGGGGTGCTTTTCTACCTTTTTCCAAACGGGTATATTGTTCATACGACCGGAAAAATGCTGCTTTTTGTTTTTCATCCTTTACCTTTTCCCGATAAAGGGGTAAAAACGCTTCCATTCCTTCTGATCCGAAGTACCTGATATATCCGGACATGCTTTCGTCGACTAAATAACCCGCCAGTTCTTCATCCTTAATGTGATTGCATATATAATCCAGTTCACACTTTAACTTATCCAACGGTTTACCTGTTTCAGTTTTTTTTCTTTCTCCCAGCAATTGTATACCATTCCTGAAAAACTGGCGGTATTCCCAGAATTCATGAGCTGAAGGATCCTCCTGAAGCAATTCCGATACTTTCCGGTAATACCTTTCTCCCGGGGAATAACTTTTCAGGCGTAATAATCTGGCATGACGAAGGGGATAATCCAATAATGAATGGCAAGCCACATAATAAAGCCGTTTACGCTCCGATTTTTTAAAATCCGCCGGCAGAGGTAAAGAATCAAGATGTGATTGTAATCTGCCGGGCATCAGTGCCCATGCTTTCAAAAATTCTTCTTCCCCTTTTTCATACCCCGGATCCCGGTTATTCAAAAACGGACTGTTCAGATAGATATTGATCGCTTTAGCCGCTCCGGCAAATTTAATCTCTTGTCCGTTCAGCCGAGTAATTTCCTGTTGTTGTCCCGGTACAAGATAAAACGAATAAGCGTTGCGCGGACCATATAAAACTGCATATCCGGGAACCAGTGAATCCGGAATAGTTATCTTCCCTATGCCTGATTCATCTAGTTTCACTTTATAAGTTTGTTCCCGGAACCCGATCCGGATTTCCTCTTGCCCGAAAGTGGCGTCGAAGCGGACTCTTACCTGGGAAAAGGCTTGTGCTTCCCACAAAAAACAGCAGGAAAGCACAAAAACTATTTTCAAACCTCTGCTCATTTTAAGTACCGTATTTCGGGTAATTATATTCCATATCCAGGATTTCTCCGAAACCTTCGAATACTTTTTCCGAAGCAATATCGATCATTCCGTTCACCTCATTGATATAGTACATATAAATTTTCCCTTCTTTCTTACTCTCATTGTAAGTGGAAAGAATCAGCACTTTATTGTTATAGGGATGATTCGGAATAAAACGATGGATACAGGGTTTGAATATTTTCATTCCCGTTATTTTTTCATCAGCTTGGGCCAAAGTGTAAAGTTTTTCACCGGTATTCGTTCCATTGTAATCATACCGGTAAATATCCCGGTCGGTAGCATATAAAAAAACAGGACCGAGTGAACCTACTGCGAAATATTTCGCTTTCTCCAGTTCCGGACAATTGTCTGCCGGGTATTTCCCTACACCGATATTGGGCTTTGTGTCAAAATTGAAAACGCATAATGTCATTTTTTTCGTATCCCAATCCTCGAATAATCCGTATTCGTAATTATTGTATCCTGTTTCCATATAACGGAGGCTGGCATGCATATTTCCCCAATCGAAAGGCTGGGTTGTCGTGGCCACTGCCAATTCTTTCAAAATCCATGTATTCTTCTCGATTCCCAGAAAACGTCCGCCGATTTCATCATAAAGAATACCCTGATAATAATCAAACCATTTAGGGGCATAAGGCGATGCTTTATAAGTCAGGCCGTCTTTCAGGATCGGTTCGGTATAAGTTGTAAATCCCGTACTCCTGATCGCACTGTATTCATAAAAACGACCGTTCGACACGATCGCATCGTAGCCAAATCTTCCCGGGCTCCAGTAATATTGCCAGAAAATGTAACTTTCCGGTTTCCAGGATGATAGGTCAAGTACCAGGGTGGACATATCAAATGTTTTTTGCATGGTGATGGCCGACAGGCGGGCCCCGCCCTTATCGGTAAGCACAATCACATTCTGATATCTTCCGATACAATAATAGCTGCCGATGACAACACCACGTCCGGGCAGGGCTTCTCCATTGACTGTCTCGTATACATTGTGTAAAATTTCGTCATTTTCTACCCGGTTTGAGAAATAGGGACTCATGATTAAATCGAAATCCGTTTTGCCTTCTTTTTCTTGTAAAACCATCCAGCCTTCGGTAATACTTCCCTGTACCGCCAGGTAAATTTGCTTGTGGGTTTTCACTTCCGTTTTCTTATTGGTAACGGTTAGTACCAATGTATAAGAACCTGGAATTTCGGCTACTTCGTATGTCAGATTTCTGGAATTTCCTATCTCTTTTTGTTCCCAGACCCCACCAATTTCGTTGGACCAGATCCGCCAATTGAATTCATAGTCGCTTTCCGGAGCATCGTTTAAATCTACATCTGCAGTAAGTTCTAACGTCTTGAATTGAGTTGCATATACCGTATCTTGCATTTTTATGTCAACATCGGGTAAATCTGTGTAGTCATAATTCCCCGTATCATCATAGCAGGCAGCCAGATTGATCATGAGAGGAATGAAAAAAAATAAATATATGATCTTTTTCATTGTGCTATTCTTTTATCGTTGATATATCGTTCAGAATGTTACAACCAGACCGTTTTCATCGGTCAGGGGTTCTCCCGGGTGTGCTTTATTATATTCATATAAAGCATTTACCATTATACCCGTGTAGTAAATGCTTTCTGAAGTGCTCCACTTATCATAATCGGTGGCAATTCCCAGGGTTTGGATGACAAACTGATGTTTTATGCGGCTATATTCACCGAAAGGCCAGCCTGCCGGTTCTGTCAGATGATTGGTTAATACAATTTTATATGTATTCTCATTTACAGGAGCCGCTGCGAAGTTTTCATTGCCACAGAGCCGGAAGGTGGCTACCAGATTATGATTCTCCAACTCCGGGGTTTTCTTAACCTTTACTTTTAAAATTCCTTTTATCGAATCCGCCGGAAGTTCACTTCTTTCAATTATAAAATGGTCATTTTCCTGGGCTGTAGTTTCTTCTTTTACTACTTCAACTCCGATTTCCCGGACTTGTCCAACTGCCAGTCCGACAAGTTTAAAGGGGATTTCTACGATATCTTCTTGTTTGTCAGGATGCAATGCAAAAGAATAGACTATGCTGTCATTTCCCTCTGCTGCATAAATAAAACGTAAAGAGGCATATCCGGCGTCATATTGCACATAATTGTCTTTTTGACAACTGCCACATCCTATTGCGATCAGGACGGATAATAGCAGACCGTATTTATATATAAAATGTTTCTTCATAATCTTTTCTCATTAATTTCTATTTCCATATTCTAATTCCTGGTCAGGTATCGGAAGCACATAATAAGCTTTGCTGAAAGGTACCTGTACATTAGGTAGTGTTGCCTGGTCGGTACGCTTGCAATAAAAGAACCATTGCCCTTCTCCTATAAATTCTTTACGGTATTCTTTACCAATAGCTGTTTGTAATTTTTCATCGGTCGTATCTTCTTCTTTCAAATCATCAGTAACCTCGAAACCCCTGTGTTGGCGTAAGGTATTGAAATATTCAAGGGCTTCCTTTTTCGAACCTGCACATTCGGCAGCAATCAGATACATTTCGCTGATACGAAGCAAAGGTTGACGGTTATTGTAACTGGAAGAGACTTGCCATAATTTAGTATTGACATAATAAGAGTCGATAGGTTCGAAATAATAGATATACCGCCAGTCGCTGCCACCGTACAAAGTATTTTCAAAAATTTCGTCCCTCACTTCTGCCTGGGTGACAAGTAAATTACCCACCGTATTGTTTTCGCTTTTTTTCAGGTATGTTTCTGTTATCGTTTCTAATCTCGTATTGTTCAGCATGAGGATACATTCCGTCAGAAAGATTCCGTCACGGTTATCACGGGTCGTTGTCGCTACCTGGCCTTTCTCTACCCACGGATATTTTAAGGGGGGAAAAACGAAGCGTGTCAATATGTGGTCGGCCTGAAAATGGCTGATTGCTTTGGTTGTCAAAGTGTTAGGGTGGAGTAGGGGAGAATGGGCTGCAAAAACGAAGCGTTTACATCGCTTTACATTGGGCTTACATTTGAGCCCCGTTTGAACGCCGTTCAAATGAAATGCTTTACATTGAAGGTGGGATAGGAGAGATTTCGGGAGGGCTATCACCGATTGTTCTTCATGAGCCTTTTCTGATCAGCTCTCATGTACAAAGATAGTCAAACGGACCGGTTTATGCAAGTAGAGTAGGGGAGTGCATGACGTATTTTCCCTTTTATTTTATCTAAATTATTCCATATACGATATATTTGGTATATTTGCAATAAAATAAATGCCATATATTATGACTAAAGTTATCCATGTGCACCTGATTTATGAGAAGAAGAACTTCTATTTCGGCAGTATTTCTGCCATATTTGATACTTTGACCGAGAGCCAGGTCGGTATCACCAAAAGCAGCCTGTTACATGCCGGTTTGACCGATGGGTCCGTAAAATACACGAAACGTGTGATGATTACCCAGTCGCACCTGATAAAGAGTACCAGAAAGGGCTGAAACAGCCTTAGAACGTCTATAAAGCCGCTTTTTGCGGCTTTTTTTGTACCTTTTGGGTGGTATCCTTTCCAAGTAGTACATCTGAAAAAAGCTGCTACTTATTTGAACGTTTTGAACGGTTGAAAAATGGAAAGGAGTGACATTTGGAGTGACGTTTGGAGTGACAAAAAAGATAGTGGAAAAACGAAATGTTTTAAATGGAGTGACATTTGGAGTGACATTATAGGTTGCTTTTAGCGATGATTTTTATATGAATACTTCTTTTTTGTATCTTGTTTTTCTTTGTTTATAGACTATTGCAGGGGGTAAACAATATTTCGTATATAATTATTTACTCCCCTATATTTTAGCTTATTTCTCTAAAAAACAATATTTTACTATTTTTTGCCCCCTTTACCCCATATAACGCATTTTACCCGGCGTCTGCAAGTGTTGAACTCTCCGCACCTGAAACACGCTCCAAATTGTCCTGTTTAAGTTGCACGATTGTTTGCTTAAGTACACCTATTTCCTCTGCCATCTCTCGGATAGTGGCATCTTTATCTGCTATAATTGCTAATAATTTGTCTTCTATTCCCGTACTTTCTTTTTGTGGCAGGGTAGTTTTATTATTAAAAGTGGCAGTTTGTATGTTAATCATCTCTCCCCTACCAGTCAAAAGCCATTCTGATGATATGTTTTCGCATTTTGCAAAAAGAAGATCGTAGTCAAGTGTATCCCGCGACAGCCACGAGCTTATAGTTGAGGGAGCAACCCCTATTAACTTTGCAAAAACAGAGGGTTTTCCGTCACTGTAATGCTTTATAATAGCCTCTAATCTTTCTTTTTTATTCATTGTTTTTATGTTTTGCGAAATTATTTCGCAGATTGTTTTGCAATTTGCGAAAGATGACTTATATTTGCCACGTGTTCAAAGTGTGAACACCGCCCCAAAGCTACAAAAAAGGCTTGAGGTGACAATGAGAAATATAAAAAGAAGAAAATGAAAGCATTAAAAGTAACCGTTGACTGGGCAGAAATGGATCTGTTTGCTGCCACCCTTAAAGCGTTGAATGATGACGAAAATATTTTCGCCTACCAGATTGATGCGTTGACCGGCATCGTGGTCTGTGAGAACGAATGTGGCCTGGCTTACTGCCGTTCCTGCTTTGATTACCGGGTTACCCCGACAATAGAAGAACTCCGATAGATTTCCGGGGCGGTTAGTTCAGTTGGTAGAACACGCCAAACTCCCGCAAGGGAGAGGCCATGGTCCGCGGTTCGAGTCCGCGACCGCCCGCTACAATAATTTAACTTATCAGCGAATTATGAAAGAGCGAATAGTCGTAGAATACAGCGAGGTGGGTAAAATAGCCGGTTTACTGGGTTGTTCCCGGGAAATGGTTTCCCACTCCCTTGCATTCCGCAAGAACAGTAAGTTGGCCCGTTCCATCCGCAAGCTCGCCATCGAGCGTGGTGGAACCAAGGTAGGTGGTAACCCTCAAAAGAAGGAAAGCGATGAAAAGTGAGTTGATGTCATTGTTCGGTGACCAGCTGCGCTGGTTTATGCGGCTGAACTATAAGCAACGCCTTTGCGTGCTTTACTTCTGTCTGAGTTTCGGGATCCTGCTTTCCGTGGTCTTTGACCACCCGTTATTGGAGCTTCTCGTTGTGTTGAACTTCGGGGCTTCGGCGCGGTTGTTGAAGAGGCATGTCCCTTTGAATGATTTGGAGGACTGATAATCGAACAGGGAGATGGAATACTTTGATAATATATTGTGTGCAACCCATGAGGAACTTACTTCTGGCGATGATCCTATCATACGATCCGATACTTTACGCCAGAATGTACACCGTGGTAATATCCAAAGTGTCAACCGTGGTGGCGGCGAGGGTAATGTCGCCCTATATTCCTATTCCTCCCTTCCCGAGAAATACAAGAAACGTTGGGTTGAGCGTCATGGCGA
>ENA-ORSB01002516-ORSB01002516.1-human-gut-metagenome-genome-assembly--contig:-NODE-2516-length-14446-cov-4.140018_pt1 | contig 14446 bp, 7 predicted proteins | sample MGYA00242180_ERZ509144 | MGnify/ENA primary metagenome ERZ509144 (study PRJEB26280, sample SAMEA2338661) | human gut metagenome | biome: human gut; feature: human-associated habitat; material: faeces...
CTCTGACGTGGTTTCAAAATTGTCGAAGCGTCAGATGCGGGAATATGATATTTCCGCAGGTTGTCCTTGTCATCGGACAGGTAGCAGCCGGCGAACTTCACGCTTCCGTAGGAATTGTTGAAGATCTCGATCCAGCCTGTCCGCTGACCGTAGCCGTCCGTAAGCCCGTTCGTGTTCTCCACGAGAACCTCTCCGATCCTCAGATCCGAAAGGTTCTGAGCGCCGAGAGCCAGTCCGGAGAACAGCAGGACAGCCGATAATATTAATCGTCCTGATCTCTTCATAATATTACAGAGGAAGATTGTCGTGTTTCTTGGCAGGCATCTGCTGCTTCTTTCCCGCAAGCTGCTCAAGGGCCCTGATGATGCGGAAGCGGGTGTTGCGAGGCTCGATGACATCATCGATGTAGCCTTTCTCCGCCGCCTGGTAAGGGTTGTTGAAAAGTTCTTCGTACTCCTCTTTCTTGGCGGCCCGGATCTTTTGCTGCTCGGCTGGATCCTCTACAGCCTTGATGTCCTTGGCATAGAGCACGTTGACGGCTCCGTCAGCACCCATGACAGCGATCTGGGCGGAAGGCCAGGCATAGACAAGGTCGGCACGCAAGTGCTTGCTGCTCATGACGATGTAGGATCCGCCATAGCTCTTGCGGAGCTCGACGGTGACTTTCGGCACGGTCGCCTCGCCGTAGGCGTAGAGCAGTTTCGCTCCGTTGGTGATGACAGCGCCATATTCCTGCTGGGTTCCAGGGAGGAATCCAGGCACATCGACCAGCGAGACGATCGGAATGTTGAACGCGTCGCAGAAGCGCACGAAACGGGCACCCTTGCGTGAGGCGTTGATGTCCAGCACTCCGGCGAGCATCTTTGGCTGGTTCGCCACGATTCCGACACTGCGGCCGTTCATATGGGCGAATCCCACGATGATGTTCTTGGCGAACTCCTTGTGGATCTCGAAGAACTTGCCGTCATCGACGATGCTTGTGATGACCTTGTACATATCGTAGGCCTGGTTCGGGTTGTCGGGGATGATCTCGTTGAGGGAGTCGTCAACCCTGCTGACCGGATCGTTGGTCGGGACCCTCGGAGCCTCCTCCATATTGTTCTGAGGAATATAGCTGAGGAGTTCCTTGATCGTGTTGATGCCTTCCTGCTCATTCTCGGCCGCGAAGTGAGCCACACCGCTCTTGGTGGCGTGCACGCTGGCCCCGCCGAGTTCCTCCTGCGAGACAACCTCACCGAGGACGCTCTTCACGACAGCCGGGCCGGTGAGGAACATGTAGGAGGTGTTCTTGACCATCACAGTGAAGTCCGTGAGGGCAGGGGAGTAAACCGCTCCGCCGGCGCAAGGACCGAATATTCCGGAAATCTGCGGGACCACTCCGGATGCGAGGATATTCCTTTCGAATATTTCCCCGTAGCCTGCGAGCGCGTCAACTCCTTCCTGGATTCTCGCTCCGCCGGAGTCGTTGAGGCAGATGAAAGGGGCACCGTTTCTGGTTGCCAGATCCATAGCCTTGCAGATCTTCTCCGCCATAGTCTTTGAGAGGGATCCTCCCGAAACGGTGAAATCCTGGGCGGCCACATAGACCAGACGGCCGTCGATCGTGCCCTGTCCGGTGACAACGCCGTCTCCGTCGAAGTGCTGCCTCTCCATTCCGAAGTTCGTGCAGCGGTGACGGACAAACATATCAAATTCCTCGAAGCTTCCTTCGTCAAGCAGCAGTGCGAGGCGCTCCCTCGCCGTCAACTTGCCTTTCTCGTGCTGGGCATCGATCCTTTTCTGGCCTCCGCCCATCCTGGCCGCGGCTCTGCGCTCAACCAGTTTCTTGATGTTATCCTGCTGGATGCTCATATTTTGTTACTTTAATCAAATTTTTCCAAATCACAAATTTATCAAGAATCCTCTTTCATTCAAAATTCCTGCCCGCAAAATCGTAAATTTCCGTTGCTTGTGGTGAAATGTACATTTTGAATATAAATTATCATTGATGTCACCACAGCGCAAAGAAATTTTTCCATGGCAAATTTTTGTAACGTGAAAAATTTGCCATGGAAAAATTTCTTGCGCCCATCATGACCACTCCGTAAAATAAAAAAGGCTGACTAAAAACATTTTCAGTCAGCCTCTAATATTCATTAGTGTAATTATTACTCCTCCGGTTTCAGCGTGCTGTAAACATTGGTGACATCGTCATCGTCCTCAAGAAGGCCGGTGAGCTTGTCAAGAGTCTCACGTTGCTCCGGAGTCACGTCCTTCAGCTCCACGTTAGGAATCCTCTCGAATCCTCCGGACACAAGCTCGTAGCCATTGTCCTCGATGTACTTCTGGATCGCTCCGTAGGACTCGTAAGCTCCGTAGATCACCACGTTCTTCGTGATGTTCTCGTCCTTGTCCTCCTGCTCCTCGATGAAAACCTCAGGATCATCATCGCACTCGCAGAGGGCGAGCTGAAGCTCGTCGATGTCCATCCCTTCCTGGTACTTGATGCGGAACACGCACTTGTGGTCGAACATGAAGCTCACGCTGCCGCTGGTTCCGAGAGAGCCTCCGCACTTTGTGAAGTAGCTTCTCACATTGGCCACCGTACGGGTGTTGTTGTCAGTCGCCGTCTCGACGAGATAGGCGATTCCGTGAGGGCCGTAACCCTCGAACACAACCTCCTTGAAATCTCCCTGGTTCTTCTCAAGGGCTCTCTTGATGGCCTTCTCGACGTTGTCCTTAGGCATGTTCTCGCTTCTTGCCTCCGCCATAAGGGCTCTGAGCCTGGAGTTGCCGACCACGTCAGGTCCACCCTGCTTTACCGCGATGGTGATTTCCTTTCCGATCTTGGTGAAGGTCTTTGCCATGTGACCCCACCTCTTGAGTTTCCTTTCCTTTCTGAATTCAAACGCTCTTCCCATATTCCTTATTTGGTCTGGTTCTCGATGCGGGTGATGTACTTGTCGATGTCGTAGCCTTCAACTGACTGAGGGTACTGATCCTTGATCTTCTTGTAGAAAGTGAGGGCCTTGGCGTTGTCTCCGAGTTCCTCGCAGGTCACGCCGGCCTTCAGAAGATAACCGGCTGCGAACATGTTGTCAGCCGCGGCCGCAGCCTTCTCGAAATAACCGACAGCCTCGCTGTATTTCTCGAGACCTACGTAGGCGTCACCGATGCACGCAGTGGCGCGGGCGGAGAGAATCGCGTCCTTGCCGTTGTACTTCTTGAGATAGTCGATGGCTGCCTGATAGTTTCCGAGCTGGAGCTCGCAGACTCCGGCGTAGAAATATACATCCTTGCCTCCCTTCGCACCGAAATCGTTGATGATCTGCGCGAAACCGAGCACGTTGCCGTCACCGTTGAGGGCGAGTTCATACTCACCGTTGCGGAAGTTGGCCTCCGCCGGAATCATCTGAGCGGTGGCCTCGTCGCTCTTAGGCTGCACGTAGAATTTCTGATACGCGACAAGGGCGAGGGCGATCACCACGAGGGCGATCAGAATGCCATAGATTGTCTTTTTGTTCTCACGGAAGAACTGGTCGGTCTTGGATACGGTCTCGATGACCTTCTCCTCGCGCTCCTGCTCTTTCTCCTTTAAAATTGCATCTTGCTTTGCCATTTCTATAAAGTTTTTGTTATTATCGAATAATAGTCCGCAAAAATAGAAAAAAATGTTTAATCCTGCAATATTGACGAGCCTATATGAAATTAAGGTACCGCCAAGGGCCGCCGATTCTTTCCGCGAAAGGGAATTTTGACTAATTTTGAAGAAAAATGCGCGTGATGAGACATCCTTGTGTGGCTGTGCTTGCCGTTCTCATGACCTTTGCCTCCTGCGGTGGCCGCGGAGACGGGCTGAGGGAGCTTGACAAAGTCATAGCCGATCAAAAATACTACCGGGACAGCCTTGAGAGGTCAATGAATATGTTGAGGGAAGAGTTGGACAAGACTTCGTCGGACTCTGTCAAGTGGGAATATGCCCGTAGGCTGTTCTCCGGTTATTACCATTATAGTCAAGACTCCTCTTCCAGGTACCAACGCTTGATGGAGCGGTACGCTTCCGACGACTCGCAAAGGTTTCTGGCCAAGATCCAGAAAGTCAGAATATTTCTCATAAGGAACGAGGATGACATGGCGGCTTCTGTGTTCAACAGCCTTGACACCGCGCGGGTGGTCGCTGATCCGGAACTGCTGAACGATTATATTCAGTGTGGGGCTGTGCTTTGTTCGGACATGCTGTCATCCGATATTTCCGAGGAGGAAAAAGATGTTTACCGGCAAAGGCTCAGGTCGTCCCGCACGCGCTCTTTGGCTATTGACTCCACCTCTTTCTACGCGAGAAGGATGAAGGCGCAGCTTTGCAGGGACAGCGGGGACACCCTTGCGGCTATGGCCATTCTGGAGGAACTTTACAATGGAAGCGATAATCCGCATGAAAAAGCTTCCGTGGCGTATAATCTTGCCAGAATCCATGGGAGTCAGGGCGATGATGAGGCTCGTTTCGACTGGCTCGTGCGCAGCGCCGTGCATGATTTCAAAAATGCTGAGAGGGCGTATATGTCTCTGTATGAGTTGGCTTTGATTCTTTATGACAATCATCGGTTCCGCAAGGCGGAACGGTACATCAGCCAGAATCTCATGGACGTGATCGCAGGTAATTTCAGCAAACGCCTCGGGGATTCCGGCAAGGCCAACCTGATCATCACCGAGACGGTACAGAGGGTGACGCGGTCGAGAGCCCGGTGGCTGGCTGTGGGAATATGTCTGGTGACGGGGCTGTTGGTGGTCATCCTGACTCTTCTTCGCCGCGAGGTCAGGCACAAGGAACAGATGAAGGAGACGAACAGGAGACTCGTGGACGCGAACAAGATCCGCAACGGCTATGTGTTCAGGTACATGGCCCTTTCCGTGCACTACATAGACAAGATCAGCGAGACCAGGAACGAAATCAGGACCATTGCCAAGTCGGAAGGGTTGGACGCAGTGATGAAGGCCCTGCGTTCTCCGTCCGTCATGTACAAGGAGTACGAGAACTATTACCGCATCTTCGACGAGACTTTTCTTGGAATATATCCGGATTTCGTCGAGAAGGTAAACGCTCTCATGACCGAGGAATCCCGCTTCAATCTGAACGGGGAGAAAACCTTGCCTACGGAACTCAGGATTCTGGCCGCCATCCGTATCGGGATAACGGAGAGCGGAAAAATCGCCAAATTCCTTAAATGTTCCCCCAACACAGTCTATACCTACCGGACTAAACTGAAGCGTTCCGCAGTGTGTCCAAAGGAGGTTTTTGAGGCGGAAATCTCAGAAATATAGTTGCAACCGCTCTTTAATGGTCTATATTTTAAACGATATAATCCTATAAGTTATCTGCGTCTATATTCATTGATAGATAATGATTTATCAATTAAAGAACGTCTATATTCCTCTGTAATCAGTCTATATTTCATCGCGCGGGTATTGGGCAATCCGCCGCGATTGGCGAATTTTGCATCGCGGTTGGTTCCGGACTACATCGGAACGGTCGTCTGGATGGCGTGTCCATCTTGGAAAAGTTAATACCTACTTTTAACAAAAAATAACTCATAATGAAGATTAGACTGATTCTGATTTTCGTGTCGCGGCTTTGTTGTGTCGCGGCTTTGTTGTGTCCGGTCTTCGCGGAAGCCCAGCCGCTGCAGGGAACGATCACTGTGACAGGTACTGTCGTGGATGAGAAGGGGGATCCTTTGCCTGGCGCGTTCGTGCTTGTGCCGGGGACAACCAACGGCACCTCTACCGACGCCGACGGCAAGTTCTCAATCAATGTGTCCGCGGGAGGCTCTTTGGAGGTCCAGTTTATGGGATATGAGACGAAGAAGGTCTCCGTCCCTAAGGAACGCCGGAACATCTCAGTGTCTCTGTCTCCGGACAGGAACCTTACACTTAATGAGGCCGTGACCATCGCTTACGGCTCTGTGCGCAAGCAGGACCTGACCGGTTCGGTGACCAATGTGAAGATGGCCGATGTGAAGGACGCGCCTGTCCTTTCCGTTGACCAGGCCCTTCAGGGAAGGATCGCAGGAACGGACATTATGACCACCTCCGGTGAGCCGGGAGCGGCCACGTCGATCCGTATCCGTGGAACCCGTTCGATCATCGCGTCCAACGAGCCTCTCATCGTGGTGGACGGAGTGATGGACGCGGTCTCTGACCTTGGAGACCTTAACTCGGCCGACATTGAGTCCATCTCCGTGCTCAAGGACGCCTCGTCCACTGCCATCTATGGTTCCAGAGGATCCAACGGTGTCATCATCGTCACGACCCGGCAGGGCTCCACGGGAAGCAAACCGAGGATCACGTTCAAGGCCGAGGCCGGCATAAGCCAGCTGCCTAAGAAACTGGATCTGATGAACGCCAGCGAGTTCGCCCAGTACAGGAACGACATAGCTCTGTTCCAGTCATCCAACACTGACGCTGTGCCTGGAGCGTCTCCTTCCGAATATCCTTATCCGGATCCCCTTTCCTACGGGCAGGGTACCGACTGGATCGGGGCTATAATGAGGACTGCGGCCTATCAGAACTACAACCTGTCCCTGTCGGGAGGCAACAAGGAGGCCTCCTACTATGCGTCTTTGGGCTACAACGACACCGAGGGTATCGTGAAGAACAGCGGCCAGACCAGATACACGGGCAGGATCAACCTTGACCGTCAGCTCTTCAAGTGGATGAAGGTCGGGTACAAGGGCTCCTACACCTACCGCTCTCAGGACAAGCTCCTTGCGAACATCGGCGGCACGAGCACCCGCTCGGCGATGTACCTGAGTCCGCTTCTGAAGAAGACGGACTACTACATCACCGATGACGAGGACAATGTCACAACGACCTATAATCCTCCTACCGCGCTCATCGCGATGAGGACCAACTATGTGACGAGACTTTCGGCCAACCACTCCGTCTATGTGGAGATCGAGCCGGTAAAGGACCTGAAACTCAGGAGCGGCAACTCTTACTACAGCTACCAGCAGCACGGGTTCATCTATAATCCGAGCACCCTTCCGGCGAAGAATCCGGGGGAGGGCGGAGACGCCACCAGAAACGAGCGGGACGATATGACCCTCTCCAGCGAGAACACGATAACCTACGCCTTGAAGAAGAAAGGGCACAGATTCGATGTCCTCGGTGGCTTCACGGCGTACCGGTTCAAATCCGACAGGCTTGCCATCTCCGGCTCCGGATATATGGTGGACGATGTGAAATGGAACAATATGGGAGGCGTGACCGACAAGAACACGCTCAGCCCAAGCTCCGCTTCCGTCTCCACGACCAAGATGTCTTTCCTCGCCAGGGCCAACTATAATTATAAGTCACGTTATTACATCACCGTGACAGGCCGCGCGGACGGCGCTTCCAACTTCGCCGCCAACAACAAATGGGGATTCTTCCCTTCGGCGGCCTTGAAATGGAACGTCAAGAAGGAGAACTTCCTGAAGCACGCTTCCTGGATCGACGAGCTTTCACTCAGGCTCAGCGCCGGACGCACCGGAAACGATGCGGTTGACGCTTACAGAAGCCTTGAGATGCTCTCCACGACTTCCAAGGGCTACATATTCGGAGGAAGCCAGGCGGCGGCGTATTTCAGGGGGCGGCTTCCAAGCCCGGACCTCACCTGGGAGAAGACGGACCTTTACAATGTCGCGACCGATATGTCCTTCTTCAACAGCAGGCTCAATGTCACGGCCGAGGCCTATGTCTCCAAGACCAGAGACCTTCTTATGGATGTGCAGGTGGCTTCCCAGACCGGATTCAACTCCCATTTCGTGAACCTCGGAAACACCTCCAACCACGGAGTCGAGCTTTCCATCGAAAGCCGCAACATCGTGCGGAAGGGCTTCACCTGGACCACGAACCTTACGCTGTCCCACAACAGGCAGAATGTGGACAACATCGGAACCTCTGAATATGTCTCCGTGGCCGACTCGGGCGGAAACAACCCGTTTATGATGCACGGATTCGTGAAGGGCTATCCGCTCAACGCCCTTTGGGGATTCCGCTACGCCGGAGTATGGCACAACACTGAAGAGTTCAAGCGCAACGAGGTCACGCACGCCTACACGTCATCCTCTGTGATCACGCCTGACAAGTACGACATCAACCTCGGAACGCCTCGGTACTATGACATAAACAACGACGGAACGCTTGACCAGAAGGACCTTGTCTATCTTGGCAACGCTGACCCGTGGCTGTACGGAGGCGTGCAGAACACGTTCACCTTCGGCGATTTCCGTCTCGGTGTCTATGTGGCCTACTCGTTCGGCGGAAAGATCTACAACTACTCGGAGCTGTTTATGGCCGGAGGCAACACCACCAACCAGTACAGGTATATGGTCAACTCCTGGCATCCGGTAAGGAATCCTGATTCGGACTACCCGAGGGCCGGCGGCGCGATGTCCAAGGATGTGCCGAGCGACAGGATGGTCTATGACGCTTCCTATGTCAGGCTGAAGAACGTCTCGCTGGGCTACACGCTCGATATGTCCAAGAAGGTCAAGTGGCTGAAGGACATAACCTTTAACCTCAGCGGAGAGAACCTCCTGCTTTGGAAAAAGTACAACGGGTTCGACCCTGATGTCTCATCCTCAGGCAGCGAGTCCACGCTGAGGCGTCTGGATATGGGCGCTTACCCTAAGGCGAGAACCATAGTGTTCAGTGTGCAGTTCAGATACTAATCATCGACAGAAATGAAACTTAAGAATATATTGACAGTGATTTTCGCTGCGGCCGTCTTCTCGGCGTGCAGCCTTGAGGAGGACACGTCCACATTCGCCAACTCCAAGTCGTTCTACAAGAACGAACAACAGTGCAGGGCGGCGTTGAACTCCTGCTATATTCCTATGAAGGATCTCTATTCCTACAAGATGATGCTTGCCACGGAGTGCGCGACTGACCTGGCATATTCAAGATCATCGACGCAGGACGCGCAGCTGGACATCTCGCCGGCGAATCCGCGTTTCGGCGCCGATGTCTGGAACAACGGCTACAAAGGAATACGCTACTGCAACGAGGCCATAACCGGAATCGAGGGCTCCAACCTTGACGAGAAGGTAAAGGCTCCGCTGGCGGCCGAGGGCAAGATTATGCGGGCCTTCTACTATTGGCTTATGACATCGTTCTTCGGGGATATTCCTTTCTACACCGAGGATGTCGCTGACGAGGCGACACTCGCAAAGGTGGCCAAGCTTCCCCGAATGTCGGCGGACTCGACCCGCGCGTGGCTTATCAAGGACCTTCAGGAGTGCCTTCCGAGCCTTCCGTTGAAAAGATCCTCCGAGATAGCTGACAACAGGGTCGGAGCGGCCGTGGGCTATATGCTCATCGCCAAGATGGCCCAGTGGAACAAGGAGTGGCAGGTGTCGCTGGACGCTTGCCGGAAGATCGAAGAAATCTACGGATCTCTGGATCAGTACCCGCTTTCGGACATCCCTTTCAGGATGAAGAACACTCCCGAGTCCATCCTTGAGGTGCAGCACACCTATTCCGCCGGAGGCCTGGACTACACATCCAACCTGGCCTGCCTTTGTATGCCTTACAGAAGGAGCGGCGACAAATATGACGGAGTCGTGATCGAGGAACTCGGCGACAACGCCACGTGCTGGGCTCCGGCGCAGGCCAACAACTATCTGGTCAACAACCTGCTGGCGGAGGAGAACAATGACCTCAGGCGGCCGATGACAATCGTCAGGGAATGGAACGGCCAGATGTTCAACACGATGAAGAACACCACGACGACGGCGTTCCTCGGTCCTAAGTTCTGGTGCCCGGATATGCAGAGCAACCACGACCACAACAACTACAAGATTTTCCGCTACGCCGATGTCCTGCTGATGATCGCCGAGGCCCACTGTATGCTTCAGGACGATATGGACGCGGCCCTCAAGTACTTGAATATGACGAAAATCCGCGCCGGGATAAGGCTTTATGACAAGCACACCTGGAAGAGGATCCGCGAGGAGATTATGGCGGAGCGCGGACGGGAGCTCTTCGGAGAATTCCAGAGGAAGTTCGACCTCGTCAGGTGGGGAACCTGGTACGAGCGCACGGAATCCGAGACCCGGTCCGTCGCACTGAAGACCAACATCCTCCCTTGCCACAGGTATTACCAGATCCCTGCCGTGCAGGTGGCCTACTCAGGCTATGCGCTTGACAATAAGGAATATGAACAATACGGAGTACAATAATAAACACAGAATGAATATGAAACATACAATCATACTTAGGAATGCCCTGACAGCGCTTCTGGCCGCGGCCGCCCTTTTCGCGGCTTCCTGTCAGGAAGAGAAAGAGTCTCCGACAAGGATGACCCTCGCTGTCAATGACACTACCATGAACCTTTCCAGCAAGGCCAGTCAGCAGCACGTGCTGGTCTATGCCAAAGGCAGCTGGAACGCAAGGCTTGGCGAGAACGCCGACTGGGCCACTCTCGACAAGGCTGACGGCTCGGGAAACGGTGAGTTCGTCCTGAATGTGACCGGTAACGATGGGCTCCGCCGCCGCGCGGACATCGTTCTGACGGCCTCAGGAGTGAGCAAGACCATTTATATTCATTTGAATCAGGATGGCGCGCTCGGCAATCCAAAGATCACGTTCGAGGACACGGACAAGCATTACATCGCTTGGTCCACGGATGATCACATCACCTTCAAGTCCAATGTGGACGAGTCTCTTCTGCGGAGGCCTCTGAGGACTGGATCACCGGCCTCACTGTCGAGGACGGCAGGCTGGGCTACAGCGTCGGCGAGAACACGACCGGCGAGGAGCGTACCGGAACCTTGATCCTCTCCTACACGGATGACGAGGCCACCTACCGTGCCACGGCGACCATCACCCAGGGATCAGAGGCGGGTTATCTTATCCTTGACGAGACACAGATGACGGTTGAGGCCTACGCCTCGGCCAAGTCCGTGACCTGGAAGGCCAACCTCGGGACATTCTTCCCGTCGCTGACCAGCTCTGTCACCTATGAGGGTGCCCGGAAGGACTGGATTTCGGACATCGTGATGTCAGAGGAAGGCGTTACGTTCAATGTCGCCGCCAACGAGATAAAGTCCGAGCGCACGGCCACAATCAAGTTCGAGCTCGCCGAGAAGGGCGTGTCCGCCGAACTGAAAGTGACACAGATCATCCCTACCAAGCAATATTCATTCGCCGAACTCCGCGCGCTTCTGACTTCCGCCGGGGAATATAAGTTCGACGGCGACTGGTTCGAGGCAGTGGCTGTCGCTGCCGGAGGAAAGGAGAATATGGACACGGATCCGATGCTCTCTGCCTCGTCAATCGACTACAACGAGTCCGCGACGACGAACTACCTGCAGGGAGTTGACGGGAAATATGGCCTGAGAATCAAGGTGGCGACCGCCGCTGACAACACCCTCAAGAGGGGCGACAAGGTCAAGGTCTCCCTTACCGACGCCACCCTCGTCCGTGAGGACAATCCGGTGAGGTACACCCTCAAGGGGCTCACTGCCAACTGCTTCACCATTGAGTCCAGCGACAACGCCGCGTCTGTCTCCAGGACCGTGTCACAGATCGGTGACGATGACATCTACACGCTTGTCACACTGAAGAATGTGGAGATAGCCTTCTGCTACGGAAGCTACAACAACGTCCGCACGACCTGGATCAGCACCAATATGCAGAATTTCGACTACAGGATCCTTCGTGACGCGAACGGAGCGAGGATGAATATGCTCGTGAACAGCAACACTCCTTGGGCCATCACAGACAACGGCGTGCCGCAGGGTTCCGGTGACATCACGGGAGTCGTGGTGAGCTCGACATCAGATTTCCACAGCGCAGAGCAGCTCGGAAAGTATCAGATCCGTCCTATCGACCTGAGCGACATCGCATTGAAGACCACCGGATTCAGCGAGACCCTTGTCGAGTGGTTCTGGCCGGGAACACCGACCGACCATAAGACCGGAGACACATTCGATCCGTCGGTCGGAACCGGAGTGATGAGCAGTGTCGGCGGCAAGCCTAACCAGACAGACTCGTTCCTCAACTTCACAGGAAAGCCGGACACCGCCACTGACAGGGCCAGGGGAACACGTTTCGATGCCATCTGGTGGAAATCAGGAGCGGCCAACGCTTCGGTACAGTGGTCGTTCTCGACAGCGACCGTAAGCGGAAAGAAACTTGCGTTCATCTTCTCGTCCGCTATGGGGCAGATGAAGGAGGATGCCACAGGTCAGGCTCCGGTCAACTGGAATCTGGAATATTCCACGGACGGAACCAACTTCAAGACGGTTCAGAAAGTCTTGATCAGACCTCTTCCTGCGAAGGCCTCCAAGATGAAGTCACTCCCTGCCGCTCTCGATGAATACTGCATCGATCTCCCGGCCGAGGTCGCCGGCAAGGACAACGTCATCATCCGCCTCATTCCGGCCGATGGTACCACCATCAACTTCAAGACCGGTGAGTACACCGGGCAGGTGACTTACGCCAAGGCTCAGTATATGCGTTTCGGCGCTGTCGCTGTTAAATATGTAAAATAATGAATATGAATAGAATATATTCAATTATTGCCAGTCTTTTCACTGTGTGGGCCTTTTCGGCCTGCACGGTGGATGACGTGGGGAGGTTCGAGTTCTCGGAATTCGGAATCTCCCAGTCCGAGGTCATATTCCCGGCCAGGGCGGAGTACAACGACGGGAAGGTTGTGACTGACCTCAAGAAAGACATCCAGATACTCTCGAACCAGGACTGCTTCGTCACCTATTGCGACGGCGAGGTCGATTGGATGAGGATCAGGAATCTGGAGGACTATCAGGTCTGCCGTCAGATCGCCTTCACGGGGGACTGTACCTTCCGCATCGAGTGTGACCAGAACGATGACTATGCCAGGATGGTGAAACTCTTTGTGCAGACTTCCTCCAGAACCGACACCTTGGTTGTCCGTCAGAGCGGAAAACGTGAGCCGAGCCTCAGACTGGCTTCCAGCTCGCTCATCCTTGACGGAAGCAAAGGCGGCTCGCAGAGTGTGGAATATTCTACGAATATCACTGACCTCGAATCCCTTGAGTGCGTCATCAGCTATCCGTCCGATCAGGAATGGATCACCTCCGCCACTGTCGGGGACGGCTCGTTGACAATTAGTTACGATGCGAACACCGACAAGGAGAACCTTCGCACCGCTTCCGTGAAAATCTCTTACACGGACGGGTTCGGGACTGAATATTCACAGACTTTGTACGTCATCCAGAAGACCGGGAATGACGGCCTGGGCAAGTCGATGTCGTTCTCCGAGATCCGTTCTTTGGGACGTGCCGGAGAGACTGTCACCATTGATGACTATGTGATGCTGGAAGGCTATGTGGTCGGAAACAAGGAATCCGGCAACAGTGGGGAGAACGAGAAACTCTCCACCACCAGCTCGGACAACACCTCATATTTGAAGGATATCTATGTGGAAAGCCTTGACGCGGCTTATGGCTTCCTTATAAAGGCCGAGACCGTCGAGGACAACATATTCTCTCGATACGACAAGGTCACCCTGCTTCTCAAGGGAATGACTATCAGGAAGGAACTGGAACCGGAAAGGTATGTCATCGAGGGCTTCACGACGGCCAATGTGGTCGGACGCGAGGCCGGCACCTCCGCTCCGGAGAAAGAGAAGTATATCTCGGAACTCACAGACAATGACCTCTATACGCAGGTGACGCTGAAGGATTGCGAGTTCGCTGTCCGGAAAGGCTCCCTGACCCCGGTCAACGATGCCTACACCCTCTCAAGCGGCAAGGGATTCATCTCCAAGTACCCTCGGCTAGTGCGGGACATCCAGGGCAGCACCATCTACACGTACACCAACACGACCTGCCCTTACCGCAGGGACGGAGTGAAACTTCCTTACGGATCCGGCACCCTTACCGGAGTCGTGGTGTCCGAGCTCTATCCGAACTATGTGTACGGGGACAATGACGATGACGACCTGTGCGGCAACATCGGACGCTACCAGATCCGCCATCAGGCATATTCAGACATCGCTTTCGACAAGGAAAGGACGTTCTCGAACATCCTTCTGGAGTTCAGGTACGCCGCTGGGTTCAGAAGCGAGGACGGAGTTTCGTATTTCCGCCCTACCGAGGGACAGGCCACGGCCCGTTTCCTCCATTCGACAGGCGCGGCCGTGACATATTGTCCGTCCACATTCAACTATATCGGCTGGACCGGAACATCGGCTGGAGTGGCTCCTTTCAAGAACCATAAGGGTGTGGACGCCTCGCTGGACGAGCCGCTTGGATATTCATTCGCCACCGGATATTATTTTGACTATTCCGGCACGAACAGTGACGGAAAGGGCAAGGTCGATTCGAGGAGCAAGAACAATTCCTACAACGGAGCTTCCGCGAAGATCTATGACGGCTGGATGTCAAAGGCTTGGTGGAACGACGCGACCGACAAGGCGGAGTCCTGGATAATCGAGTTT
>ENA-ORSB01002523-ORSB01002523.1-human-gut-metagenome-genome-assembly--contig:-NODE-2523-length-14417-cov-4.122476_pt1 | contig 14417 bp, 10 predicted proteins | sample MGYA00242180_ERZ509144 | MGnify/ENA primary metagenome ERZ509144 (study PRJEB26280, sample SAMEA2338661) | human gut metagenome | biome: human gut; feature: human-associated habitat; material: faeces...
TCCCCCTACGGGTACTCCTCCTTCCCGAAGGAGGAGAATGGAGATACTACCGACTGGTTAAATTGCCACCAAATTTGAAGAAGAACAAATAATAAAAGATGTTATCGGCTTTTAACGAAGAAAAAGTTTTTGTATCTTTGTAACGTTCAAATAATCAAGCTGAAGCCGATACATATCCAAAAGAAAGGATGAAAAGGAAGAAACGATATATAGTAACATTGCTGCTTTTTATCAACATTATTATGTTGACGGCAGCCGTTATTCCTCATCATCACCACCCCAACGGAGCGATTTGCATGAAACAGGACTTGCCCGTAGAACAGCAATGTCCCAAACATCATCATCATCCGGCAAGCGACTCATGTTGCAGCAGCGAATGTATGACGCGCTTCCACTCTCCCATTCCTTCCTTCCACACAGATAGCGGACCGGACTATGTGTTCATCGCCACCCTGTTCACGGACGGAATCATCGAACATCTGCTAAAACCACAAGAGAGACGGGTCAAGAACTATTACGTCTACCGAGACTCGCTGCACGGGACGAACATCCCCCGTACCACCTCTCTCCGCGCCCCTCCCTATTCTGTTTTCGCGTAAGACCAACGTGAATGCAAACTTGTTGCATCTGCGTCACCCTATCTTTGTAACGTAAAAACAGTAAATTTTAGTAGGAAAATATCATTTATGAAAAAACTTATTTTTATGGGAATCCTGGGCTTATTCGCTTTAGGAGCCTGCAATAACAAGAATACACAAGGTCATGAAGGACATGGCCATAGTACCGTCACACACAACAACGATGAACACAACCATGAAGCGGAAGGTCACGACCATGAAGCGGAAGGACACACCCATGGAACAGAAGGAGAATGCAACGGCGATCATAAACATGATGCGGCCGACAATCACCAAGGCACTGCTGCCGGACACGATGAAACTGCCGAAGCCGCCCACAGCGACGAAATCATCCTCCCGAAAGCGAAAGCCGATGCTGCCGGAGTAAAAGTAAGCATTGTAGAACCCGCCCCTTTCCAACAAGTAATCAAGACCAGCGGACAGGTATTGGCTGCACAAGGCGACGAATCCGTCGCGGTAGCCACTGTGGCAGGTGTTGTCTCATTCCGCGGAAAGGTGACGGAAGGCATGAGTGTAGGCAGCGGCACTCCGCTAGTGACCATTTCCTCGCACAACATCGCAGACGGCGACCCGGTGCAACGTGCCCGCATCGCTTACGAAGTGTCGAAGAAAGAATACGAACGGATGAAAGCGCTTGTCAAAAACAAAATCGTATCCGACAAGGATTTTGCACAGGCAGAGCAGAATTACGAGAATGCCCGCATCAGCTATGAGGCGCTCGCAAAGAACCATTCGGCAATCGGACAGAACATTACCGCTCCTATCGCTGGCTACGTGAAAAGTATTCTGGTGAAAGAAGGGGATTATGTCACAATTGGCCAGCCATTGGTCAGCGTGACACAGAACCGCCGCCTGTTCCTCCGTGCCGAAGTGTCGGAAAAGTATTACCCGTATCTCCGTACAATTAATTCCGCCAATTTCCGGACACCATATAATAATAAGGTATATGAATTGGGAGCATTGAACGGCCGGCTTCTCTCGTTCGGCAAAACAGCGGGAGACAACTCTTTCTATGTCCCCGTAACTTTTGAATTTGACAACAAAGGCGACATCATAGCCGGTTCGTTCGTAGAGGTCTACCTGCTTTCCTCCCAACTGGAGAATGTCCTTTCCCTTCCCCGCACGGCACTGACCGAGGAACAGGGAATCTACTTTGTATATCTGCAACTTGACGAAGAGGGATACAAAAAGCAAGAAGTGACTTTAGGCGCCGACAACGGCAAAAATGTGCAAATCCTCACCGGAATAAAACCGGGCGACCGCGTAGTGACGGAAGGAGCTTATCAGGTTCGTCTGGCAAGCGCCAGCAACGCAATTCCCGCACACAGCCACGAACACTAAGTGGCAAGGCGCCGCAGCCGGATTGCTTTGCGGTGCATCTATCTCATTTTTTATCACTCAATTGATGAATTATCATGCTTAACAAAATTATACATTACTCCCTGCATAACAGGTTGGTCGTACTCTGCGCGGCTTTCCTCCTGCTCATCGCGGGTACCTACACTGCCATGAATACCGAAGTTGACGTCTTCCCCGACCTCAACGCCCCGACGGTGGTTATCATGACCGAAGCCAACGGTATGGCAGCCGAGGAAGTGGAACAACTCGTTACCTTTCCTGTCGAAACAGCCGTAAACGGTGCTACCGGTGTACGCCGTGTCCGTTCTTCGTCCACCAACGGCTTCTCCGTTGTCTGGGTGGAATTTGACTGGGGAACAGACATCTACCTCGCCCGCCAGATTGTCAGCGAGAAACTGGCGGTAGTCAGTGAATCCCTCCCCGTCAACGTGGGCAAGCCGACGCTGGGCCCGCAATCTTCTATCCTGGGCGAAATGCTGATTGTCGGTCTGACCGCCGACTCGACCTCCATGCTCGACCTCCGCACGATTGCGGACTGGACGATTCGCCCGCGCCTGCTGTCCACCGGAGGGGTGGCACAAGTAGCCGTGTTGGGCGGAGACATCAAAGAATACCAGATTCAACTGGACCCGGAACGGATGCGCCACTACAGCGTTTCAATGGGTGAAATAATGGCTGTCACCCAAGACATGAACTTAAACGCCAACGGTGGCGTACTTTACGAGTTCGGAAATGAATATATCGTGCGTGGGGTACTTTCTACCCCGAAGGTCGAGGAGCTAGGCAAAGCAGTCGTAAAAACTGTAAACACTTTCCCCGTCACACTGGAGGACATCGCCGACGTGAAAATCGGCCCCAAAGCTCCGAAACTGGGAACCGCTTCCGAACGCGGCAAACCTGCCGTACTAATGACAGTCACCAAACAGCCTGCCACTAGTACCCTCGAACTGACCGACAAACTGGAAGCCTCTCTGAAAGACCTCCAAAAGAACCTGCCTGCCGACGTGAAAGTGTCTACTGACATTTTCCGCCAAAGCCGTTTCATCGAAAGTTCGATCGGCAACGTGAAGAAGTCGCTTTTTGAAGGCGGTATTTTCGTGGTGATCGTCCTGTTCCTGTTCCTGGCAAATGTACGTACAACGGTGATCTCGCTGGTGACACTGCCTATCTCACTGCTCGTCTCCATTCTTACGCTGCACTATATGGGATTGACTATCAACACAATGAGTCTCGGTGGTATGGCCATTGCTATCGGTTCACTGGTGGACGACGCGATCGTGGACGTCGAAAACGTGTACAAGCGCCTGCGGGAGAACCGGCAGAAACCGGAGGCCGAACGGCTCAGTACACTGGAGGTGGTATTCAACGCCTCGAAGGAAGTTCGTATGCCTATCCTTAATTCGACGTTGATTATTGTAGTCAGTTTTGTCCCCCTGTTCTTCCTGAGCGGAATGGAAGGAAGAATGTTGGTCCCGCTGGGCATTGCGTTTATCGTGGCGTTGTTCGCTTCGACGGTTGTTGCGCTGACGCTGACCCCGGTACTTTGCTCGTATCTGCTGGGCAGTAACAAGACGAACAAGGAACTGAAAGAGTCATTCGTAGCCCGTTGGATGAAAGGGATTTACGGGAAGGCACTGACTTGGGTACTGGCCCACAAACGGGTGACTTTGGGAAGTACAATCGGACTGTTTGTGGTCGCTCTCGGTGTGTTCTTCACTCTCGGACGCAGCTTCCTGCCTTCTTTCAATGAGGGCTCGTTCACAATCAACATCAGTTCGCTGCCGGGCATTTCGTTGGAAGAAAGCAACAAAATGGGACATCGTGCCGAGGAACTGCTGCTGACAATTCCAGAGATACAGACGGTAGCCCGTAAGACGGGACGTGCCGAACTGGACGAGCACGCGCTTGGCGTGAACGTCTCGGAAATCGAAGCTCCGTTCGAGCTGAAAGACCGTCCGCGCAACGAGCTCGTTGCCGAAGTGCGCGAGAAACTAGGAACGATCACCGGTGCAAATATAGAAATCGGTCAGCCTATCAGCCACCGAATCGATGCCATGTTGTCCGGTACAAAGGCAAACATCGCCATCAAACTTTTCGGCGATGACTTGAACAAGATGTTCTCACTCGGCAACCGGATAAAGGACGCTATCGGAGATATACCGGGCATTGCCGACCTCAACGTGGAGCAGCAGATCGAGCGTCCGCAATTGAAGATTCAACCGAAACGGGAGATGCTTGCCAAGTTCGGGATTACCTTGCCGGAATTCTCGGAATATGTCAACGTTGCCCTTGCAGGAAAAGTGATCTCGCAGGTTTATGAACAGGGAAAGAGCTTCGATCTCATCGTAAAAGTGAAGGATGACGCACGGGACGAAATGGAGAAAATCCGCAACTTAATGGTAGACACCAACGACGGCCGCAAAGTGCCTCTGAACTACGTGGCGGAAGTGGTTTCGGCCATGGGACCGAACACGATCAACCGCGAAAACGTGAAGCGCAAAATCGTGATTTCCGCCAACGTGGCGGACCGTGACCTCCGAAGTGTGGTAAACGACATCCAAAAGCGTATCGATACGTCTATACAGCTCCCCGAAGGCTATCACATCGAATACGGCGGACAGTTTGAAAGCGAACAAGCCGCCAGCCGGACATTGGCGCTGACGTCATTCATCAGCATTGTTGTCATCTTCCTGCTGCTTTACAACGAGTTCCGCAGCGTGAAGGAATCCGGCGTTATCTTGTTGAACCTGCCGCTTGCACTAATCGGCGGTGTTTTCGCACTGGTCATCACGACGGGTGAGGTCAGCATTCCGGCAATTATCGGGTTTATCTCCCTGTTCGGCATTGCGACCAGAAACGGTATGTTGCTTATCAGCCACTATAACCACCTCCAAAAAGAGGAAGGACTGAACGTATACGACAGTGTCATGCAAGGCTCGCTCGACCGTCTGAACCCGATTCTTATGACAGCGCTTTCGTCGGCACTGGCACTGATCCCGCTGGCGCTCGGCGGCGACTTGCCCGGAAACGAAATTCAAAGTCCAATGGCCAAAGTTATCTTGGGCGGACTTTTAACCTCTACGTTCCTGAACGGTTTCATCGTTCCGATTGTTTACCTGATGATGCACCGCCGGCCTACCGACGCTGCACCGGAGCAAGAATCCCTCGCGACACCCTGCTAATCATCAGCCAGACGTAATAGAAGAAACAAATAAAAGAAAAAGTATGAAACGGATTATCATTATAAGTTCTTTTGCTGCCACTGCACTCTTCACCCTGACGGGGGGTGTGCAGGCACAGAACAGCATAGAACAGGTATTAAAAAATATAGAAACGAACAACAAGGAGTTGCAGGCGAACGCCCAACTGATTACCTCGCAGAAACTGGAATCCAAAACGGACAACAACCTGCCCGATCCTACCTTGTCCTACGCTCACCTCTGGGGAGCAAAGGACAAAAACGAAACAATCGGCGAACTCGTCGTTTCGCAGAGTTTCGACTTCCCCAGCCTGTATGCCACGCGCAATAAACTGAACCGGTTGAAGGCAGGGGCTTACGACAGCCAGGCGGACGTATTCCGTCAGGACAAACTGTTGCAGGCGAAAGAAGTCTGTCTGGACATTATCATGCTCCGCCAGCAGAAACAAATTCTCGAAGAACGGCTCCGCAACGCGGAAGTACTCGCTGAAATGTATGCCAAACGTCTCCAAACCGGAGACGCCAACGCCCTCGAGACGAACAAAATCAATCTGGAATTACTGAACGTCCGCACAGAAGCCTCACTCAACGAAACGGCGCTCCGCAACAAAATGCAGGAACTGAATACGCTGAACGGCAATATCCCGGTGGTCTTTGAAGAAAGCCGGTATCCCCTCACTCCTTTTCCCTCCGATTACCAGATCTTGAAATCGGAAGTGCTCTCTGCCGACCGTACCCTCATGGCGCTCGGCAACGAAAGCCTCGTTGCCCGGAAACAAATAGCGGTCAACAAATCGCAGTGGTTGCCGAAACTGGAACTGGGATATCGCCGGAACACAGAAACGGGCACACCTTTCAACGGGGTAGTAGTCGGCTTCTCTTTCCCTCTTTTCGAAAACCGGAACAAGGTGAAGATTGCGAAAGCACAAGCTTTGAACATCGACCTGCAAAAAGAAAATGCCACGTTGCAAGTTGAATCCGAATTGTCACAGCTCTATCGTGAAGCCAAAGCACTGCATAACTCCATGGAAGAATATAAAAAAACGTTCCGGTCGCAACAGGACTTGGCATTGCTGAAACAGGCACTCACCGGAGGACAAATCAGCATGATAGAGTATTTCGTAGAAGTATCTGTCATCTACCAGAGCCACCAGAACTATCTGCAACTCGAAAACCAATATCAGAAAGCAATGGCACGGATTTACAAAAGTAAGTTGTAGACCTTATCCGGCCTTTACAACACGCGGATCTTTTCCGGCAAATACCCGCTACGGATACGCCATTCCTGCGGATAAAGATTATTAGCCCGGTTGCCGATATTCTTCACAAAACCCAGAGGAATATTTCGATAAGTGAGCAAAACATACCCGCGAGGGGCTGTCGCCGGCAAAGTGACAGCCTCTTTCCGCAAATAAGCGATTGCTTGTTCATAACTCACCGCCTCGGTTGCAAAAACATCCTGCCGCAGAAGAAGGGCACTCATGGCCAAGGCATGGGCGGGAATCAGATCTTTTCCTTTCACCTCGCCAACCGAAACGCCTGCCTGCACCACCCGCAAATGTTGTTTCATGGCAGCCAGTTCGGCTACGCATTGCTGAGGAAACGCGTGTATTTCAGCACCTTCTGCCGACAAGACGTACTTTCCGGCACACTCATCATTCAGCCATTTTCCGGCCGTTGCCATGTTTTCCTTGGAGACAGGCGAAGAAGAGGCTCCCCCACCTTTCTTACCTTTTTTTCCGGCGGATTTTCCTTTCGGAAACGAATAATAATCGGCATAACTGTCCTCCCCTGCCGTTTCCGGTTTGCGGAGTACGGACAAGAAAAAGCCTTCACCCTTCGTCTTATGCGGGAAAAAGTGATATACGGAAGCCGATTCGCCGCACAGCAGATTTCCTGTGATATTCCACTCTTCCCGAATATCTACCGCCAACGATTCCGCCCCAAATTCCTGCTGAATCCAACGGACATTTTCTTCGTCCTCTTTCGTGTTATATGTACAGGTACTGTATATAAGAATGCCTCCGGGCTTCAGACTCGGCCAAATGTCCGCAATAATCCTCCGTTGCCGTTGCCAGCAAATTTCCACATTCTCCGGACTCCATTCTTCAACGGCCACCGGATCTTTACGGAACATCCCTTCGCCGGAGCAAGGCACATCTGTCAGAATAACGTCAAAGAAAGAAGGCAAAGCCGAAAAATCAGCCGGGTCGTTATTCGTAACCACCACATCCGGATGTCCCCATTTCGTCAGGTTCTCCGCCAAAATCTGCGACCGGTTCCGGATTACCTCGTTGGCAACCAGCAAACTACCTTCGGGCAACACACTACGAGCATGGGTCGATTTCCCTCCCGGAGCGGCACAAAGGTCGAGCATCACCACCGGCTTCGTGACATGCTGCTGGAGCACCTGTTCCACGAACATCGAAGAAGCCTCCTGCACATAATAACACCCTGCATGAAACAACGGGTCGAATGTAAAAGTGAGCCGTTCGTCGAGGTAGATTCCCTCCGAAGACCAGGGAGGTTGAACCGATAGAGCATTTTCCACTTTCAACCGATGAACTTTCAACCGATTCAGCCTAATGCTCACGGGAGGTTCCTGCTGCAAGGCGGAAACCAGTTTTTCGTATTCTTCGACGCCCAACAAAGCGCGGGTATATTCTGTAAAAGAAGCGGGTAAATTCATTTTCATTTATTAATTTGCGCAAATATCAAAAATATTTCGTCTCTTTGCAACTTTCTCGGATACTAACTGCGTCTAACAGACAAAGAAACAAATAAAAAAATAACAAATATGAAACAAATTCTAATAGCATTATTGCTCGCATTCACCACTTCGACAGTAATTAATGCACAAAAACAGAGTAGCATTGAGAAGGATTCTACCGAAAATGTGAAAGTGACCCTTTCGAAAAAGACAGACACCAAGGCGGATGAATCCAACACAACAGTGACGGTGATCGGTGTAGATACAACGGCGGGCAAGGACGCAAACAGTGTCAGCTCCTCCGGAAGCAGCCACGGAAAAGTTGGTTTTACCTTCGAATCGGATGACAACGACCTTCCCTTCGGCAACCTCAGCGACACGATCAGCGGAGGGATCCTGATCTCTATTATCGCAATCGTCGCCGTCTTCGGACTGCCCGTATTTATCTTGTTTGTAATCTTTTTCTTCCGCTACAAGAACCGGAAAGCCCGTTACCGCCTTGCCGAACAGGCCATTGCAGCCGGACAACCGCTGCCGGAAAACTTTATCCGCGAAAACCGGCCGGCCGACCAACGCTCACAAGGCATCAAAAACACCTTTACAGGGATTGGACTTTTCATCTTCCTCTGGGCGATCACCGGAGAGTTCGGAATCGGAGCAATCGGACTGCTTATCATGTTTATGGGCATCGGCCAATGGATAATAGGCAGCAAACAACAGAAAACAGATGATATTGATCCTTTCCGGATGAACGTTTCCCGGAAAAGAGACATCGACACCCGGAACAATTCTGCTGCCGGAAACAATTTCGGTACCCGAAACGATCCCCCCACCGGAAACAATTTCGATGCAGCCGCCCCTTCGGCAACGCAGCAGGAAGAAAGAAACGGAGAAAAGAGCGACGAAAATAAATGAGCCAAATCAACGATATATCGCTAGTCGCACAGGTCGTAGTGTTCAAAAACACTAGGGCCTTCGACCAGTTAGTGAAGAAATACCAGTCGCCCGTGCGGCGGTTCTTTCTCAACCTGACTTGCGGCGACAGCGAATTGAGTGACGATTTGGCGCAGGATACATTCATCAAGGCATATACCAATCTCTCTTCTTTCCACAATCTGTCGAGTTTCTCAACGTGGCTCTACCGCATTGCCTATAATGTTTTTTATGATTATATTCGCAGCCGGAAAGAAATGGCCGGCTTGGACACAACGGAAATAGATGCCATTAACAGTACCGAACAAGAAAACGTCGGGCAGAAAATGGATGTCTACCAGTCGCTCAAAACGCTAAAAGACGTGGAACGAACCTGCATCACCTTGTTTTATATGGAAGATTTAAGCATTGACAAAATCGCAGGTATTACCGGAATACCGGCAGGAACGGTGAAAAGCCACCTGTCGCGTGGAAAAGATAAATTAGCAACGTACTTAAAACAAAATGGTTATGACAGAAATAGACAATGATAAACTCTTGCGCGACTTCTTTACCGAAAACAGGCAGGAGATAGCGGACAGGGGATTCAGCCGCCGTGTCATGCACCACCTACCCGACCGCAGCAATCGGCTGGCACGCATTTGGAACGCCTTCGTTATGGCTGTGGGAGCCGTACTTTTCGTCTCCTTAGGTGGACCGGAAGCTGCATGGGGAACGATTCGGGAGGTATTCATCGGCATGATTAATCATGGAACAACAAGTCTCGACCCGAAATCAATCATTATCGCAAGTGTAGTGCTACTGTTTATGGCTGCGAGAAAAGTAGCTTCATTGGCATAGGCGGTACGGAAATGTTAAGATGATACTATCGACTGTTTAATCAGTCCCCATTATTTTCCTCTTAATTTTTCCCTTACTAATAAAGCTATCCGAGTGTTAAACAATAATAAATCTACCCTTTGTCCCCGATTAGCCCAAACATAGATGTTGTATCTTTGTTGCTCTGTAAACTAAAATAGAGAGAAAAGTTTTGAAATTACGTATATTCATTTTATTCCTGTTCCTGCCTTTATTGCGTGCCCAGGCAAGCGTCATCGACAGTTTGATGACCCAACCCCGGGATTCTATCGGACTCACGAGTGATTCCCTTGTACTGCATTTTTTAGAGGAATCGGGTATACCTATCTCCGATAATAATAAAGTGAAACTGCTGAAAAGCGGGCGGGAAAAGTTTATCGACTTGTTTGAAGCAATCCGTCAGGCCAAGCACCACGTGCATCTGGAATATTTCAACTTCCGAAACGACTCTATCGCCAACGCCTTATTCGCCCTTCTCGCCGAAAAAGTAAAAGAAGGTGTCGAAGTGCGGGCAATGTTCGACGCTTTCGGCAACTGGTCGAACAACCAGCCGCTCAAAAAAAGACATCTCAAGAAAATCCGTGAACAAGGGATTGAAATCGTCAAGTTCGACCCGTTCACTTTCCCTTATATCAACCACGCCGCCCACCGCGACCACCGGAAGATTGTCGTAATCGACGGAGAAATTGCTTATACCGGCGGCATGAACATCGCCGACTATTACATCAATGGACTACCCAAAATCGGTACATGGCGCGATATGCACATGCGCATTGAAGGCGATGCGGTGAACGATTTGCAGGAGATTTTCCTTACAATCTGGAACAAGGAAACCAAGCAGAACATCGGTGGGGAAATTTATTTCCCTCAACATGAAGACAGTACAAATATCGTTGTCGCTATCGTAGACCGCACTCCGAAGAAAAACAGCCGTATGCTGAGCCATGCATACGCCATGTCGATCTACTCGGCACAAAAAAACGTACATATCGTCAATCCTTATTTCGTGCCGACTTCTTCTATCAAAAAAGCGCTCAACCGGACAATCGACCGGGGAGTGAACGTAACAATTATGGTTTCGTCCGCCTCCGACATCCCTTTCACGCCGGATGCCGCACTTTACAAGTTGCATAAGTTGATGAAACGGGGGGCAACAGTTTATATGTACAACGGAGGATTCCACCATTCTAAAATAATGATGATCGACGACTTGTTCTGCACCGTCGGCACCGCCAACCTGAACAGCCGCAGCCTCCGTTACGACTACGAGACGAACGCTTTCATCTTCGACAAGAAGACAACGGCGGAACTGAACACCATGTTCCGCAACGACATCGAGCACTGCACACAGTTGACACCGGAATTTTGGAAAAAGCGCTCGCCATGGAAGAAGTTCGTCGGCTGGTTTGCTAATTTATTCACGCCATTTTTGTAATTTTGCACAAAGAGGATGACTAAAAAGCCAATAGTATCCCAAACTCTCCTCCTTCCCGAAAGAGGGGATTGGAGAGGATACCGACTTTTAAGCACAGCCTTGCAAATGCATTAACGCTTTGATAATTTACTCATTATGAAACAATATCTCGATTTACTGAACCGTGTGTTGACTGAAGGCACGGAGAAAAGCGACCGCACCGGTACCGGAACGATCAGCGTGTTCGGTCACCAAATGCGCTTCAACCTCGACGACGGCTTTCCCTGTCTCACCACCAAGAAATTACATCTGAAATCAATCATATATGAATTGCTGTGGTTCCTCCAAGGAGACACGAACGTGAAATACCTGCAAGAACACGGCGTCCGCATCTGGAACGAATGGGCGGACGAAAACGGTGATCTGGGACATATCTACGGCTACCAATGGCGTTCGTGGCCCGACTACAACGGCGGATTCATCGACCAGATCAGCGAAGCGATAGAGACGATCAAACAGAACCCGGACTCACGCCGGATTATTGTCAGCGCATGGAACGTAGCGGATTTGAATAATATGAACCTCCCTCCCTGTCATGCTTTTTTCCAGTTCTACGTAGCGGACGGACGACTGAGCCTCCAACTTTACCAACGCAGCGCCGACATTTTCCTCGGCGTGCCTTTCAACATTGCTTCATACGCACTGTTGCTGCAAATGGTAGCGCAGGTGACGGGATTGAAGGCCGGAGACTTCGTTCATACATTCGGTGACGCACATATCTATCTGAATCATCTGGAACAGGTCAAACTGCAACTGTCCCGCGAACCGCGTCCGTTGCCGCAGATGAAAATCAACCCGGATGTGAAAAGTATCTTCGATTTCAAATTCGAGGATTTCGAACTGGTGAATTATGACCCGCATCCGCACATCGCAGGTGTGGTAGCAGTCTGACCCCGGCACGATGCAGACGGAAGAATATCAAACGAACTTAATCTGTATGAGTAAAATATCTATTATAGCGGCCGTAGACCGCCGCATGGCTATCGGATTCGAGAACAAACTCCTTTTCTGGTTGCCCAACGACTTGAAACGTTTCAAAGCACTGACCACGGGAAATACGATTGTTATGGGAAGAAAAACTTTCGAATCACTCCCCAAAGGCGCCCTGCCCAACCGCAGGAATGTCGTTCTGTCTTCAAATCCGGCTGCGGAATGTCCGGGAGCGGAAGTATTCCCTTCACTCGAAGCGGCTCTGCAAAGTTGCAAGGAGGATGAACACGTATATATCATCGGCGGCGCAAGTGTCTACCAACAGGCGCTTCCCTTTGCCGACGAACTTTGCCTGACGGAAATAGACAACACCGCACCGGAGGCTGACGCCTTTTTCCCCGAAATCTCGCCCGCCGTATGGCACGAAAAAAACAGAGAAGCTCATCCTGCGGATGAGAAACATCTCTGCTCGTATGCATTTGTTGATTACGTAAAAGCGTAAAAAACAATTATTACAACTTATTAATCTTCGTCTTCTACGTCGACCATAATCGGCATCTGCCGTTTAATGGCTTCGTGGAAGGAGATTAGCGTTTCGGTACGCGCCAACCCCAACGGTTGCAGCTTATCGTGGATAATGCTCAGCAAATGGTGGTTGTTCTTAGCATAAATCTTGATAAACATATCATATTTTCCGGTGGTGAAATGACATTCTACCACTTCCGGAATCGCTTCCAAGGCTTTTGTCACCGAATCAAAGGACTCGGGGTCCTTCAGATAAATGCCGATATAAGCGCAAGTCTCATATCCTATCTTTTCAGGGTCGATCACAATTAATCCATAGTTTGTACCAAAAAGCAATTTCCCATCTTCACGCATACAGGCACTATTCTCACTATACACATTTCCTAAAGTATAGGAAGAAAAGAAATAGTTCTCAAAAGAACGGGTGGACGGGGTGAACTTGGAAATTCCATATTCAGTCGCTACCCAAAGGTTTCCTTTTCTATCTCCCAAAACAGACTGGATCACATCATTGACCAACCCTTCGGAAGTTCCGTAATACTCATATTTCAATGAATGATAGTCGTCCTGCGGCGTACAGAGGTTCAGTCCCGAACCGGAAGTACCAATCCACATACGTCCTTTCGTATCACGATAGATACATTTGATTTCATTACTGCAGAATTTTCCGTTTGTATAACTGAAGAGATGATAATTATCACCATCCGCAATCAGTGAGTCCGGATGAAAGATACAAATCCCCTCACTGGTTCCTACCCAGACCATTCCGTTTTCATCTTCTTCTATCACACGCACCATCCTCATTCCGAACGTTTGCTGGAAGAAATGCCGAAATTTATATTTCCCGTCAGAAGTAGGTTCAGCCAATTCGAGCCCCCCGCCGAATGTACCCACCCACATACGGTCTTTACGATCGCGATAAATAGCAAAAACGTTATTATCCGACAATGAAGTCGGGTCGGACGGGGTATTATAATACCAGGTATCTCCCACCTTCAATCCATTACCACGGGTTCCAGTCCACATCCGTCCCTGGCGATCTTCAGCGATTGCATAAATATTGGAATGGAAATATTGATTCGTCATTTTCGACTGAAGATTCGCGTCAAAAGTATAAAGTCCGCCTTTACGCGTACCTACCCAAATATCGCCATTAGACATCTTGGTCAACATACGGATGGTATTCGAACGGTCGAACAGTTCACGGGACTCGGGATAGATGCGAGAAGTTCCTTCATTCAACACTGAAATGCGGGATAAACCCGAATATTCCGAAGCTACCCAGATGCCACCAGCACGATCTTCCATGACATATTGCAGGAAATCCGAACTGATATGACTTTGATCGTTGATGTTGGCAACGAAATGTTCCAGTTTATCTTCGGCTGTGTTATAAGCAAAAAGCCCATTCCCATAGGTCGAAATCCAGATGATTCCGCGGGAATCATGTACGATATGATAACGTTCGAAGTCGATGTAACTGATCTTGTCTTGAGGGATCAACTGGAAATCTTTACTTTCACCGGTTGCGGCAACCACGTAGGTGAGGCGTCCTGTATGATTATATATCCAATAGTCTCCGTGGTTGTCGCGAATCAGTTCGCCCTTTTTAATATTCAGACGAGGATCAGCGGCTACTTCTCCGGTCGTAAAATCATAAGTATATACTCCGGTCGTAGTCAGAATCATCCATTTATCTTTCAACAAGAAATTTCCGGTAGGCGACGTCTGCCCTGCAACGGTTGAAAGGGCAGCCAGCTTCTGCATCTTCTGCGTAGCCGAATGGTAATA
>ENA-ORSB01002538-ORSB01002538.1-human-gut-metagenome-genome-assembly--contig:-NODE-2538-length-14346-cov-2.664334_pt1 | contig 14346 bp, 13 predicted proteins | sample MGYA00242180_ERZ509144 | MGnify/ENA primary metagenome ERZ509144 (study PRJEB26280, sample SAMEA2338661) | human gut metagenome | biome: human gut; feature: human-associated habitat; material: faeces...
ATCCCTCTTTCAGTGGCAAACTTCAAGAAGTCAGCTTCAAGGTCTTTGTATTCGGGAGCCATCACGAAACAGATGTTCATGCGTGAACGGTCTTCTTTGGCAGCAGTACCCACGAACATTTTGTTGCGGTCGATTTCAGCATACAACATATCCGCTTTTTCAATGGCACGACGTTCCATTTCTTTCACACCACCTTGTGCTTTGATCCAACGAAGGTTCAGCAATGCAGCATAGATGGGCACTACCGGAGGAGTATTGAACATAGAACCATTATCAATGTGTGTCTGATAATTCAGCATTGACGGAATGTAACGAGAAACCTTACCTACAGCATCATTCTTAACAATAACGAATGTAACACCTGCAGGAGCCAGATTCTTTTGTGCACCACCATAAATACAGATATATTTAGAAACGTCAATCGGACGTGAGAAAATATCAGAAGACATATCGGCAACCATCGGAACCGGAGAATCGAGGTCTTTCTTCAATTCTGTACCGTAAATCGTGTTGTTAGTAGTGATTTTTATGCCCAAGAAAGAGACTACTGAACCGTTGGATGAGATCGAAGTGACGGATTCGCTTGAAGTGAAGGAGATTACTTATAAATATGGTATACCCATCGATGATTACGATGTGGATTATGGTATTGTCAAAAGGAATCAAAGTCTTTCTACGATATTGCAGAAACATGGCTTATCGGTGGGAGAAGTGCATCGGCTGGTAGAAAAATCCAAAGATGTCTTCGATGTACGTAAGATCAGGAGCGATCAGGCTTATGCGGTATTTACCACCAGGGACAGTATACCGGAGACCTGTTATTTCGTGTATGAAATCGATCCCAAATCTTATGTCGTTTTTGATTTGCGGGGAGATTACCGGGTGACGATGGGGGAAAATCCGGTCGAATGGCGCAGGAATGAGTTGCATGGTGTTGTTGAGTCTTCTTTGTGGCTGGCCATGTCGAAATACAATGCCGATCCGCAATTGGCCGTTGTATTATCGAATATTTTCGGGTGGACCATCGACTTTTTCGGTCTTCAAAAACAGGATGAGTTCCGCGTGATTTATGAGCAGGAATATGTCGATGGGAAGAGTTTGCTTAATTTTAATGTATTGGGGGCTGCTTTCCGGCATGGTGACAGTACTTATTATGCCATACCGTTCGAACTGAACGGAGAAAAATTATATTACGACAGAGCAGGAAAGAGTTTGGAGGGGGCCTTTTTGAAAGCTCCTTTGGATTTTTTCAGGATTTCTTCCCGTTTCTCGAACAGCCGTTTCCACCCTGTGTTGAAGCGTTACCGGGCTCATCACGGTGTAGATTATGCTGCGCCGACGGGTACTCCGGTGTATGCCATCGGGAAAGGCCGGGTTATTGCAAAAGGTTATCAGGCCAATGGAGGTGGAAATTACGTCAAAATCAGACACAATAGTATTTATACGACGACCTATATGCATTTGTCCCGATTCGAAAAGGGAATCAAAGTAGGGGTAGATGTTGCCCAGAAGCAGGTCATCGGATATGTCGGGGCTACCGGTCTGGCCACAGGCCCGCATTTGGATTTCAGGGTATATGAAAACGGTAAGCCGATCAATCCGCTGACAATCAAATCGCAACCTCAGAAAACATTGAAAGACGGAGATTTGAATCGGTATGAGGTCGTCAGGGATTCGGTTATCCGCATGTTGACTCTTATTCCGGATGTCCGGCAGGAAAATACAGAAATACCTGTCGATACAACCGTTTTTGAAGATAATGAATCAATATAATTTGCTGCGTTTTAACAGGTAGGGGAATAATACTTCGTGGAATTCCCGGTCGATGTCGGCTTCGACAAAGTCGATCCGGAGTTGTCCGCAACGTAGTTTTAGTTCCTGGTAAAATTCGGCCATTTTCTGCTTATAAGTCTCCCGGATTTCATTTGGAGAAAATTTGATTTCCCGGCCGCTTTCCAGATCGATAAAGAGATGGGGGCGGTTCGAAAATTCGAATGCTTCTTCCATCCGTTTGTCTTTGACGTGAAAGAGGATCACCTCGTGTTTATTATAGCAGAGGTGTTGGAGAGCTGAAAAGAGTTCTTCCGTATCTCCGTTCGAAAACATATCGGTGAAAATAACGATCAACGCTCTTTTTTGTATGGTATCCGCCAGTTGGTGGAGCACCTGGGCTGTCGATGTGGGTTTGTTCAGGGAAACCGAATGATTTTGCAGAATCTCCTGAAGGTGGGCGTACATCGTCTGTATGTGGGTGCTGTTCGATTTTGCATCCGTCAACACTTCGATCCGGTCCGAGAACAGACATAATCCCGAAGCATCCCGTTGTTTCCGGAGCAGGTGAATCAAGGCTGCTGCACAATAAACCGAAAACCGGAGCTTAGAGACTTTCGCCGACGGATAAGGAAACAACATCGAAGAAGAAGTATCCAGCACCAGATACGACCGTAAATTCGTCTCTTCTTCGAATTGTTTGACGAATAACTTCTCTGTCCGGGCATAAAGCTTCCAGTCGACGTGTTTGGTCGATTCTCCGGTATTGTATACCCGGTGTTCGGCAAATTCTACAGAAAAACCATGATAAGGACTCCGGTGCAAACCGGTGATAAAACCAGCAACAATCTGAGAAGCAATGAATTCGAGATTATCGAATTGTTCATAGCGGATAATATCTTCGAGCTTGTTCATGGCTATAAACCTGAAAAAATAAAGAAGAGGTTTTAGAGCAACGATTAAAAAAATTGAGAATCGGATTTTTCGATTCTCAATTTTCAATTATTTAAAGAAGTTTGTTGATTTTCTCGACCAGTGAATTCTTAGGTGCTGCACCTACTTGTTTATCAGCAACTTTACCGTCTTTAAAGAACAGGATTGTCGGGATGTTACGGATACCGAATTTAGCTGCTGTGCTTGGGCTGCCGTCAACGTCAACCTTAGCAACGGTTATTTTCCCTGCAAATTCTTCAGAGATTTCTTCAACGATGGGAAGCATCATTTTACATGGTCCACACCATTCTGCCCAGAAATCAACCAGGACAGGCTGTTCTGATTTCAGTACAACCTCCTCAAAATTAGAATCATTAACTGCTATTGCCATAGTATTTATCTTTTAAAAGTTGGTATTTACATTTTGCTCTGCTAAGTTACAACAATTTTATTGTATACGAAGCATTCGTCTTATAATAGAACGTTAAAATTATCCTAGTTGATCTTCATTTTGATCGAATCGTTGTTTTCGAAATATTCGTACAATTCCCGGGAACGCCTGATTTTACAGGTGCGGGAGAACATTTTGACACTGTTCCCCTGACGGTCGAACAGCATGAAATTCAGGGGAATATCGTTTTGTGCCGTTACCGGTTCTTCGAAATTCTCCGGGTCGTTGTTCTTCTGTGCCTTTTGCTCGGCCGCTTTCTTCTGTGCTTCTTTATAACTCTCACTGTTCACGTCGGTTGTAAAGAGCTCGTGTATTTCGGTGACCGTTTCCAGCGTCAGTTTTTCAACATCGACCTGTAAAGTGATCGAACGGATTGCATTTTCGGTCAGTGCTTCCAATAAACCCACTTTTTGAATGGTAAAAGTAAGCTCATTCCCTTCTTTGCCCCATTTGGGTCCTACTTTCCCTTTCACATAGATTGCTGTCTCGTCGATAAAGTATTGCCGGAAATCGGTATAATCTTTTCCAAAGAAAGCCAGTTCGTAAGTGCCGCTGAAATCCTCCAGGGTCAGGATGCCGAAGTCTTTCCCGGTTTTGGTTTTACCTTCCCGTTTGGCGGTAATGATGCCGGCAATATTGATTTCTTTGCCTTTAAAGGTTTCGAGGCCGCTGTTGAGTTCTTCTACCGGTGTACAGAGCAACTGCATTTCCAGCTTATAAGGATCGAGGGGATGAGAAGTCAGGTAAATACCGATCAGCTCTTTTTCCTTTTTCGATTTTTCGTAATCGTGCCAGGGTTCACAGTCGGGGATATTCGGTTTGGTGACTTCGAAACCGTCCAGGTCGCCGAATAGGGTGGCTTGCAGGTTCATGGAATCCTGCTGGTTTTTCTGGCCGTAGTTCACCAGGTTATCCAGTACTGTGGTCGTTGCGTCTACCAGGTGCAGGTATTGGGCCCGGTGGTATCCGAAACTGTCCAGTCCGCCGGCAGTAACCAGGTTTTCGAGTGTTTTCTTATTGACAGATTTATAATCGATTCGTTCGAAGAAATCGTATACATCTTTATAAGGGCCGTTTTTCTCCCGTTCCTCAATGATTTTTTCCGCAGCAGCTTCACCCACACCCTTGATGGCCGCCATGCCGAAACGAATCTGGCCGTGTGAGTTCACGGTAAAGTCATTGTAAGATTCGTTGACATCCGGCGCCAGTACACTCAACCCCATTCGCTTACATTCGTCCATGAAAACCGTTACTTTGGTGATGTCCGAGAGGTTGTTGCTTAAGTTGGCAGCCATGAATTCTGCCGGATAATGGGCTTTCAGGAAACCGGTTTGATAAGCGATGTAGGCGTAACAAACGGAATGCGATTTGTTGAAGGCATAAGAAGCGAAAGCCTCCCAGTCTCCCCAGATTTTGTTGACCAGTTCTTCGACATTTTTTCCTTTTTCTTTGGCTCCCTGGACAAAATCGGGATTGTTTTTACAACCTTCGACGAATTTGCCTTTCAATTCCGCCAGCAATTCGAACTTCTTTTTACCCATAGCTTTACGGAGGGTATCCGATTGACCACGGGTGAACAGTCCCAAGGCCCGGGATTGGAGCATCACCTGTTCCTGGTATACGGTGATACCATAGGTCTCTTTCAGATAGGGCTCCATCATCGGATGGTCGTATTCGATAGGTTCTTCACCCAACTTACGCCGGATGAAGGAAGGGATATACTCCATAGGTCCCGGACGATACAGGGCGTTCATGGCAACCAGATCCTCGAAACGGTTGGGCTGGAGAGCACGGAGGTGTTTCTTCATTCCGGGCGACTCGAACTGGAACAGACCGGTGGTGTCGCCACGGGTAAAAAGCTTGAAAGTCTCTTCATCGTCGAGAGGAATCTCGTTCTCATTCAGGACGATGTGTTTCGATTTTTTGATATTGTCGAGACAAGTCTTGATGATCGAAAGGGTACGCAAACCCAGAAAGTCCATTTTGATCAGCCCGATCGGTTCCACAAAATGTCCGTCGTATTGGGTAGTCATCAGGCTTTCCCCCTCGGTTGGCATGATCGGGATATGGTCGGTGAGCGGATCCCGGCTGATAAGGATACCACAGGCATGCACTCCGGTTTGACGGACAGAGCCTTCGAGGGTCTCGGCAAACTGTATTGTTTTTGAAATCAGTGGATTCGTGGATTGCTTCTCTTTCTCGAGATCCGGATTCTCCTTATAAGCTTTTTTCAGAGTCATTTTCGGAGCTTCCGGGACCATTTTGGCCAGTCGGTTGGCTTCGGATAGCTCCAGTTTCAATACCCGGGCTACGTCTTTGATGGCCATCTTTGCGGCCATACTTCCGAAGGTCACAATATGTGCCACTTTATCGGCCCCGTATTTCTCCGTTACCCACTCCAGAACCTGCTGCCGTCCCGCATCGTCGAAGTCCACATCGATATCGGGCAGGGAAATACGGTCGGGATTCAGAAAACGCTCGAACAGCAGATCATATTTTATGGGATCGATATTCGTAATACCCAGACAATAGGCAACGGCACTACCGGCAGCCGATCCACGTCCCGGTCCTACAATCACCCCCATATCCCGGGCAGCCTGGATAAAATCCTGTACAATCAGGAAGTAACCCGGGAAACCCATGGTCTTCATGATATGCAGTTCGAAAATAATACGTTCCATGATCTCGGGGGACGGATTTTCACCATAGCGCTTTACTACCCCCTTCATGGTCAGCTCCTTCAGATAATCGGCTTCCAGTTTGATACGGTACAGGCGGTCGTACCCTCCCAGCTTTTTGATTTTTTTATTGGCTTCTTCTTCGGTCAGTACAACATTACCTTTCTCGTCGCGGGTGAACTCATTGAAAAGATCCTCCCGGGTATATTTTTGCCGGTATTCTTCTTCCGTACCGAGTTCGGGGGGAATGGGGAAAACGGGCATCAAAGGATCGGAGTCCAGTTCGTACTCCTCGACTTTATCGGTGATCTCCTGGGTGTTTTCGATAGCTTCAGGCAGATCGGGAAACAGGTCGATCATTTCCTGAGTGGTTTTAAACCATTCCTGACGGGTATAGCGCATCCGCGTCGGATCGTCGATGTCTTTCCGGGTATTCAGGCAGATAAGCAAATCATGCGCCTCTGCATCTTCTTCATTGAGAAAATGTACGTCGTTAGTGGCGATGAGCTTGATATTCAGTTTTCTGGCCATTTTAATCTTCTCCTGAATACAGCGTTGCTGATTGTCGTAAATCTCGGCCCGCTGTTTCGGATCTGCTGCCGGATGGCGCATCACTTCGAGGTAATAATCTTCACCGAATAGATTTTTATACCATAGGGCTGCTTTTTCGGCTCCTTCGAGATCGCCGGCCATGATTTTCTGGTCGATTTCGCCTCCTAAACAAGCCGACGAGATAATCAGGCCTTCGTGGTGTTTTTCCAGTTCTTTTTTATCGATACGGGGGCGGTAGTAGAATCCGTCGCAAAAAGCCGTTGAGCAGAGCTTGACGAGATTACGGTAACCTGTGAGGTTTTTGGCCAGTATGACCAGATGTTCTCCCGACCGGTCGATAGGTTTTTCTTTATTATATAAGGATACCCGTGCAACATAGGCTTCACACCCTAAAATGGGCTTGATCCCTTTTTGCCGGCAGGTGTCGTAAAACAACTTTATTCCGAACATATTACCATGATCGGTCAGCGCAAGTGCCGGCATTCCGTCGGCCTGAGCCTTGGTGATCAGACCGGGAATACTGGCTGCTCCGTCGAGAATAGAATATTGCGAATGAACGTGGAAGTGGGTAAATTTCATCTTTTGTAAGCTGCTAAATTCATAAGCAAAAATACAATATCTTCCCGAACAATCCATTGCCGGATGATTTTTTCTTTCCGGGCAACTCCATTGCATTCATGTTGTATGCTATGGATGAGAGGGGATGGCACTGATCCGGAAATATTGGCAATCCGAATAAGCGCTTCCGTCTTCGCGGGCAAAAAAGCAATACACGTGTGCGCCGTCTGTCGCCCGTTCCGACAGTGTGAATTCTCCGCACAAATCCTGCCGCCTGCCCGATACGCTCACAGCCAGCCGTGGCCCTAACGGCAGGGAATCGTACAATACACCTATTTGCAGGAGGTCGCTCCCTGTTGCTGTGGCCCATTCGCGCTCTTCCTGCCAACTCACCCGGAACCGCCTCTCTGTCCCCTCAACCTGTTCTATCTTCAATTCCCTTGGCAAAAGCAGGGACCCCTTCGTAAAAGTAAAATTGACGAAATCCACAAGCTTCCCCTCTCCGCTGAAACACCGGCAGTTCGTCGAGTTGAACAGGTTGTGTGCCATTTTTCCTTCCACCCTGGCAGCTGCCCGCCAGATATCCCGTGACACCTGGCGGCAATAGGCCGCATAAAAAGCCTGTACGATGGCGAAACGTCCTGTCACTCCTTTTTGCTGAGCCGACCGTTCTTTTTTCCGTTTTTTCCCCGGCACTTCTGCCCGCCGGACACACTGCACTCCGTTGCGGACATAATAAATCAGATTACCCATCCGACCGCTGAGCAGAGGTTGTGACAGATCCTTTACTTTCATGCTTTCTGGATTTTAAACTTTTCCTTATTTTTTCCTGACTGTCAAATGTAAGTAAAAACATGACTATTTACAAATATTCCAGTTGTTATCTATTAATAAACTAATAGTTAACTAATAGATGAATAAGAAGTGAATAATAAATGACAGGCATTTGAACTACACCGGTAAGTGGTTTATTCTAATCCGGCTCTTCCAGGATATAGGTCAGAAAAAAATCACTAGGCCCGGGTGAACAAACTGCGTCGATGTATTTGAATCCGGAGACCGAATGATCAGCGTTTTTTTGTATTTTAAATTTTACTATACAGCCTCTCCACCAAACAAGAAGGACACCTTCTTCCGGTGCAACAAAAAGCAGTCTTGCTTCGTCGAAGTCTGTTTTCGAAACCGGTTTTAAACAGATGTCCCGGGGAGTTTCCCGAATGTCATAGATTCGAAACCCGCAAGTACCCCAATAAGGAGAGAAAATGATCAATTCGTCTTGGGGGATTGCCATCCGTCCATCCGAGCCATTCTGTAAAGTGTGCTGTTTCGCTATTCGCAAAACCATCTATCAGAAGTTCTATCCTTAACTCGTCCGTTCCCTCATAGAAATCCTCTTTTACCCACATCAGCCTTTCATAGGCATGAGTCCTCAGGACTATCTTGATGGCTTCAAGTATTGCGCTCTTTCCCGAGTCGTTTTCACCAATCAACAGATTCAGTCCTTTTGTAAACGACAAGTTGAGATTTGGGCACTGCAGGTCTATGTCACCCAAAGTTCCGAACTTTCTGAAGTTCCAAAGTTTTATATTCGAAAGGTACATATTCGCTGTTGTTTACTTAGATTTGGTATAAGTGATCTTAGGCATCTGCAAATAAATTATCGGCTGTGATTTGAGAATGGATACTGTTCATTGAATATGAGTTCTTCACAAGTCCATAACTTGTTATCATGGTCAGAGCGATTCCTTTACGTGTTTTTGTCAGAAGGCGGAACAATGCAGCTTTATTACGCAGGTGCTCCATATATTTCTTGTCAATCGTATATGGTCCGTCAGAATATTTAATCTCACAAAGGTTTATTACTTTGTCACTGCGGTCAATTAATAAATCTATCTGCGCACTTGGATGCTCCTCAGTAGCAGCTGTGCGCCATGAGTATTCGTTTGTGATTACACCGCTTATTCCGAGAGCCTTCTTTATCTGTTCTGAATGCAAAAGGCATATCCGCTCGAAAGCGAGTCCACTCCATGTATGAAAGACAGGTACCATTTGTATCTTCGACCAATAATTGGCATCTGTATTCTTTCGACCTTCCATGAACTTGAAATAGAACAGGGTAAAGTTATCTATCAGTTGATAGAGTGAGTTCTTTGTTTTTGAACCTATTGCCTGATATTTACGGATAAAACCGCAATTCTCCAAATCCTCCAGATACTTAGTCAACTGTCCATTCGTAATGAGATTGGCACTCTCTATTATCTCATCACGGGTCATGCCAACTTTCTTTTTTGCCAGAGCCGTAATGATGTTAATATAGGCTTCAGGCTGTTTGAACAACGATGAATATAGCTCCATAAACTCATTGCCTAGTTTTGGGGTACGTCCAAAAAATAAGGTGTCGATATTCTGAGGAAGACTCAATGATTTATTTAGTAACGACCAATAGAATGGAATTCCTCCGAATACCATATAAGCCTCAATAATCTCTGCTCGATCCATTGGCAAACCTATATTCTTAGCATAGACTTCACACTCATGCAAGTTGAATGGCTGTAGATAGATTTGGTTATTCAGCCTATTATGAAGCCCCCCTCTGTTTTTGAGTATCTTCTTTACCATCCATGAGGTGGCTGAACCACAAACTATCAGAAGAATGTCTTTTCTTGCCGATGCCCACCCATTCCAAAAGTTCTCAAAAGCGGGCATGAAGCTTGATTTTGGAGCATCCATCCACGGAAGTTCATCCAGAAAAACTACTTTTTTACCTTCAGGCAACTCTTTAAGATATTGTTCCAACATATAGAATGCTTCAATCCAATTATTAGGATACGAGCCATTCTTATATCCGTGGTCTTTCAGGGATAGATAGAATCTTTGTAGCTGTTCTTTCGTTGAGGCTTTCGCCATGCCGGAATATGCAAACGCAAATCTATCATGAAAGACCTCTCTTACAAGATAAGTCTTACCGATTCTTCGACGACCAAATATAGCCACAAACCTAGACTCGTCTGAATTATAGGCTTGCTGCAATTCTTCAATCTCTTGTTCTCTTCCTACAAGCATCTTTTATACATTTTAGACTGCAAAGATACAACAACCCTCTTACAATACACAGCCAAATCAAGAATATTTTCGTGTGATTTGGCTGACTGACGTAAGGAAAGGCTATGGTAAAGGTGTGTTTTCTTATATCATAGAGCCAAATGTATGGTTATTCATCCATTTGAGTGAGGAGTTTTTCAAGAAGCCTGATCATGCGGCGTTTGAGCATCCTTGTTCTTGAAACCTTCCTTTTTCTTTTCTTGCTGTAGGACAGATATGCCTCTGCCACATCCGCATACTTGTTGCGCGGACACCTTATGCCAAGTTCCCTGCAATGCCGGCAGATGTGTCTGTAGAGCCATTCGACACTTTCCCAAAGGAGCTTCATGTCTGTAGGAAAACGCATGTGGCTCTCATAGCATGTGGCATCGGTCATGTACACATGAAGGTTCTCAAGGTAGGGTTTCCAGTGTGAGGCCAATACTTCCTGGAGGGAATCAATGTCAAGACGGGATGCCATCTCATTGCGAATGGCACTGATTATCTTGTAGTTGGTTATGGAAAAGGACGGGTCTGTCATGATCCCGCAGAACAGCTGGTAGTGTATGTTGCCGTTAAGGTGTTCCACCAGCTGCCTGTCGGAGAAGCCGGTGTAGGATTTCAGTACCATGAGGGCAATCTTGGCGCTAGGACTAAAAATGTTCCTGCGTCCCAGACGCTGTGACGACAGGCCGGCAACTTTTGCCATACGCTCAAACGGGAACACCGAATGAAGCCTCCCAGGTTCACTCTTATGAAAACTCTCGCGATATTTTTCCAGAATATCAAATTCTGTAAAGCCCAAAGTAGGGTGAATTTCCGAAATATTTTGTATCTTAGCCCTATCTTTGTTGGGGAATTTCCCCCGTTTTGGCCGTCAAACCTTATTTTTGGGGGAATACCCAAAGATACAAAAAAGCCAACTAATTCGCAATGCTTTGTGCATGAATTAGTTGGCTGATTTTATATTATTTACTGAATGTCCCTACAAAACAGGGAAAAGTATTAAGAAACTCTCCTACCTGCAAAGCTCCGAAAGTGACATCGCATTCAATTCCTCAAACAAAGGGGAATCCTTTACCAAGCGGAAGCAACGCTTTTGTTTGCTTATCATACCCACTTGACCATACAGTTTCCCCAAAATCACCATGACGGCAATATAATTTTCATCTCTTTCCTCCATACGACCACACGACTCTTCTCCCACTTCAATCGCTTTCTCATACTCCTCTGCCCCGATACAGCAACGCAGTAAATCTGCCAGAATATCCAGATAATAGGGATGTTCCTCACCTCTCATAACTTCCCAGGCATAAATATGAAGCCGTGAAAATTCCATCAATGGCACTATTTTGGCATATGCCACTTTTGTATCTTCATAGCATAGTCCATAAAGACTGATCAATAACTGGTGAAATCCCAGTTCATTGTCTATCATATTATTCGGATGAGCATAAAAATTTTCCTTTTCTTTTTCCAATAGCTCCAATAATGCCCTAGGCCTGTTCTGCAATACCAGTTCTATCCCAGCCTTTGCCACAGAATCCACCCTCGTCACTACCTTATAAATAAATGCCGGATCAAACTCTTCCTTATCCTCCCCTGTACCCACAAGGGAATTTACCATTTGGCTTGAGGTCACATGCTCTGCCATCCGACTGCTATCCACCTCCAAATACAAAGACAACACCTTAACTGCTAACTCCTGCTGCCTCCTTTCCAAAGACACTCCTTCCTCTTCTTCCACTACTTGTACTCCTCTCCCTGCTGACAGCAACAATAAGCCTCCGATAATCAATAATACATATTTCATTCCTATAATCCATTTTAATTTATACACACCTTCATTATTTGGCAATGGCATTTAAAATGTATTGGGCCTCTACACAGCCTTGTTTTGCCGCCATGCGGAACCATTTTACTGCTTCTGCCTTATTCATGCTAACCCCTTTTCCGTAATCGTAACAGATTCCCAAATTACATTGTGCATTGCACTTCTTATTGAAAACTTTGATTTGCATGATAGTTGATTTTTGAAGATTTATGATATTTGTTTATTGGAATTTATCATTGATGCTATTTATTTTTTCATTTTTCGCCGAAGATCTCCCTCAATAATTGCACCAATTATAAAAAATATCAACCATCCTATTAACAACGTCAATAAGAACTTCACAAAAGAACCTGATGCAATCCATACGATAATAGCGGCTACTAAAACGGGAAACATTCCTTTCATATCAACTTATACAACTATTTATAAAACAACTAAAACTCCTTATTTTATATTGATTCCAACGCCTTTTTTGCATCTTCATTGCCTTGTGCAGCAGCCTTTTGATACCATTTTAAAGCCTTTTCATTATCCTTTGCAACTCCTTCTCCCCAATAATAACAATTGCCCAAATTAAATTGTGCTTCTGCTAATCCTTGTTCAGCTGCTTTTTGCCACCATTCTACAGCCTCATTTATATCCATTGACACTCCATCTCCGTCGTAATAACAAAGTCCCAAATAAAATTGTGCTTTTGCATGCCCTTGTCTGGCACTTTGCATAAAGTATTTAACTGCAAACTCAAAATCATCTAATGTCCAATGACTATAAGCCAATCTAAATTGAGCTTCTGCATCTCCAGCTACTGCTGCTATTAATTCATTAAAACCCATAATTTTACATTTACAAATTGATATTAATACTATCTTTCTTTACAAATATCTTTTAACGTTATACCCAACACTTCTTTCATTTCATCCACTAATTTTTTGTAATTTTGTTTAAAACACATAGACCGCCAATGTTCAGCCCTTTCAGGATTCACCTCTGTTCCAATGCCGTTTTGGTAGCAATGGGCAAGGTAGTATTGTGCTGTCAGGTTTGCATCGTTACCTAACGCGGCTTTTTTCAGGTGTTGGACTGCGGTTTCTTTGTTCTCTTTCACCCCGATTCCGTAATAGTAACACATGCCCAGTAAGCATTGCGCTTCATTTTTTACTTTCAGTTTCGCATATTGTATTTGTTTGGGTGTTTTGATACCTTGCATAACCTGCTTAAAACAATTAACCGCTTCTTGTTCTCTGTTTTTCATTTTTAACAAACATTTCCCTTTCCATAAACGCCCTTCCCTTGAGGTGTAATCTGGCCAATTACTTACTTGTTCAAAGTATTTCAATGCCTCATGGTAGTCAGAAGAAGTCCCGATACCTTGATAATAGCATTTTCCGGCTTGTAATGCAGCCGAATTGTGTTGGGCAGCAGCAAGTTCTTCGAAATAGTACAAGGCTTTCCCCGGATCTTTCGGGCATCCGTTACCGTTTAGCAAGCGACGGGCATAAATATACCAGGCAGTCATATATTTATAATACTGACCATACGGATGACTTTGGATATATTGCTCCAATTCAGACATGGGCATCTGTTCTAACTGTTCTTTGTTCATGCTTTTCCCAATTTACAAAATAAACTACAAGCCGAATGCAGAAACATTTCCATTTTCATAGGTTCAATATCGCTTGAATAATCTGTGGTGAATAATATTTTTTGATTAATTTGCGATATAGATTAATTGCTGCCGTTTCCTCAAAAATTCCAACGTTTTTTTTCACGTATAAATCATAGAAATCTAATGTAAAATCACGGACGGAAAGATATTTTGCAGGCAAATCAGGGAAATCAGTACGTTTGACAGCCCGAATACTTGCCTGTTGCTTGATACCCAAATAATTATTTGACCCCTTTATATATCCTTCCAATGATAAAACGGTGATCAAATCAAAGCAAAGAGAATCTATATGTTCTGTTTTCAATTCTTTTAAGACCGGAATAACGACCTGGCACATTTCTTTTATTTCTTGTTCCAGTATACCATTAATTACCTGTCCGTGTATTTGTTCTGTATACTTGTGCTCTAATTCGTTCAATGTAATCTGATTTTCGATACGTTTTAGGTTCGGACTCTGTAAATAGGCTTGATACATAATATGGTCAATATCATCTGCAAATATGATATATTCTTTTTCTTCAATATAATTGTCCCGCGCTCTGATTACATCCCTGATTAAAGCTTTTTTGTATTCCTCACAATTTTCAGGAACTTCCAAAGCCATTACCTTGTTCAAAAATTCATGCGCCTTATTCTCATTCGTCAAAGCTCTTTTTTGTAAAGCATCAGCAGTTTCAATGATAGCATTACTGGCTTCCTTGAAACTGCTTAAGTCAAGAGGTTTGACTTCAGGAGATTTAGAATAGGAAAGATTTGAGTACTTGAGTTTCGGCTTTTCTTTGATATTTACGTCTACATTCAGATGTTTATTCAGATTTTGTGC
>ENA-ORSB01002541-ORSB01002541.1-human-gut-metagenome-genome-assembly--contig:-NODE-2541-length-14332-cov-4.943195_pt1 | contig 14332 bp, 14 predicted proteins | sample MGYA00242180_ERZ509144 | MGnify/ENA primary metagenome ERZ509144 (study PRJEB26280, sample SAMEA2338661) | human gut metagenome | biome: human gut; feature: human-associated habitat; material: faeces...
ACAGCTTCTTGTCTTCTCTCCACGCCATACCCTTGGCAATTGCATCCTGATGAGAACCGGAGAATGCGGAGAATACCAGGTCACCTGCATAAGGCTGACGCTCATATACATGCATTCTGGTGAATCTCTCATATTTCTCGCGGATTGCAGGAATATTTGAGAAGTCCAGATGAGGGTCTACACCGTGGGAGAACATATTCATGGCAAGTGTAATGATATCTACATTACCTGTTCTCTCACCATTACCAAACAGTGTACCTTCGATACGGTCAGCACCTGCCAACAATCCCAGTTCTGCATCACTGACACCGCTTCCTCTGTCATTATGGGGATGCAGGCTCAAAGTCACTGCTTCACGATATTTCAGATTCTTGCTGATATATTCTACCTGGGTTGCAAATACATGAGGCATTGCAATCTCTACTGTGGTAGGAATATTGATAATAACCTTATTCTCAGGCTTAGGCTGCCATACATCAAGAACTGCATTGCACACCTCTACGGCATAGTCTACTTCTGTTCCAGGGAAGCTCTCAGGGCTGTACTCAAAAGAGAAATTACCCTCTGTTTCAGATGCCAGTTCATTCAGAAGCTTCGCTCCATCAACCGCAATCTGCTTAACCTCTTCCTTACTTTTCTTGAATACCTGCTCACGCTGTGCTACGGATGTTGAATTGTATAAATGAATGACTGCATGAGGTGCTCCCTTGACTGCCTCAAAAGTCTTCTTGATAATATGCTCTCTTGCCTGTGTCAGTACCTGTACTGTCACATCCTCAGGAATCATATTCTTCTCGATGAGAGCTCTCATGAAGTTATACTCTGTCTCTGATGCTGCGGGGAATCCTACTTCGATTTCCTTGAATCCGATATCTACCAGCATCTGGAAGAACTCCAGCTTCTCATCCAGGCTCATGGGCTCAATCAGAGCCTGATTGCCATCTCTTAAATCTACAGAACACCAGATAGGTGCTTTATCTACATAATCTTTCTTGACCCAGTCATAGGTACATACAGGCGGCATAAAATATGCACGCTCATACTTGTCATATCCCTTCATATTTCTCCTCACCTTTCTTCTATGCTGCTATCTTAGCACAGCAAGTTGTAAAATTAAATGATTAAATTTAATCATTTATATTGATATTTCTTGTTATATGTACCTTTTTTCCATCTTAATCACAGCGTGGTAATTAGTCCATTTTGTCTCTATCATTTCAGAAATTTCATCTGACACTTCCTGATCCGACTTAGGGTACCCCTGTGGTACTACTACGTCAAAAATCAGATTAGTATGGGTAGGTCCCTCTACCATTCTGAAATCATGAATAGACAACAGTTCATCCATCTGTTTCACAAGTGCCTCTACTTCCTTGCGGAGTCCCATGACCTTCTTATCATCTACTGCAATAGGGTCCATATGAATAACCACTTCACAATGATATTTTGATTTGAGCTCTCTCTCTATCAGATCAATCTCATCATGTATGGTATAAATATCCAGATTGCCGGGCACTTCTGCATGAAGTGATACCATGATTCTGCCCGGACCATAATTATGGATTACCATGTCGTGGACACCTGCTACCATAGGATGTGACTTCACAGTATTCTCGATATCATGGACGAATTCCATGTCCGGTGCTTCTCCAAGCAAAGGACTTAATGTATCTCTGGCAGAGGTCACACCTGCCATTAGGATAAAGACAGCCACAACAAGACCTGACCATCCATCCAGATTAATACCGCCAATACTGTACAGCAGCATGGACAACAATACCACACTGGTTGCAATACAGTCACTCAGACTGTCTGTTGCAGTTGCTTTCATCGCTGTGGAATCTATTCTTTTACCATACCGTTTATTATAGCCTGCCATATAAACCTTCACAAGGATAGATAAGACCAGCACTGTTATTGTTACAGCATTGACCTCCATGTTTTCAGGGTGTATTACCTTCTGCAAAGAAGAACGAAACAGCTCCGCTCCCATTACGATAATCAGCACAGACACTCCAAGACCTGATACATATTCAATCCTTCCATGACCGAAAGGATGCTCCGTATCCGGCTCTTTTCCAGCAAAATGGAATCCAAGAAGCGTAATGAAGCTGGAGCCTGCATCAGACAGGTTATTGAAAGCATCCGCCATAACCGATACAGAACCACTAAGCAGCCCCGCCATATATTTTCCAGCAAAAAGCAGAACATTCAGAACAATTCCCACAATACCTGTCAACTGTCCATAGGCTCTCCTTACTACCGGGTCTGTGTATGTGCTATTGTTCTTGATAAAAATACGACTTAACAATGCGATCATGGCTCATCCTCCCCTCAAATGCTGCCAGTCATCATTTATTTTGTATATTTATTTTTACGAATGATACCAAATCCCAGAGGATATGGTCCTGTGTGCACACTGATCGTAGCTCCGATCTGATAGATTGGAAACTGCTCTTTCGTCACCTGGTATCCTTTTCCATTCAGGAACTCTACTGCTGCTGCCTGGAATTCCTCCGCTTCTGCTGCATCATAGCCAAAGCCGACTGCAAGACTGTAATCAGAACAGTCCTTTGCTGCATTCACTTCTTCCAGATACTGCAATAATAATTCACGTACTTTATCCAGAGAACGGTTCCTGCCTCTGGCAATACCTGAGGCGAAGATCTCCCCCTCCTTTAAGGTGATCAATGGACGGATTCCAAGTACAGAACCTGCAACACTGGCTACCTTGCCAATTCTTCCGCCATGCTGTAAATATTCCAGATTACCTACGGTAAAGAAGATTCTTCCTGTAGATTTGATTGTCTCAAGTTCCTCTACTACCTGTTCATAGGGCACGCCTGCTTCTTTCATCTTCTGTGCTTCCAATACATAGATTCCCTGCAATACTGTATTGATCGTTGCATCAATTACTGTGATCTCTGCATCAGGATGCTGTTCCAATATCATCATTCTGGCATTCAGGGCGGACTGCATGGAACCACTGAATTTCGTTGTAATACAGATACAGATAATTGCCTTGCCTTCCTGCACAATTGGCATAAAGGCATCCATATAATCCTGCACCGACGGCATGGAAGACTTGGGAAATACCTTTGGATTCTTAACCATATCTTCATAGAATTGTCTGATTGGCATTTCTACGATCTCTTTCTCATATTTCTCCCCATCAAAGGATACATAGAAAGGGACTACCGTAATTCCCTTCTCCTGACACAGCTCCCTAGGCAGATCACATGAGCCATCTGTTACAATCGCGTATTCCTTATTCATATAATATATTCAAACCTTTCTATTAATAGTTACACTATATGTACAAAAATGGACATTATCCATTTGTCCGGATAATACCCATTTCTATTTTGAAGCCTATATTTTATTATAACATAATCTCAGATAAGATACATCTGTTTTTTCACACTATTTTTCTTTATGACTTTCTATTAAGTGTCTGATTGCCATGACCGGGTGATGGAACAGCATCTTTGGTCCTGAATAGCGCATGACCTGTCTGATCTGCTCTCTCATCTGCGGCTGGTAGCAATGTACTGATACCATTACCTTCTCCCGTTCTCTCTTATTATCCACATTCTGCATCAGCTCATCCTCCCGTTTTCCACAGAATATACCCTGTCTGCTATACGCATGGTGGATTCTCTGTGAGATACCAGCACTACCGTCTTGCCCTCACGTTCTTCCTGAAGAGACTTCAAAACCACCGCTTCGTTAAGGCTGTCAAGATTGCTGGTTGGCTCATCCAGTAGCATAAAAGGTGCATCATGCAAAAACGCCCTTGCAAGCCCGATTCGCTGTTTCTCTCCTCCTGAGAGCGTATCACCCAGCTCTCCGACCATAGTTTCATATCCCTGTGGAAGTGACATGATAAACTCATGAATAGATGCTTTCCTACAGGCTGCCTCCAGTTCTTCCTGTGTTGCATCTAACCTGGCAATACGCAGATTATTGGCAATACTGTCATGGAAAAGATGTGTCTCCTGTGTCATGAAGCTTTCCATATTTCGCAGATTATCCGTATTGATCTCATTGATATTATGATCTGATAACAGAATCTGCCCCTGATTGGTTTTCCAGAAACGCATAAACAGTTTCAGCAGTGTGGATTTGCCGCTTCCGCTTCTTCCGATCAGACCAATAATCTGTTTTTGTGGGATTTCTACTGATACATTCTGTAAAATAGTCTCATCTCCGTAAGCAAAAGAAACGTCCTCGGCTTTTGCTCCTGCGAAATCTATATTTCCATATCCGGTAATATCCTCTGTTACAGGTTTCTCATCAAGAATATCCAGTACACGGTTGCCTGCTGCAAAGGTATTCTGCAATGTACTTCCAAGCCCCGCCAGAGCAACAACCGGTCCAAAAGAGCTCATCAGCGCCAGCACCGGAAGAATCACTCCCGCATAGCCAACTTCATATCGCTGATATAACATCACCGCAGCAAACAGCATGATTAAGTCTGCTGCAAGTATCACAGTATTGGTAATTGCCTGATTTCTGCCTGCAATCTGCTTCATCTGCTCTTCTCTGACGGAAAGGATGTCTGTCTTCCGATTCATCTTCTCAAGGCGCTTCTCTCCCTGACCATACTGAATCGTCTCTGTCAGACCACGAAGACTATCCAACACAAATCCGCTCAACTCACCGGAATCCTTTCGAAACAGCATGCCGTTCTCTCCGTTGGCACGGGAAATCATCACAGGAACTACAATACCTACCGTTATATAGGCAAGCAGTGCAATCACGCCAAGAATCCAGTGAAAATGCCCGATATAAGCGCACATAATTATCGTAAAGAGCAATGCTATCGCACTTGGAGATATGGTATGCGCATAAAATACTTCCAGTAATTCAATGTCTGATGTAATGACCGCAATCAGATCCCCCTTGTCTTTTCCCTCTAATTTAGCTGGGCAGAGTCTACGCAGTGCCTGAAACACCTTATCACGAATCAACGCCAGTAATTTAAAGGCGATGAAATGATTGCACGCCTGCTCCGCATAACGCAGAATACCTCTCACCAGTGCACATGCGCCCATAATAAGAAAGATTACCACTAATACCCCATCATAAAGACCTATTATATGAAGAATCCCGTATCCTGCAAGCACAGTAAGAAACGCTGCGCACAGATGACCGATTAATCCCATGCAAATAGCCAGTATCATATAGCCTGTCAGAGGTTTTACAAGCCCGATCAGTCTCATCATAACTTCAAGATTGCTTCTTTTTCTGTTCATATCAGTCCTGTACCTCCTTACCAAAATTCTCAAGCTTCTGCTGCACATTCCACAGTTGCTCATATACACTATTATTATTTAGTAATACTTCGTGAGTACCGCTTTCTTTTAATTCTCCATGTTCAAACACATATATGTTATCCGCATGAACCACATTAGTAAGTCTGTGAGATATCAATATTACTGTCTTCTCTGCCGCCAGACGATAGATTTCCTTCATGATATCATTCTCGCTCTCCACATCAATGTTGGAAGTCGCTTCATCAAATATATACACAGGGCTGTCATGAAGCAATGCCCTTGCAAAAGCCAGACGCTGACACTGTCCGCCTGACAGGTTAGATGCCTTTTCTGTTAATTCTGTATCCAGTCCCTTTTCATTACGCAGAAAATCAGCCAGCTTCACCTGCTCCAGTGCTTTCCACAATTTCTCATCCGAAGCCTGTGGATTCCCCATCAGCAGATTATCACGGACTGTTCCCTTGAAAAGATAACTGTTATGGCTGACATATGTCACATTCTTCATCAGTGAGGCTTCTTTTATCTCCGGCAATGAAATACCACCAATGGTCACACTGCCTCTATATTGCCTGTTGTGTCCTGTCAGGATTCCTGCGATGGTAGACTTACCACTTCCGCTCTCACCTACAATGGCAGTAAAGCTCCCCTTGGGAAAAGACATGGAAATGTTGTGCAGTATTTCCTTATCCTCTTCATAGCCAAAAGACAATTCACTGCATACAATTGTACAGTCTTCACCTATCTCCTGCTCTCCCTGATTCTGCTCCGGCATATCCAGTAACTTAAAGATCTTGTCGCTGGCAGCCATGCCGTTCATTGCAATATGAAAGAAGCTTCCAAGCTGTCGCATGGGAATAAAGAAATCCGCTGACAGAACAATAATCAACAGACATCCCTGCAAAAAGATATGATAGTCACGATATTGCGTCACTGCCATAATCATGCCAAGTGCAGCCCCACCATAAGCCACCAGATCCATGATCATAATGGAATTAAGCTGCATCGTCAGTACTTTCATTGTAATTTTGCGAAATTTCTCCGACTCTGCATTCATCTGCTCATTTTTATATGCATCAGACTGATAGATCTTCAAGGTAGTCAGTCCCTGCAGATTCTCAAGGAAAGTATCTCCAAGCGCTGTATATTGATCCCAGTATTTTGATAACAGCTTCTTCGCCCAGGTCTGAACCACAGCAATCGCAATGGGTATCATAGGCACACATACCAAAAGCACAATGGCAGAAGGTACATTCACAAAGCAAAGTACAACAAATAATGTAAGAGGTGCAATCATTGCATAGAAAAACTGTGGAAGATATGCACCAAAATAAGTCTCCAGCTGGTCAACACCCTCTACTGCCACCTGCACGATTTCTGAGGTCTTTACCTGTTCTTTATAGGAGACTCCCAGACGCAGAAGCTTCTGATATATTTTCTCTCTAAGTGTCTTTTTGACCGCTTTGGAAGATAAATAACTCATGCGGCTGCTTAATATTGTACATACATATCGTACAATAACTGCCAGTACAATCCATATCACAGCCCATACCTTGTTCACCGGTTCAGGCACCAGCAAGCTTGCCAAAAGAGCTGTTATATTCCACATCATTACAATATTAGCTGCCAGAGCGCCCCACTGACAAAGTACATTTCTCATGATGTACTTCTTACTGTCGGGGACTACATTAAGCAGACGTTTGTCCATCATCATAGTTATATCAAACCTTTCCTTCTCTTTGCTAATCGCAATTAGTTGTATCAAACCTGTTTGCGTAAAAAAACGCTCTTTATGAGCGTTTTAAACTACTGTTTTTCATTACTATAGTACCAAACAGGAATTCCTTTTGTCAAATCCTTTATTTCCCTGTCATGATTGTCAGAATTTCCTTATCTGTCTCGCGCATGCCTTCCTTAGCAAGCAGACCAATATTAGTAATGTTGGCTTCTATTCCTTTTGCTACAATACCATCCCCTGCATGGAACTGCTGCCCCTGCTTGTACATAGCATATCCCATAAGACCGGCATCCACTGCTGTTGATATCTTCGCCGCACAGGAAGCCTTCGCTCCATCACAGATAATACCTGACACAATCGCCAGCGAATTGACCAGCGTATGTGCAATGACTTCATATCCATCGCCCATCAGATAGGCAATCCCTGCTCCACTGCCGCAGCCGGCACTGATCGCACCACAGTATGCGGACAGTCTTCCGATTCCTGTCTTTTGATGGATGGTAGCCAGATTAGATACCAGCAATGCCCGGTATAATCTGTCCTGATCTATCCCCAGCTCCCTTGCATATACAATGACAGGGACAGATGCCGTAATACCCTGATTACCACTTCCTGAACAGATAATGACCGGCAGGGAACAGCCATTCATTCTGGCATCTGAGCCGGCTGCCGCATAAGCACGGGCTTTGGTCTTCACATCCTCTCCATAGGTATGAAGCAGTACTTTTCCAATATTGGCTCCATAATTGCTGCGAATTCCTTCCTCTGCAATTGCCATATTGTATGCAATCTGTCTATCCAGTATGGGCTTTACATCCTCTATATCTGCTATGTCTGCAAAGGTTACAATATCCTGAATATTCAGTACACTTCTGTCAGTCATGGAAGAAGCAATACTGTCTGCTGCAATCTCTTTCTCCAGAAGCCTGCGCCCATCATGCTCAATCAGCACCACATTGGTATGCTCGCCTACAATTCGGACTTTAACAGTTTCTTCACCATGATATAAAATGACACCAATGTCAAATATGTATTCTGAATCTGCCAGTGCTACCTTTATCGGTGTCTGTTCAAGGAAAGCACTTATTTCCTGTATCTGTTCCTGTCTGATGTCCGCAATGACTTCCAGCTGCTTCTCTGGCTTGCCAGCCACGATTCCTGCTGCCACCGCTGCTTCTATTCCATTCATTCCACCTGTATTGGGTACAATGACGCTCTTTACATTTTTTATAATATTGCCGCTTACCTCTACTCTCACCTGTGAGGGATTCTTCCCAAGCTCCTGTCTGGCAATCGAAGCTGCGTAAGCAAGTGCAATCGGCTCTGTACACCCAAATGCAGGTATCAATTCTTCTTTCAGTATCTGAATATATGCTTCATATTGTTCATCATGCAGTACCATGTTAACTTCTCCTATTGAATTGAACTGTTTAGAGATTCTTCTTGATCTCCATCAGACTTTTATCCTGCTGTGCGGCTATCTTTGCAAGATCTTCATACTCCGGTTTACGTCTTACGGTTCCATACCCTTCGGATACTTTAGTATGTACAATTCCATAGGGTGTCTGTGTCTCTTCTATTCTTCTGTCCAAAATGTAACGCTGTATTTTCTTCTCACGGATTCCTATGGTAGTCGTATGCTTGAAGATCAGCTCCAGCATCTCCTGTCTTTTTGCTGTATCACACAGACAAGTCAGAAGGATTCCCGGTCTGTTCTTCTTCATTCCTACTGCTGTGGTAAATACTTCTCTGGCTCCATGCTCCAGCAGCATATTCATAGCATAGGCAATTTCTTCACCAGTCATATCATCCATATTGCATGATAATTCACAGATTTCACCCTCTGTATTCTGCTGCTCTCCCATAAGGACTCTGACACAGTTTGCCATCTCGAAATCCTTATTGCCCATACCATAGCCAATCTGCTTTACCTGCATAGCCGGCATAGGTACGAATTCTGTTACAAAATGCTTCAACAAGGCTGCGCCTGTCGGCGTACACAGCTCACCCTGTATCTGACCGCCATAGATCGGTACATCCTTCAATATCAATGCTGTTGCCGGCGCTGGAACCGGAAGTATGCCATGGGCACATCTTACCTGACCGGAACCTACATGTACTGGAGAAGCCAGTATACGATCCGGATGCAACTCTTCTATCAGCATACATACTCCCACAATATCCGCAATGGCATCCATCGTTCCTACCTCATGAAAATGAATCTCAGATACTTCTCTGCCATGCACCTGACTCTCTGCTTCTGCAATCAGACGATATACAGCAGTAGCATGCTCTTTCACACTGTCTGATACCTGAAGATGAGAGATGATATGCGCAATCTCAGCCATACTTCTGTGGGAATGTGTGTGATGATGCTCATGATGGTGGTCATGTTCCTCATGACTATGACTATGTTCATGCACTTCCTCACCTTCCGATACACCCTTTACTCTGACTTCGATATGGGTTCCTACAATGCCACACTTCACAGCCTGTCTGCGTTCAAATGTCACATCCGGTATTCCGATTTGTGACAGCCGTGTCATGAATCCTTCCGCATCAGGATGAAGCTCTGACAAAGCAGACATCAGCATATCTCCCGCAGCTCCCATATTACACTCTATATATAATGTCTTCATATTCCATTTCTCCCTTTATTTACCTATCTGATTAATCATACTTGCCAGATACCCTGCTCCAAATCCATTGTCAATGTTTACTACACTGACTCCACTGGCACAGGAATTGAGCATGGATAACAATGCTGATACTCCACCAAAGGATGCTCCATACCCTACACTGGTGGGTACTGCAATCACCGGACAGTCAGCCAGACCTCCTACCACACTGGCAAGCGCTCCTTCCATTCCCGCTATAGCAACAATTACCTTCGCCTGCATGATATCCTCACTGTGCGCCAAAAGCCTGTGAATCCCTGCCACTCCTACATCATAGAGTCTAACTACATGATTTCCCAGGAATTCTGCTGTCAGTGCCGCTTCCTCTGCGACTGGCATATCGCTGGTTCCTCCTGTAGCAATCACAATCTTACCATCACCAACAGGTGCTTTCTTCTCTCCTGCAATGCCAATACGGCTGGTGGAATCATAGAACAATTCGATCTCCTGCCCTACAACTTTGGCTTTTTCCCCGGACATTCTGGTAATCAGGACACCTTTTTGTCCATGCAAAAGCAATTCCCTTGTAATTGCAGCAATCTGCTCTGCTGTCTTGCCTTCTCCATAGATTACTTCTGAAGCTCCCTGACGCATTCCTCTATGGAAATCCGGCTTGGCAAATCCCATATCTTCAAAAGGCTGCATTTTCAATTTAAGCTCTGCATCCTCAGGTGTAATCTCTCCTTCTGCCACCTGCATAAGCAGCTTCTTTAACTCTGTCATGGCATTATACTCCTTACTCTAATTCATTCACAGCTGAACCGGCACCCGTCTGGGGCATATGCACCTTCTGTACCAGCCCTATGATCTGCCCTGATAATAACACAGTCAGAATCGAATAACCAATTTTCTTTACTGGAATATAGCTTAACGATAATCCAAGAACAATTGCATCTGTCAACAGATATACCCACTGGATCTTCCATTTGGTCACATAGGAAATACTCATTGCCAGGGCATCATCGCCGCCCGGTGCACCACCGATACGTACGCACAATCCAGCTCCCACACCGACAAAAACTGCACCCAATACAGAGGCAAGCAACGGCATCTGTGCAAGCTGTGGCCAAATATAAGGAAACTGCTCATAGATTCTATAAGAAATAGAAAAACTTGCAGTAGCAACAATGGAATATCCTAAAAACTCTTTTCCCATTAATTTCCAGCCCAGGCAATAACACAATACATTCATAACAAAGCCGGAAAAAGCCGGTGAAATTCCAAACCAGTGATCCAGCAAAAGCGTCATTCCTAAAACGCCGCCCTCTGTCACCCCTGAGAGAGAATGGACATGGTACAGTCCAAAGGCAAGGAATGCACTGCTCAATATTGCAACCAGACAATTCCTGATCTCTCTCTTTTTATTTTTTAACATAATAACTTTCACACCATACTCCTTAATCTCCTGAATTACTTTCATACTATTGTAACATAGAATATTTTATTTGGGAAATTACTTTCCGCTCAAGCAGGCAGAAGAAAACCTCCAAATCCAACATAGACTTGGAGGCACAATCCCAATTATTTATTTTCTTATTTCAACAATATACTTTGCCAATCAGCTTTATTATACAAAACTCTGATTATATATACTACATCTGTATCTTGATGATAATAGTAAAATATATTGTAATTATCGAAGTTCGTCATTCTTAAACCAACATCTCTTAAAAGTGGATCGTTCACAAGTGGATGTCCTGCTGGATAGTCTGCCAACTTACCTGCCGCCTGAAGGATGCCCTCTGTTATTCTCTCAGAAGCCTGTGGATTGTTAAGATCTACATAGATGTAATATTCTATGTCCATCAAGTCATATTCAGCCGGTTCTGTAAATACTACACTAGCCACGCTCCGTTCTCCTCTTATTTATTTTCTCTCGTACTTCCTCGATTGTACTGGTTCTGCCATCCTGCATTGCCTTATAGCCCTCACCAATTAACCTATATAATTCCAATTTTGCAGTATTCGGTGTTTCTGTAACTGTCTGTGGTTTTGTTGCTAACATACAATCACCTCTTTCTTTTTAAATCCATTATAACATGCCTAACAAGTGGCAACAACGATTTCCGTCGTTTTTATTATATACTGCATTGCTTTTGTATAATCATGGCATGTTCATTTTTACGTTCTCTTTTAATGTATTGGATCAATACCTCTTCTTTGCAGCAAAACTACCGTCTCCACATGTGTCGATAGGGTAATTGAGATGCACTTTCCAGAGTTTTCACTGTACTCTGGGAATGAAAAATGTTGCAATCCTCTGTAACAAGGCTGCAAAAAATTGACATGATGCACTCTCTTATGTCCCTGCATAGAAAAAGATTGCATTGTATTTTAGATGTAAGCCAGATCAGCTTACGATTGACTCTGCTCTTTCTCTATGGTCCACTACTCATCCCTTGATGATAACTTCTAAGATATTGTACCATAAATTGTTTATTGGGGAAATTACTTCCCGATAAAAATGGGCAGAAGAAAACCTCCAAATCTGTTGGGGACTTGGAGGCTTGATTCCGACCATTTACTGTTCATTTTGGATTTTTTCAATTAATCTCAAATTCTCCGGTTTAACAGTTCCTATAAAATTCTTCATTCTTGTGTCAAATGAGAGAACATATGACGATGCATCTATGTGAACTTCCTGAAAAATTAACTCTCGATGACTTCTAGGTTTAATTCTGGGAGTCATCGGTGCCAAGGAAGTCCATGATTTCCTCAAATGAACGATTGCTATGCTCGATAGCCTGAAGCAACTCTTTATTACGTAGCTCATCACGTTTTTTCATCAGCTGATTGAGCTGCTCGAGTTCTGCTTCATACCTGTCCTTGGATTTGGAAACAACCAGCTTCTGCTGTTCAATCCTGTCATCGATACTGATTTTTCTACGTGCCATTACTATGCCTCCTTCGCATTGCAGGTCCTAAGATCTTCATTAATGTCAACAGCCTGTTTCCCAACGTTTATCTCGGATAAGCCGAATGCTTTCAGAATCGACTTCTGCGTTGCAGTTACCGCATAATCCCGATAGTATTCGCCATCAGTTTGTCGCACAATTTCGATTTTCTCAAGTTCACGGATAGCCGCAGGCACTGTCATGTAATTCTCTTTTTGATGGGTTTTCAGCATCTGTTCCTTGAGCAGGAAGTGGATCCTGTTCCTGATAATTAGTGCTACAAACTCTATGAAGATCTTTGCGTGCAGTGCCTCATTGCTCTGGCAGCGCATTGTCCTGTTTCCAAGGAAGGTTTTATCTTCCCGGAACAGTTTTTCGGATGCATCACGGCTTTTATAAAGATCAAGGGCATCCGCTGCGCCCACTGCGCCGACTGCCTGGAGGCGGAGATGACCCGCCGCCACAACGACGCGAACATTCTCGCCATGGGTGCGCGCGTGCTCGGTCCGGGCCTCGCGCTCAAAATCGTGGACACGTTCCTGACCACCGAATTTGAGGGCGGCCGCCACGCGCGCCGCATCGCCCTCATCAGCGACATTGAAAACCGCGGCTGACGCCGCCTGACCCAAAGGAGGTGTGCCGATGCGCGCCCATCGCAACGACGTTTACCGCGCCCGGCGCAGCCGGGGCAAGGTCTGGCCGGTGATCCTGTGGATCCTCGCCGGGCTGATCGTGCTGGCCGTCATTCTCTTCTACGCCGGCCAGAAATACATCGTCTATGACAGCGACGGCTCTCTGCACGTCGTCTTCCCCATCATGGAAACACCCGCCCCCGTCACCGAGGGCGGCCAGCCCGAGACGGTCGACACTGAGGTCGTACTCGAGGACCCGGACTACTCCGGCATCGTCTCCGACGCGGGCAAGGGCCTCACCGAGCTGCACGGGCAGTACCTGACGGCCGACAAGATCACGCCCGACGGGCTCAAGCGCGCGGCCTCCGCCGTGAAGGCGGCGGGCGGCAACGCCCTCGTGCTGCAGATGAAGGCACCCGGCGGCACGCTGAGCTGGAAGTCCGGCGTCTCGGACGCCGCGGCCTACGGCGTCAACGGCACAGCCGAACTTGCCGACGCGATCCAGACCGTCAAGGGGCAGAACATCTACCTCGTCGCCGTTGTGAGCACGTGCGTCGACACGCTCATGGCCGAGCGCTACGCCGCCACCGCGCTGCAGACCGCGTCCGGCAGCGCGTATACCGACGGCTCCGGCGGCTGGGTCGACCCGTACAACACGTTCATCCGCACGTACCTCGTCAGCCTCTGCAAGGAGCTGCATGACATGGGCTTTGACGAGGTCGCGTTCTCATACCTGCAGCAGCCGCTCGCGGCCACGGAGCTCAAATATGCGTCCCAGAGCGGCACGCCCTCGCGCACGGACGCGGTGGTGTCGCTGGCAAAGTACCTGCGCGCGAACCTGACCGCCACGGGCCTGCGCGTGAGCGCCATCGTGAGCGCGGACTCCATCCTGCAGGACAAGGCCGCGCAGTCCGGCCAGGACATGACGGTGTTCCCGAAGCTGTTTGACCGCGTGTGCGTGTTCGCCACGACCGACAACGTCTCCACGCTCCAGAGCGCCATCGCGGCCGACAGCAGCTTTGACGCGGCGACGCGCTTCGTGCCGTTTCTCACTCAGGCGCCGGAATCGGGCAGCTATGTCACCACCGGCTGAGCGCCGACCCATATAAGAAAA
>ENA-ORSB01002556-ORSB01002556.1-human-gut-metagenome-genome-assembly--contig:-NODE-2556-length-14274-cov-2.691821_pt1 | contig 14274 bp, 16 predicted proteins | sample MGYA00242180_ERZ509144 | MGnify/ENA primary metagenome ERZ509144 (study PRJEB26280, sample SAMEA2338661) | human gut metagenome | biome: human gut; feature: human-associated habitat; material: faeces...
AAAGTTGTATAGAAAGGAAACAATGTGAGGAAAGATAATTTTATATTTAAAATAATAATAACAGTATTAATAAGTATAATAGCAATTATAATAATATTAGTAATTGACTATTTTAATATGTTTTATCTCATATCATCAAAATTAAATAGCTCTTTTTTAGAAATAATAATAAATAATATAGTCATAATAACAGTATTTATAGTTACATATTTCCTAATAGATAAAAGAAATATGAAAAAAGAATCAGAAAAAAGAAATAATCAAGAATATGTATTAAGACAATTATTAATGGAAACATATAACGAATGCAAGAAAATTATAGAGTTATTAGATAGAGATGAAATATTAAGAAAATATGTAGTTCCAAAAGTAGATTTTAATAAAACCGATGCTGATAATGTAGTTATTATTAATTTACAGAATGCTCCTTTTGAATATGATAATTTAATTATGGAATTATTCAAAGAAGGGATTTTCTCGACAAGTAATCTTCCAAATTATTTAAAAATAAAAAGAGAGTATAAAGGCTATATTTCTAATAAGATAAGTTTTTTTGATGATAAAGAGTTATTAGAAGATAATAAGAAAAAAATAATTAAAAATCTAGAGCTAGAATATAGGCTATTACTAGACAATAAAAAAGATGATAAAATATAATTGTATTTATATAATAAAATATCTTATGATATATTGACTAAAGAAAGTATATTAAATTAAGATATAGATGAACTTAATAAATAAAGGAGGTAAGAGCAATGGAAGATAAAAATCCAAAACATCTTATAGTAGAACAAGAGACTGAAATGATGGAAGATATGACAGAAGGTCAACTTGCAGAATATTTAGCAGAAAACTTTAATGACTTTGATGATACAGATTTTTAATTAGATTACTTTAATTTAAAAGTTTATAAAATAGATTGTTAGTATGGCAATCTATTTTATTTTACCTATAGAACTAGCTTAAAAGATAAAATTTTGAGAAAGGAGTTGATAAACTTGATTTTAGCAATTACTAGAGATAATGAAAAATTAATTTATGAGGTATGTAAAGAAAATGGATTTGAAAATCCACAAGTCCTAACAGGAGTAGAAAGTTTAAAAAAATTTGCAGTGCAAGAACTTAGAAACTTGAATAATTATAATCAAATTATAATAGATATTGCCTCTACAAAAGAAACAGAAAATGAAATAGTACAAGCAGTTGTAGCAATAAAAAGTATGTATAATATAAAAATAATAATAGTAGCTCTAGGTTTTCAAGAAGGTAACAGTTTACTAGCTAAATTGTTTAATGAAGGAATTTATAACTTTGTAAATGCTAGTACATATTTTGAACAAAAGGAACAATTTAGAAACTGTTTAAGTAAAGAAGGATGTCAATATAAGGATGCTGTTAGATTTAGGCAAAAACTTGATGAAGGCAAAAAGAATAAAGTCATTATCAAAAAAGAATATAAAAAACTAAAACAATTTGTTAATATTGCAGTTGCAGGAACTGAAAAACATATAGGAGTTACTACACAAGCAATACTAATTACAATGTTTTTAAAAAGCCTTAATATGAATGCTTGTTATATTTGTGCTACTGATAAAGATGAAATTAAAAATATTGAAACATTAGAAGGAGTGGCAAAAAAAGACGGATTTTATACATATAAAGGAATAGACTTGTATAGTAATGACAATAAAATCGATGCGATGCAATATGGATATGACTTTTATATTTATGACTATGGAATTTTAAATGAAAACACTTTAGATAATTTTTTATCAAAAGAAATTAAAATTATAGTTGGAGGTACAAAAGCTTGGGAAACAGATGAAACATTTAGAGTTTTAAGTTTGTTAGAAAAAATACCTGATGTAAATTATATTTTTAATTTTTCTAGTAATGAGGAAAAAGCTAAATTTAAAAGAATTTTAAAACAATATATAAAAAATATATATTTTTCTGAATATACAACAGATACCTTTAATAGCAATATAAATACAGATATGTACCACGAAATATTTAAAGAATATATTACTGAAAAATCTAATAAGCTTGAAGTCGTTGAAAAGAAAGGTTTATTTAGTTTTTTGAAAAGAGGTAGATAATGAAGAAAAATTTGTATAAAGATTATTTGAAAAAGAAAAAAATAAAAGAAAAATACGATGAACAAGTAGTTGTTAATGAACAGAATCCAGTTCTAAAAGCACTACTTTTTTTATTTGATATTTTATCAAGAATATTTAATATATTATTCTATTTGGGCATTATAATACTTTGCTCTATTGGAGCTACCTATCTTGCTAATAAATTTGGAATAATAAATATATTTTAGGAGGTTTACAATGAATTGGTTAAAAAAAGTATTGGCAGTATGCAGTTTTTGTACTTTGCTTACAACTACAAACTGTTTAGCTGTTACACAAGAAAATACAGATATTACTGATGACAAACTAAATTGTTATAAAACATATTTAGTACAAGAAGATGAAAAAGACACTTTTATTGACACTTTAGATAAAGATATTGAAGTTTTTGGAGAAAAGTACACATTTGATAGTTATACTTCTGAAGGTGGAACTACAACAGATACCATTGATATTTCAACAACAAAGAAAATTACAAGTGATACTAATAACTTGAATAGTATTATAAATCAATTAGGAAGAACTATACATTATGAAAAAGATGGTTATATAGGAGAATATCAATTAAATACAGAAAACATACAAATTAAAACAAACTACAACGGCTTTAGAGAAGATTTAATAGAAGAAACTATAAATTATACTGGTTTAGAAAGAAATGACCTAGATTTTATACCTAAACAAACAAGAAAAGATGGATTAATCTTAGACTTATTAAATGTTGAGTGGGAAGTTGAAACAACTAAAATGATAGGCGAATATGAAGTCGCAGATCTATATACAGCAAAATGTTACTATGCAGGAAAACAAAGAGTAAATTATCCTAATACTTATAGTGTTACAGCAGAATATACAGGAACAGCAACAAAGGAGATATTAATACCATATACATATACAGTAAAATATAACAAAGTTGAAGAAGAAATGCCTACTGTTAGTCCTAAAGTTGTTGAAAAGAAAGAAAATAATATAATTCCAATAGCAAGTGGATCAACAGTAATTATTTTAGTTATTTTATTCTTTCTTTCTAAAAATGTAACGGTTTATAATTACAGAGATGGTAAATATGTAAAAGTTGGCAAAACTATATTAAATAATAATACAATAAACTTAACAAAATATTCTATGTCAGAAGTAACAAATAAATATAAATTAGAATTCTCAAAAAGACTTACAAATAAATTACAAGGCAAAATGATAACTATTAGCAAAGGTAAAAATAAGATAAAAACTTTAGTAAAAACAGATAGTGAAAAATATAGTATAGAAGTTAGATTATAGGAGGCATTATGAAAAAGGAAAATAGATTTTTAATAGCAATAATATTAATTGCAATTATAACTCTTATAGGGGTTATTTTTTTTGCAGTAAAATATCCTGTATATAAAGCAAACAAAGATGCTGAAAGCATACAAATTGGAGATAATTCAGATTTAGATGATACACCTCTTGAAAATATAGAACAAGATATTATTCATTATGATGATGAAATAGGTACTCTTACTATACCTGACATTTTACTTGATAATGCACCTATTAGAGAAAGTGTTGAATTATCTACATTATCAGAAACAATAGGACACTTCCCTTCTACTTCTATTTATGAAGGAAATGTAGGTTTAGCCTCTCATAATTCAGGTAGTCAAGGAGATTTCTTTAAAAATTTAAAGAAAATAAAAATTGGAAGTGAGATTTTTTATCAAACTAATTATGGAACTAAAAGATATGTTGTAACAACAAAAGAAATAATTAGTGAGGAAGATTGGTCTTATTTACAAGAAACTGAGGACAATAGAATTACTTTAATTACTTGTGTTGCAGGACAAAAAGATAAAAGACTTTGCGTTCAAGCAATAGAATCTTCTGAAGGAATGAGTTATGGGCAATAAATATTAAAAAAGGTTTTGGATTGCTCCTTGAAATAATTTATAATTATAGTATAAGGAGATGATCTAATTATGAAAAAATATTTAATTATAGCTTTTATTTTAATATTTGGAATAGCAATATTATCAACCTACATAACTTATAAAAAAACAAATTCAGAAAATGTTATAGAAAATATAAATCCACAAAATATAGTGAAAAATGTGGAAAGTACAAATCAATTACAAACTTCAGATGAACAAACAACATCAGAACTGGTAAATAATAGCATAACTCAATCACAAAAAGAAGTTACTAAAAGGACTCCAGTTGCTGAAAGTAAAACTGAAGTAAAAAACAATAAGAATTCTACTCCACAAGTTACTATTGATAATAAACAACCTATTGCTGAAGTAAATCAGGAAAATACAGAAATAAAAAAAGATAATAACAATACACCACAAACAAAAGATGAATCCATACAAGTACAACCTGAAAAAACGGAACAAGAGGTTGTCAAAGAAGAAAAACCTGTAACTATTGGAGAAGAATATAAAACTAATGATACTATGATTAACACTATAAAAAATGTTATAAATAGTAATCAGAGTGAAGATATGAAATTATATGGATATAACATTGTTATAGATAGTTCTATTGTTGAAGATACTTCTCAATTTACATATACTAAACAAAGAGTAATTGATAAAATTAAATATAAATTTGGTACAATTAAAATATATGCAAGAGATTATTATAACAATGGTCAATTTATATGCACACAATGTTATATCATATAGGAAAGGAGGTTTATTATAGATATAGAAAAATTGGCTAATAAAATAATAAAATATGAGGCTAATTATAATTGGTATGATCTTGTTGATGACTATGGAAATATTGAAATAGATAGTGATGCAAGAAAAAGTCTACTAGAAGAAACACTTAGAACATTACAAAATAGTCCTGATAATATTATTTCACACTTAAAAACTATTAAAGAAGATTTAGAATGTGATGAAAACTTTGAAAATGATAAAGAATATCAAGAAACTAAAGAACTTATTAATGAAATTGAAAAATTAAAAGCTGAACAAATAGATGAAAGTTTAGAAATTTAATAAATAACTGAAAGGCACTTAATTTTAAGTGTCTTTTATTATGGAAAGGATTTGGTAAAATGATAAAAGTAAAAAATAAAAGAATATTAGCAATACTTATGTTAGTATTAACAATTTTTTCAGCATTAAGCCCTAATGTGTTTGCAACAGAGATAAGTTCTGCCAATATACAAAATAAAGGAGATGTTGAATATCATCTACAATATTGGAACGGAGATCATTGGTCTTATGTTACAACTACTTATACTACCTACACAGAAGGTGGCAAGGAATACCCTGCTTACTGTATTAATAGTGAATATCCGGGTGTAGGAGAACTACCTGATTATACTGTTGATGTAAATGCAACCCTTACAGAAGTTTTAGGAGATGTTAGAGTATGGAGAACTATTATAAATGGATTTCCTTACAAATCGGCAAGTGAGCTTGGAGTAGCTAATGATATGGAGGCTTTTCAAGCTACTAAAATGGCTGTGTATAGTATTTTATATGATTATGATCCTAATACTAGATTTAGAGGGGCAGATCAAGGAGCAGATGCTAGAGGAGATGCTATAAAAAGAGCAATAGTAAATATGGTTAATGAAGGAAGGAATGGATCTCAAGTACCTTCAGATCCTAATATAAGACTATCTACTTCAGGAAATTTATACGAAGATGGAAATTACTATACTCAAAAAATAAATGTTTCAAGTACAGTAGATATGGCAAGTTATACAGTTACTGCTACTGCAAACTTACCTGAAGGAACTATAATTTCTAATTCAAATGGCACTCAAACAAATTCATTTAATGGAAATGAAAGTATGCATGTAAAAATTCCTAAATCACAAATGGGACAAGATATTTCAAACGCAATAATCAACATTCAAGGAAAAGTGAAAACTTATCCAGTATTTTATGGACAAACAAGAGTAGAAGGCACTCAAAACTATGCACTTGTATATGATCCATTTGGAGATGGTGTTGGTAGAGCTACATTAAATATAAAAACAAATACGGGAAAAGTAGTAGTAAATAAAACAGATGATGAAACTTCACAACCTATTGCAGGGGTTAAGTTTTCATTAAAAAGAGAAGATGGAACAATAGTAGGAACAGCTACTACTAATGAACAAGGAGTTGCTACATTTGATAAATTATATCAAGGAAACTATAAATTAGTTGAGGTGGAAACAAATCCAAAATACATTTTAAATGATATGGAATTTGATGTACCTGTTGAATATAATAAAACATCTGATGTTAATGTTGAAAATGAACATAAAAAAGGCAATATAAAAGTTTACAAAGTAGATAAAGATAACAACAGAGTAGTGCTTGGAAATGTAGAATTTGACTTATTCTCACACGAATTTAATAAAATAATTGGAACATACCATACAGATGTAAATGGCGAATTAGAAATAAAAGATTTAAGAATTGGCGACTACTCATTAATTGAAAAGGAAACAAACAAATGGTATAATCTTGCTGAAGATACAGATGTTGAAGTTGAATGGAATTTAACAAAAGAACTTCAAATAGAAAATGAGCTAAAAAAAGGCTCTATAAAAATAATAAAAGTTGATGAAGAAAATAACGAAGTAAAACTTGAAAATGTTAAATTTAAAGTTATGGACAAAGATGGAAATGTATTAGAAGAATTAATAACAGACGAAAATGGAGAGGCTGAAACATCTAGCTATCCTATAAGAGATTTTTCAGAACTAAAAATACAAGAAGTTGAAACACTAGATACTTATGTTTTAGATGATGAAATTCACACTATTAAGCTTGAAGAAAATCAAATAAAAGATGTTATATTTGAAAATGAAAAAATTAAAGGACAGATTGAAGTAACAAAAGTAAGTAGCAATGACAATGAACTTACAGGAGATAAGAAAGGGACTCCTCTTGAAGGTGCATTATTTGAAGTTTATAATTCAAATAATGAATTAGTTGATACTTTAACAACTGATAGCGAAGGTAAAGCTATTTCTAAATTACTTGTAAAAGGAAAATACTATTTAAAAGAAGTAGATTCAGGATCACCATATTACTTAATAAATTCAGACATATTTGAGGCTGAAATAAAAGAACATAAAGAAATTGTTGATGTAAATGTTGAAGATGATAGTGTTGATATTGAGGTTGAAGTTGAGAAAAAAGGATTTGTAGAAACTCAATCAAAAGACAGTATTTATTATAACTTTAAAAATATAAAAAATAATTCAAATGTTGCATTAGAAAATTTTACTTGGCAAGATACATTACCAACACAAGCATTAAGAGCTGATAAAATTTATACAGGTACTTGGAATGAAGATTTAGAATACTCTATTTGGTATAAAACAAATAAAAATGATTATAAAATGCTAGTAGATGGTCTAAGTACACAAGTAAATAATGAAATAAGTTTTAAAGATGCAGATCTAGTAGAAGATGAATATATTACTGAATATCAATTTAGATTTGGAACTGTAAAAGTAGGATTTTCAGAAATTGAAGCTCCTATTCTATATTGTGATATGCTAGACAATTTAGAAAATGGATTTAAATTTACAAATTATACTAAAGTATTTGGAAACTATGAAGATAAATATGTTGAAGATACTGACGAATGGACTACTGTTACTTATTTTAAAGAAATAGAAACAACACAGAAATTACCTAGAACAGGTTGTTAGCATTGACTTTTGAATAGAAAATTATATAATTTAGAAAATAATAATTTTGAATTCATATATTTATATAGAATTATTATTTTATTTACTAAATTTTGAGGTATGGAATATTTGATATTCTGTACCTCTATTTTTTTTGCTTAAAAATTTATAGAAAGGTTTGGTATTGCAAAGTAATGGTTTGTATAATTATGCTAGGAGGTGAGAATATGCCAGATTTAGAGAAGTTTCAGAAAGTAGAAAGAACTACCTTGACAATGGAAGAAGTAGCTGAATATTTAGGGATTTCTTATTGGTTAGTGGGACAGCTAGTGAGAAAAAATGAGTTACCTCATTTCAGAGTGGGTGGGAGAATCTTATTCAGAAAAAAAGTTATTGATAACTTTATGGAAGAACAAGAAAAAATAGCTTTTGACAAGCTGTATTCTAAATAATATTATTTTTATATCAAAATTGGGGAATATGATATATTTAAAAGGTAATGTTATTTGCTAAGTGAAAAAAGTAATTTTGTGAAATTTGAGAAAAGAAAAGAGAAAATAAAATGCTAGAGTTTATTTTTATATAATCTCTAGCATTATTACTTTAGAGTTTTAAAATAGTCATCAGTTAAATCGTTAACCGAGATATTAAAACATTTTGCAAATCCACATAATTCATAATCTACAACAGTTCTAATACCCTTTTCAATATTATAAATAGCTTGTTTATGAATATCTATTCCTAATAACATTAATTTATCGGATAATTTTTGGTAAGATAAGTTATTTAATTCTCTATAATATTTTATTTTAGTGCCAACTATATTTAGTTTGCCCTCTTTTGATCTAGAGTTATTCATACGCCTTCTCCTTCTACCAATTGATTTTACAATAAAAATTTGATACAATTATAAATGCCTGCATTTATAAAATAGTATTTACTAATATTTATAAAAAATACAAAAAAGGAGATAGCATAGAAATGGAAGATATACTTACTAAATACACAGCAGATGAAGTAGAAGAAGCAAAAGGAAAAATTAAAAGAATAGAGGTACGAAAAAAAGAGTATAGATTGCTAAAAGAAAAATTAGAAGAGCATTTTAATTTTGAAATTACAGATTATATAATTGATGATATTTTAGATTATGAAACTTATTACCATACTTGTTTAATGATAAATTTAGCAATAATAAATAATAAAATCTCAATTAATAATGGAGAAATATTAAAGGCAGGGTTGAAAATTATATTTAAAATAAAAAATGAATATGATAGATTTAATAGAAATGTTTATATAGATACATTTGACTTTGACAGTTGGTATGATAAATACAGTACAAAGGAAATTGTAGATATAAAAAAATATCTTAACAGAGATGATATTACTTTATTAAGGAAACTTAACATAAAAATAATATATACAGAACAGGAAGTTGAAATTTTGAATATGGATTTACTTTCATATTATATTGCCGATGATATGGATGAAGAAGAATTAAAGCAATCAATACTATTGCCAAAAGATGTAACACGAGGAGAATATAATAAACTATTAGAAAAAGTAAATAAAATATCAGAAGATTATAAATTTTAATATCAGTGTTAATACTGGTATTTATTTTTTGGAGATTTTTTGTCGAATTGTTGAGAAAAAAATTTTTTTATGATATAAAATAAATGGAAATATAAAACATAAATATAAACATCATTGGAGGAAAAATGAGGTACTTAGGTAGCAAAATAAAGATATTACCACATATTGAAGAAGTTATAAATAAATATAATATAGATGGAAAAATTTTTGCAGATTTATTTTCAGGAACATGTTGCGTAGGTGATTATTTTAAAAATAGATATGAAATAATATCAAATGATTTTATGTATTATTCATATATAATTTCAAAAGCTAAACTATCATTTGATAATATACCAAGTTTCGCCAAATTCAGAAAAATAAATAATTGTGATATTTTTGAGTGGTTAAATAATAAAAATTACAAAGCTAATGATTCATATTTTATTTATAATAATTATACCCCAATTGGAGGAAGAATGTTTTTTACTGAAGCAAATGGAGAAAAAATTGATGGAATTAGACAAGAAATAGAAAAATTAAAGAATGAAGATATTATTACTGAAAATGAATATTATTTTTTAATTGCTTCTATGATTGAAAGTGTAACAAAAGTTTCTAATACTTCAGGTACATTTGAAGCATATTTTAAATTTTGGGAATCGAGGGCAGAAAAGAAATTTTGTATTGAACCTTTAAATTTTAATCAAATTAATAGTAAAGGAAAAAACCAAGTCTATTGTGAAGATACAAATCAATTAATTAGAAATATACAAGGAGATATAGCATATATAGATACTCCTTATACAGTAACTCAGTATGTCTCTGCATATCATTTTTTTGAAACTCTATCAAAATATGATTATCCTAAAATAAAAGGTGTTGGAGGAAAAAGAAATAGAGAAGATAAAAATTCTTTATATGCAAGGAGAAACGAAGCCAAAACTCAATTTGAAGATTTATTTAGACAGATAAATTTTAAACACATTATTGTTAGTTATAGTAATCAAGGCTTAGTTCCATTAGATGAATTAGTAGAATTAGCAAAATTATTTGCTGAAGATAATAAAGTATATGTTGAAAAATTTGATTATCAGGAATATAAAAATCATAGATCAAGTAATAAAAGAAATGGAGAAAACTTAAATGAAGTAATTATATATTTTAAGAAGAATTTGACAATTAATAAATCTCCATTAAATTATTCAGGAAGTAAAGATAAATTAGTTCCTGCAATAATTAAAGAATTACCATATAGGGTAGAAAATTTTGTAGATGTAATGGGTGGAGCTTTTAATGTCGGCGCAAACATATTTGCAACTAAAAGCACTGTGTATAATGAAATTAATCCGCAAATTTTCAATATTATAAAGATTTTAATGAATGAAGATAAGGAATGGTTAATAAATAAGATTGAAGCATATATAAAAAAGTTTAAAATGGAGAAAAGAAATAAAGAAGCATTTAATAAATTAAAAGAGTATTATAACAATAATAAAAGTGATTATATAGCACTATTTGTTTTACATATGTATTCATTTCAAAATATGATTAGATTTAATAGTTTGCAAGACTTTAATACTCCAGTTGGAGTTGCTGGATATAGTGAAGATATGAAAAATAGAATAACTAATTTTAATATAAAGTCTCCAAGTTTATGTATGAGTAATAAAGATTATATAAATATAAAATGGAAAGAATTTTCTAAAGATACAGTATTTTATTTTGATCCACCATATTATATAACAAATGCAGGATATAATGATGGAAAAAGGGGAGGAAAAGGTTGGTCAATCGATGAAGAAATACAATTATTAAATACTTTGAAAAAAATAGATCAATTAGGATATAAGTTTATGCTTTCAAATGTAATTAAGCATAATGGAAAAGAACATACAGTATTAATAGATTGGATTAAGAAAAATAAATATACAATAAAAGATATTGGTAAATCTGGATGGAGATATACAAAAAATGAAGTATTAATAAAAAACTTTTAAGGAAGGGAAAAAATATGCAAAGAAAAATAATTTTCTCAAAAGATTTAAAAGAAAAATTGGACAATGTTGCTTATGATAAAGACATATCATGGAAAAATAATGAAATAAATAATACAAATGAATTAATGAATAAAGCGATTCAACTGTTAAATGAAAAATATATAAAACTTAATATCATAGATTTTGAATTTAGAGATGAAGTTGTTGTATATAATGAATCCAGTACATATTTTGGAATAATTGAAAACTTAGATGAAATAATAGAAGGTTATGTTTTCGTTATACCACCAAATTATGAAACAAGATCAGGAGTGCTAGCACAGCAAGTATTTCCTGTTATTTCAGGTATAATGCAACATTATAAAGATTCTAAAGATAGAAAAATAATAAACAGACCTGTTTATATAATAAATGCAAATGAAGTTAATCAAACACCTTCAATGGTAGTTAATATTTTGAGCGGAGAAATTTTAGGCTTTAAATATATTGATTTATTTAATAGAAATGTGAATGAAATATTAAGAGATAAAGGGATGAAAGAAAAAGCAAATACTATATCAGAATATGACGAATGGTTAATTAGTTTGAATAAAAGTAATATAAATGAATATTTTGAATTGGATAAAGAAAATAAAATTATAAGATATTTACCTATTAGATTAAAAGATGGAATACATGTAAATAATGAGCCTTATTGGTTTGTCTTAAAAGCATATGCTTCCTTTTATTTAGCTTCAAAAGAAGGATATAAATGTGATATGTCAAGTTTTAATATGCTTCAAAGAGGAAACAAAACTTTAGATGCTTTTAGGGATTATATAAAAAAATTTGGATAGGAGGAATAAAGATGCAAAAAATATATTATGGTGCCCCAGGTACTGGTAAAAGCTATGCTATAAAAGAATTTTTAGATTCAAAAGGAATTGATGATGAGTATATATTTAGAGTTACTTTTCATCCAGAATTTACATATAACGATTTTGTTGGACAATTATTGCCAACTGTAGAAAAAAATGGTGACAATGAAAGTACAATTACATATGGTTTTCAAAAAGGAGAATTTACATTAGCTTTAGAAAAAGCATATCAAGATACTTCAAAAGAAGTGTATTTGATAATAGAGGAAATGTCAAGAGGAAACTGTGCTTCAATATTTGGAGATATATTTCAATTATTAGATAGAGAAAATTCGGGAGTTAATAAAGGATATAGTAGATATTTTATAAATAATCCTGTTATTGCAAAGGATATTATTGCATTATCTGATGATAGAATAAAACTTCCTCCAAACTTATCTATAATAGGAACAGTAAATACTTCAGATCAAAATGTTTTTGTAATGGATACAGCTTTTAAAAGAAGATTTGAATGGGAATATATAAGTACAAAACCAGTACCTTACACAAAACCATATAAAAATAATATTAGTATTAAATTAAATGACGGTACTAAGATGATAGAAATAAACTGGGTTGATATGTATGGAGTTTTAAATAAATTTATATCTTCAGAACAATGGTTAGCATTAGGAGAAGATAAACAAATAGGTCAATTTTTTATAGAATTTGATGAAGACAACAATGAAAAAGCAAATAAAGAAAAAATAAAGAATAAATTATTACATTATCTATGGTTTGATATTCAATTAGCTTGTTATAAAACAGATATTAAGTTATTTGATAATACAATTTCAAACTTTTCAGATTTATACGATAATTTTGAAGCTGACAAAAAAGTTTTTAGCGATGATTTCTTTAATTGCATACAAGCTTGGGAAAATAATTCTTTATAATTAGGGGGGAAAATAAAATGTTGCCTGTTATTATAGAACAAGATGGAGATATTATAGAAGCAGAAGCAAACTATTTTCCATTATTACCAAGTGATAAGAGATATTCAAAAAAACTAAAAAAAGAACTTTTTGATTTTGTAGGATTTGTAATTTATAAAGAAAAGATGTTGGCTGTTTTTCCAAAACATTATTTTGAGGAAAAAAATGTTTTAAATGAACAGGAAACGAAAGAAAATGTAAAATTATTGTTCCAAGTTATAAGAAAATATATTTTTGAAAACAAATCAAATCCTGTAGCAGATAAATACATTGGATATGAAGAAAATTTTGAATCTGATTATCCTTTTTCGGATTTTTTTAGAGTTTATGAATATTATAAAAAATATGAAATAAGAAAATATGGATTTCATGGAACATCACATCAATTTGTATCAAATAGAGCAGCAGAAATAATAGGAAAAGATATAAAAGATTTAAAAATTGTAAGTTGCCACTTAGGTCAAGGCGGAAGTGTATGTGCAATCAAAGATGGAAAATCTGTAGAAACAAGTATGGGATTAACTCCATTAGGAGGAGTACCAATGGGCACAAGAAGTGGAGACTTAGATCCATCAGTAGTAACATATATAATGAAAAAGGAAAATTTAAGCCCAGATGAAATGAGTTATATATTAAATAAACAATCAGGTGCTTATGGAATTTCCGGTGTGTCAGTAGATTTTAGAGATATAGAAGCAGATGCAGCAGCAGGAGGACATCATGCACAATTGGCTTTAGATAATTATCATTATTTAATAGCTTGCTATATTGCAAGATGTGTTGTTGCTATGAATGGTATTGATGTTTTGACTTTTACTGCTGGAGTTGGAGAAAAAGGTCAAGATTCAAGAAAGGCTATATGTGATCATTTGGGATTTTTTGGAGTTGAGTTAGATGAAGGACTTAATCAAAAAATTAAAGGTGAAGAGGCAGAAATTTCAAGTCCTAATTCAAAAGTTAAGGTATTTGTTATACCAACTAATGAGGAGTTGATGATTGCTAGAGAGACAAAAAAGGTTATTGAAAAATAATTACAATTTTGACTACGTTAAACTTCATTTTAAATTTAATCAACGTACCATCGTACGCCTCATA
>ENA-ORSB01002569-ORSB01002569.1-human-gut-metagenome-genome-assembly--contig:-NODE-2569-length-14205-cov-3.286502_pt1 | contig 14205 bp, 10 predicted proteins | sample MGYA00242180_ERZ509144 | MGnify/ENA primary metagenome ERZ509144 (study PRJEB26280, sample SAMEA2338661) | human gut metagenome | biome: human gut; feature: human-associated habitat; material: faeces...
CTATATTGATTTCAATAGTATTGAAATCAATATACTTCTTCGCCCAATTATATAAATAATTTTTTATTATTTAGTAACAAAGATATTACCATTTTTATCAACATCAAAATAATATCCAAGTCCATCTGTATCACCTGTTAAACTTGTATCAATATTCATGTCTTTATATAGAGACAAATCAGATAAATTTGCATCACTCGATATTGTTTTCCAAGCATTTTTTCCACCATTTCCATTTGGTATTGTTTCAAGTGCATATGTATCATTCCAGCTTACTGTATTACCACTTAATCTTCCTACATAGCTGCTTCCTTTAACAGATCCACCAATAATAGCAATTTGCTCAATTCCCAAATATGATGAACCAGTTGTAATTCCTACATAACTATTTCCTTCTACATTTGCAGATATAATCATACTTGTTGGTCTTGGAGAATTAGTATTTATATCTCCACCTATTCCACCAATATAATTATTTCCAGAAATATTTAAATTACTTGCATATATATCCCTAACTGTTCCTCTTGTACTACCAAATAAAGCACCAACATAATTATAACCAGTAACTTTTATATTATCTAAATTAATACCATATGCTGAACCACCTTTTCCAATAATTCCAACATAATCAAAACTAGAAACTTTTGGAACATTAATTGATAAGTTTGATATTTTTTTACCATTTCCATCTAATGTACCTTTAAACTCATTATTTTTACTTCCTAGCATATAGAATTTTTTATTTGAAAAATCTAAATCTTTCGTAAGTTTAAAATATGTATCACTCGTTGTAGATGTTGCAGATGCCTTTTTCCAGTCTTCTTCACTTGATATTAAATATGGATTTTCTTTTGTTCCTGTTCCATTTTCAAGCTGAACAATTGGATTATCTTCTGTATTTTTTATTACTATTTTATTTTGATTATTATAATCAAAATAATATCCAGTATTATCATTATCTCCACCTATATATGTATCTATTCCTGCAACTTCATAAGTATTAATATCATTAATTGTGTCAGTTGTTGAATTAGATACATCTTCATTATTTAGTTTTATATTTAATAATAAATAGTTTCTAGATGAACCATATTGTCCACCATTTATTGCTTTTGTGTACGTCGTTCCTGTTACCATAGAATTCTTCATTACTGTATTACTTGTATATTTTGAAGATCCAACATTGCCAACTATTCCACCAACCGATGTATCACCTTTTACATTTACATTATCTATTGTCACATATGATAGCGTTCTTGCAGCTCCATATACTCCTCCAACATACGAATTACCGCTTACATTTGAATTAGTTACATTTACAGCCAAATAGTTTTTTACTGAACCATATTGTCCACCACTTATCATTTTTGTATTAGTTGTCCCTGTTACTGTAGAATTTTTTATAATTACACTATCTGAATATTTTGAATATCCTCCATTTCCAATTATTCCACCTACTGATGTATCACCTTTTACATTTACATTCTCAGCATAAATTGAAAGAACTTTAGGTGCATCACCAAAAATAGAACCAATACTACCACTACCAGAAACATTTAAATTATTTACTGTAAAACCATTACTATTTATGCCAGATAACTTACCAGCAAGTGTTCCAACATAATTTTTTCCTTTTACATTAGCAGATTCAATAGAAACATTTTTTATATTGCCTGAAACAAAACCAAATAGTCCTACATAATCTTGTTCAGTTCTATTTATATAAATACCCTTAATTTTATTATTGTTTCCTAAAAAAACACCTTTAAAATTTTTAGTGTTATTTCCAATAGGTTGAAATCCATAACTTTCAGATACTTCTTTTTTTATACTTTCAGTAACACCATCTTCATTAAAATCACCAAAGTTTGTACTATTTGGATTAATATAAGATAAATCATTATTAAAATCTATATCATTATCTAACACAACATTCTTACCATTAAAATCTTTACCAGAATTAACAAGTACTGACAATTCAACAAAATCTTCAACGCTTTTTATATGACATTCATTTACACCACTATAATTTTCTTCTTTTTCATCACCACAAATAACTCCTGGATTAGGATCATCTACTTGAACAAATTCCTCTATTTCATCCATTTCTGCAGAAAGCACAAGCCCTTCTGGTAAAGTTATAGAACAATCATTACCAGTTTTTATTTTTGTACCACTAGATTTTTTATCATTATAATTCTTTGTAACGCAATAATAGTTTTTATTATCCTTAAATAAAAAAGCTAAAGCTGTTTCACCGCTTTTATTTAAATGTAACATTCCTGAGTATGGTGTATCTCCCTTAAATGGTAATTTTTCACTTTTATCAGCGTAATTTCCACCAGCAAATGAATAATCGCTTGTAAACTCGCCATTTTCGTAAAATTCTGAATTTTGTTTAAACTTCGCTGCATCAGAAATGCTATTAGAACTTTGTTCATATGCTTTTATCTTACTTTGCTCTATTACATTAAGAATCTTTGGCATTGAAATTACCACAATAATAGAAATTAATATTAATACTGCCAATAATTCTATTAATGTAAATCCTTTACTATTTTTCATGTTACACTCCTATTACTATACTTTAAGTATACAACTTAGTAAATAAGGCTGTCAATCAATATATAGTCACTTTACAAAATAAAAAAAGTAGATAATTCTACTCTTCTCCAAATATCTTTTTAGATAAATCTGCGATTACAGGAATTTCATATGTTTCATTACTAAATGCTTTTACAATTGTTATAATTGAGAATACCCAAAGTACAAGTGAAAGCATATTGAATATATAACCAATAAATGCAATATTTATTGTATATGCTAAAATTATCTTAGCAATTGAAAATACCATATTTACAAGCCATATTGTACCTGCTTGTCTATATTGAAACTTAATATTTTTTGATAGATAATCATATTTCATGAATGAAAATATAAATCCTAAAATTCCTATAATATAAACTAGGAATACCTCCCATTTTTCTTCTAAACCTGTTACTGTTGTTTTTTTCATACTTCTTTCCTCCTTTAAATCTATTTTACCATTTTTGCGACTACTCTTTCAATATCAAATCCGCTAAATGGTTTAATTAATATGTCAACTATATTATATGATAAACATCTATTTATAGTTTCCTTCGTACTATCACCAGTAATTATCGATACTGGTATCTTATTAAATAAATCTTTTTCTTTGAAGTGATCAAGCACTGCAAAGCCATCAAGATCCGGCATGTTTAAATCAAGTAAAATTGCTACTATAACACCTTCTGGCATAGTATCCACTATATCAATAGCCTCTCTTCCATTTGATGCCATAAGAATTTTATATTGATCTTTATAAACTCTTTCAATCAAACTTCTTGTAATGTTTGAATCATCTACCACAAGAATAGTTTGTTCTCTAACATCCGGCATTAAAACTAAATTTTCGCCCATAAATTTAAATACCTCCAATTATCCCAAATATTCTTTAATAATTTTAATTATACGATCAATTTCTTTTTGTAATTCATCATAGTTTGCATTAACATAAGATGTATCATTTGCTTTACTTTTCATCTCATGATTATACGCAAGTTCTGCAAGTTTAGTAAATCCTAAATATTTTGAATCACTTTTTATTGAATGAACAATGATAGCATAATTTGGCATATCATTATTATTTTTGTATTCAACAAGTTTTGGTAATTTTTCATTTATTTCTTCTAAAAAATCACCCATTGTTTCATTATACATATCCATATCACCAAGTAATTCAAGTCCAGCATTTACATCTACACCATTTCCTTCTAAATAACTTCTGTCCATATCTACAATCCTTTCCTATTATGATTATAGCATACTTCTATATTATTTTGTCAAATAAGTTTTTAAAATTCTATTTAATTCTGTTTTTTCTATTGGTTTTGATAAATAATCTGTAAACCCATGTTCAATATATTTCTCTCTCATACCAGTAAGTGCATTTGCAGTAAGAGCAATTATAGGTCCATCATATAGATTGTTTTTCTTTATTTCTTTTAATGTTTCTGTACCACTCATTTTTGGCATCATATCATCCATAAGAACAAGGTCAATCTTTTTATCTTTTTTAAGTATTTCAATTGAATCCATACCTGATTCAGCCGATACTACTTCTACATTGTATGGTGATAATAATCTAGTTGCAACTTTTATGTTTAATTTATTATCATCTACAACTAATACTTTTTTAGAAGATAAATCAATAATTTCTATATCATCAATCTTTTCATCATCTAATTTAATAGTTGGATTTTTTACAATTCTTTGATCTAAAGATATAGTAAATTTAGACCCTTTTCCATATTCACTTTGTACAACAATTTTACCATGCATCATCTCTAATAATTTTTTTGTAATTGCAAGTCCAAGACCTGTTCCTTCTATTGTTGTATTATTTTCTTCATCTAATCTTTCAAACTTAGTAAATAATTTATTTATACTATCTTTCTTTATTCCACGTCCAGTATCTTCTACAGATATAATCATTCTACATACATTATCTTTAACTACTGACTGAACACTAAATATAATTTTACCCTTATCTGTATATTTAGCAGCATTCGTTAAAATATTTAATATTACTTGTTTTGTTCTTGTTTGATCTCCATATAATACTCTAGGTAAAGTTTCATCAAACTTAGTTATAAAATCAATTGGTTTATCACCTATTCTAACTTTTGTTAATTTTGCAAGTTCATCAAGCATCTTTTTAGTATCATATTCTTTTTTTACTATTTCTATTTTATTTGCTTCAATTTTTGAAATATCAAGTACACCATTTACTATTTCTAGTAAACTATCTGACGCAACTAATATATCTTTTACATCTGATTTTGCTTCATCTGGTATATTTTTGTTATCACTTAATGAATTACTAAATCCAACAATAGCATTTAGTGGTGTTCTTATTTCATGTGACATACTACTTAAAAATTCTGTTTTTGCTCTGTTTGCTCTTTCTGCTTGTTCTTTAGCTAAATTAAGTTGTTCAATTAATTTAACATCAGGGTTTTCAATTGTAAAGTAAAGTAGGAATGTAACAAATGATTCAACTGCAGTTACTAAAAGTATTTCAGGTTGAAGTTTTTGTATTAATATTACTGATGCTGATGCTGCAATATAAAATATAAGTGGTAAATATTTTATTTTCTTTACTCTTCTTATATTAGAAATAATCATAATTACTGATACAACATCTAATAAACCACCAATTATATATGAAATATTAGCTCCTGGTCCATATGTATATATGACTCCATTTTCACTAAAGTTATATAATGGTAATACTAATAATAAAAGTGCCATTACAAAATATAAAATAAGTGACACCTGTTTCACATTTCTATACTTTGTAGTTTTAGAAAACTCCGTACTATTATTTTTACTATATGATATAACAAATGTATAAAATGTAAATAACGAAATCCAAGTTAACAAATAAATCAAATACAATTTTGATATAAAGTTTAATAATGGATTGTTCAAATCTGTTAATGCTATATATGTACTTGCTAAATCAAGTAATAATCCAATAAAATTTGTAACTATCAATATTGAAAATATTTTATTTTCTTTACTTTTTATTTTGTCTTTTGAGAAAAATATTACCATAAGTAATACAATATAAAATAAACTACATATTTGAAAATATAATGAACTATACATATTTTATCTACCTCCATCCATTATAATGATAACATATTTTATATAAAAAAAGACAAATTTTTTATTAAATTTTGTCTTATTTATTTTATTTTCTTAATTTTAATGTTTTCTCATATTCCGCATTTTTCCAAACCATAGTTTTTATTTCATCTCTAAGTTCAGAAGTTTTTTCTTCTAAATCATCTTCTACATTTACTTTCATTGGTTTTCCAGCACGTACTATAAGAGGATCAGAAGTAAAGTAATTATTATTTACTGCAAATGGAACAATTGTTGCACCTGTTTCTTTTGCCATTGCAACAGCACCATATTTAAATGGTAAGAAAACATTTTCATAATAATCTGATTCATTTATTCTTTTATTTGTTACTAGTTCTTTTAAGAAATTATCAACATCATAAATATTTTTATTAAATTCTTCTATTGTTATTGTATTATTTTTTAATAATTCTTCTAAATAATTTACTTGTGATGTTTTATTCGTTTTTACTTTTTTATAAAAATCTTCAAACTGAATATCATCGTTTATATATTTTTCAAGTATTTCTTTTGCTTGTCCTTCTCTTAAATAATTTCTTGTTCCTTCTGGAAATAAGAATACATTACCACCGTTTAATAATATCTGCATCATTTTTTCTTTTGATTCTTTTCTACTTTGTGGATCATTTCTATCTACAAATATTGCACCTGTTTTTGTATAAAGAAGTGCTCTTTTTAAACCTAAAAGTGTTGATGCCGCTAAAAAATGCATTGGTGAATCAGGTCCAAGCATACTTATAATTGGAAATTGATCAAGTGAACCTAAATGATTACTAACATAAATATTACTTGTTTTTTCTTTTGGTATATTTTCTTTGCCAAACATATGAGGTTTAAAAACAAGTTTAAATAATGGTATCCCAACTTTACTAGTTACTCGATATGTTTTTTCTTGTTTTTTTAAATTTGGATCTAATGGTTTATTTTTATAATATTCTCTCATTTTTTCATAATATTTTTTTAATTCATCTTGTGATAATTCATCCATCTCTTCATTAGATAACAATTTAAAACTTTTATTATCTTTTTCTAAAACAGAATTAATTACTTCATAACCATTATCAAAATTATCTATTCTAACAATGTCTCCAAAATCTGCATTTTCATTATATTCTGCATTAACACATATTACACTTGATACATCTTTGATTACCTCAATATTTTCTGTTTTATCTTCTATCATTAAATCAATATTATTTTCTTTACATGCATTAAGTTTTTCTTCTGCACTATTGTTTTCATTAACATAAATGATTTCATCATATTCAAAATCATTTTTTTTAAGCCAAGATAAAAGCATTTTTCTAAACAATTTACCTCTAATTCCATCTTCTGTTGTGTGAACTCTACCAGTTATTATATAAATTTTATGCCCATCTTCCTTTAACTTTTTAGATAATTCACTTAAGTTTTTTCTCATTTCTTCAGTTATACAATATGGCCATATATATTTTAACCAATATTTTTCTCTTTCTTCTTTACTAACGTCAAAAATATCTTTTACATCATATTTTGTAGGATCCTTAACTGAATCTTCACCAAAATATTTTCTTCCAGTATCTAATTGAAATTTTGCTAAATTTGTCATTACTCCATCAACATCAAATGCTATATTTGCCATAAAAAACCTCCTTTACTTTACTAATTTTTTTACCTTCACTGTTTCATTTGCATTTTCCTCTAATTTTTTATAATCTACTTTACCAATGTTTTCTCCTAAATTTGTTATTGGAAATGAATCTATGCTTTCAATACTAAATGGTTGATGATATAAATCAAGGTTTAAAGAACAAATATTTTTTATTTTGGTTAATAAATCTTCATTAAATTCATAACCTTTTTTCATAATTATATATACTTTTGGCACTTTAATATTTTTACTTGGATGTTTCATTGGTACTACTGCACATGATTCTATTTCATCTAATTTTAAAATAACTTCTTCTATGTGTGGTGGATATACATTAAACCCTCCAGATGTATACATTCTTGTTAATCTATCTGTATAATATAAAAGTCCAGATTCATCCATATATCCCATATCACCTGTATGAAGCCATATTTTTCCATCAGAATGTTTTCTTAATGTTTTTTTAGTTTCTTCTTCATCATTATAGTAACACTTCATAACAGTTGGGCCTGAAATACAAAATTCACCTTTTTCATAATATCCTAGTTCTTCTTCTGTTCCTGGTTTTACTACCTTAAAATCATTACATACAAGTGGTATTCCAATACTTCCAAGTCTATTACTATAATCATCAGATAAAGTTGTACCTGCTGTTGCTTCTGTTAAACCATAACCTTTTTTTAAGTTAAATTTAGAACCATTCTCCAAGAACCCATTATTAATTTTTTGTTCTCTTTTTTGTTCAATTTTTTCACCACCTGAAACAAGATATCCAGCATTAGTTAGATCAACGTTTTCTTTTATTAAACATTCAAATAACTTTGGTATTCCAAACATGTGATTAACGTTATTTTTTTCATACATTGATTTTAACTTTTTAGATTCAAACTTTGGCCATAAAACTACTGATACACCATATGATAAAGGCATATGAACAGAGCTACATAATCCAAATCCATGGAATACAGGCATTATTGTAAGCATTACATCACCTTCAGCAAAGTTTTTAGCTGTTACTCTTTGAGCATGAACCATTGAATTAAGATTATCATTTGTAAGTAAAACAGCCTTTGATTTACCGCTTGTACCACCAGTATGCATTATTGCTGCGCCAGCATTTTCTTTATAATCTACTTGTAATGAATTTTTTACTTTTTTTCCATTATTTTCAAAATCTTTAAGAGAAATATATTCTTTTGTTAAATTTAATTTTTTTGATTTTTCAAATATAAGTTTCATATATAAAGGCATTGAATTACCAACTGACACTGAAACTATTTTATTAGTACATAACTTATTTGTTATACCTTCTATATTTTGAAGTGTTGTGTCTAAAACAAGTAACATTTTAGAATCAACTTTATTTACATATTCTTTTATTTCATTAGGGCTTTTTAAAGGATGTATCATATTTGCAATCGCACCAATTTTATTTAATGCATATACCATAAAAATCGCTTCTGGTGCATTCGGCATACATATTGATACAACATCTCCTTCTTTTATTCCATAACTTATAAATGATGATGCGTACTTGTCAATTTTTTCCATTAATTCTTCATATGTAAATTTTCTTCCATAATAAACAAGAGCAGTCTTATTAGACATTTTTTCAGCGCCACATTTTAAATATTCATACATAGTTTTTCTTGGCATTACTACGCTTTTTTCTTTTTCTGAATAAAACTTTCTCCATGGTTTATCTATAGATGGAATGCCAGTCCTTGCTTTTTGAGTATTGTATTCAAGTTCATTAATTTTTCTTAAATTAATATCATACTTAGCATTATAAACCTTTTTTACTAATTCAAACTTTTCATAATCACAACTATCTAATTTAATTACTTGATATGGTAAAATTATTCCTTGTCCACCAATATTAAAATCAGAAACAAAACAATCTATATTATCATTTTTTAATTCATCTAATGAATTATATTTTTTTATAATATCAAAAGAAAACTCATCAAATTCTAATAATCTTTTAACTTTTTCCATTATTTTTTCATTACCATAAACTAAATAATTAGGTACATATAAATCTATTTTATTTCCCTCTTTTTTTAATCTTTTTAAATCATGTATAATATCACTATTTATTTCAATATTAGAAAAGAAATCCAATATTCCTTTTGTATAATTATTGTCTTTATAATCTTCTCTAAATAACTTTTCACATAAAGAATAATTTTTTACTATTGCTTTTAAATTTACACCTATTGTCATATACTTACCCCTCTGATTAACACTTATCAATAATATATATTTTTTACACTTGTTTGTCAATGAATTTACTAACTTTTATAAAAAAAGAATCAATATTTTATTAATATTAATTCTTATACACTTTAGCAATTAATTCTGAAATTTTTATTCCATCCATTGCGCTAGTTGTTATTCCACCAGAATAACCCGCACCTTCTCCTATAGGATAAATTCCATCTATATTACTCATTCCATTTTCATCTCTTATTATTCTAATTGGTGATGATGTTCTTGTTTCAACACCTGCGATAATAGCGTCACCACTATTAAATCCATCTATTTTATTATTAAAATAATTAATTGCTTCTTTTAAATCATTATTTATAAATTCTGGAAATATATCATTTATATTAGCAAATTTATAATTACCCTTAAATATTGGCTTTACACTTTTAAATTCTTTTGAAATAGTATTATTTTCGTAATCTGAAAATAATTGAACTGGAATTAAACCATTACCAAGACTATATGCTTTTGCTTCTAAATGTCTTTGAAAATTCATACCATCAAATATATTATTACCAAAATCTTTATTTGATACTTGAACAACTATCGCACTATTTGCGTTTTCCTCATTTCTCTTGTGATTACTCATTCCATTAATTACTAAATGATTTTCTTCACTTGATGCATTTACTACAAATCCACCAGGGCACATACAAAATGAATATACTCCTCTTCCATCAGTACAAGTATGAGTTAATTTATAATCTGCATTAGGTAAAAACTTACTATATTTTCCATACTGTGATTTATTAATTATATCCTGTTTATGTTCTATTCTAACTCCTACCGCAAATGGTTTTTGAATCATATTAATTCCTTTTTCATAAAGCATTTTAAATGTATCTCTAGCACTGTGACCTAATGCTAAAATAAGTGTTTCACATTTCATTTTTTCTTTACCATTTATAACTATTTCTGTTACTTTATTATTATTTAAAACTATATCTGTAAGGCAAGAATTGTAATAAAATGTTCCACCCATATCTATAATTTTATTTCTCATATTTATTATTACATTTCTAAGTAAATCAGTACCAATATGCGGTTTATTTTTATATAGTATATCACTTGGTGCCCCACACTCTACAAATATCTCAAATACTTTTTTCATTCTATAGTTTTTATCTTTAACAAGTGTATTTAATTTACCATCAGAAAAAGTGCCTGCGCCACCTTCTCCAAATTGTACATTAGAATTTTTATTTAATTTACCAGTTTCCCAAAAGTCTTCTATAGTTTTTACTCTATCTTCTACTTTTTCTCCTCTTTCCATAATTATAGGCTTATAACCACTTTTAGAAAGCATATATGCTGAAAATAATCCCGATGGACCACTTCCTACAATTATAGGTCTTTCTTTCATTTGTTTAGTCCCTGTTATTTCAAATTTATAACTTTCATCTTTTGGAACATATACATCTTTATTTTTAAGTAGTTTATTTTCTAAATTAGTTTCTATTTCTACTTCATAAATATAACTTACTTCTCCTCTAGCATCAATACTCTCTTTAATTATTTTTAAATTATGTATATCTTCATCTTTTATATTTAATTTTTTACTTGTACACTTTTTTATATTTCCTAAAGAATTATCATCTATATTTACTTTTACTTGTCTTACTCTAATCATTTTATATCCTTTCCTGAAAGATATCCAGAAATAAATGCAAATGTTAAATTATATCCACCACAATCACCATTTACATCAAGCATTTCACCTGTTATATATAAATTTTCATTTATTTTTGATTTCATACTTTTTATATCAATTTCATTTAATGGTACACCGCCCATACATATTTGTGCTTTATCAAATGGTCCTTTTCCTTTTATATCAATTCTAAAACTAATTAAATTTTCTTTTAATAACTCTTTTTCTTTTTTAGATAGTTCATAAAAATACTTTTCTTCATTTATATTACATCTTTTAATTATAGCTAGTATTAGTTTTGGATTTAATATTCCATTTAATATTTCTTTTACTCTTTTATTATTATTTTTAAGCATAAAATCATCATATTCTTCTACTTTTATAAATGGCATAAAATTAATTCTTACATTATTATTTTTAGTAACTAAATAACTTAAATTAAATGTACAAATTCCAGATACTTCATTTTTAACAAATTGTACTTCACCTATTTCTTCTTTTAATAATTCATCAAAGTGATATAAGGATATTTTAGCATTTGCTCTTACTCCTGAAATTATATTTAATATTTTATCATCTGAACATAAACTTACAAGTGCTGGTTTTACTTCATTTATAGTATGTCCTATTTTTTTAACAAGACTATATCCAAATCCATCTGATCCTGTTTTTGGATATGCTTTAGAACCTGTACTTATTATAAGTTTATCAAAATGCTTATCATTATTAATGATGAACTCATTATTTTTATAGTCTACACCTTTTACATCATAATTACATATTAATTTTATATTTGATTTTAAAACTTCAGTCACAAGTGCATTTTTAACACTTATTGCCATATTTGAATATGGATAATAATAACCATCTTTTATTTTAGGAACAATACCAATACTGTCATAAAAGCAACATAATTCATCTATATTTTCTTTTGTAATAATTTCTTTTAAATATTCTTCGTTTTTAGAATGATAATGTTTTATATTTTGATCACTATTAAAGTAATTACATCTACCACTACCTGTTATTAAAAGTTTCTTAAGTATATCATTATTTTTTTCTAAAATAGTTACTTTATTACCATTCTTACTTGCATATATTGCGCTTATTACACCTGATACTCCTCCACCTATTATTCCAACATTACTCATAAATTTACTCCTTTTTTACTTAACTACACTATACCATATTTTAGTAAAAATATAAAGAAACGATAAAGAATTCTTTACCGTTAATTATCTATTTTATATGAATATATTTTATTTTTTCCTTGTTTAATCTTTTGAATTTGTTCACTAAGAACACCTCTTGCATAGTATACAGAACCTTCTAAATCTATATCACCATCCATAAACTCATATTTTTTCTTACTATGTTCCCATTCCTCCTGATATTTATTCACAAAATCTTTTGATAAAAATTCTGTAGTTAAATCATCTTTATTTACGTGCGAACTCATCTCTATTATCTTTTCAAAAAAATATGAAAATAAATCTAAATCATAATTTCCACCATGAAGTTGATATACATCATATAAGTCTTTAACTCTAGTATTTAAATCATAAAGTTTATTTTTCTTTATTATTATATATAACTTTTCTGCAAGAATCTCTTCAATTGATGGCACAATTACTTTATACTCTTCATCACCTTCAAATATTTTAGGAACTGTTTTTGATTCTTTTTTAAATATAAAAGGATAATTTTCTCTATAATCAATACCAATTGGATGACTAATTTTACCATACTTTGCTGATATAGGTATTTTTATTATTCCAGTATTTGTTGTAAATGGTTTACCTCTTAAAATATAATCTACATTGTTTGTTTCATCGCACATTGCATTTATTAATATTAATAGTGGATCATGATGTGGTTCCTTACTAGCCAAATCAATATCTGTTATTGGTCTTACTATTTTTCCTAGTTGAACTAACTGAGCAAAACTTCCTTTTACAATTACCTCATTATGTTCGTTATGATTACTAATATTATTAAGTAAAATTCTAGAAAAATATGTATTATAAACATTATTTATACTTATTCCCAATCTTTCTGATTCCTTTTTTAAAAATGATTTTAATTTTGCATCATTTACTTTTTCCATAAAACCCCTCCTGTGATTCAATATTATACAATATTTTTCCTTTTTTAGCAAAAAGTATAATATTTACACTTCTATATTTTTATTTACACCAGTAATAAGAGCTGGTACACCTTTTAGACTTTCATAGTTATTAATTGATACTAATGTATCTGAATTTGATACTATTCTTCCTTCTTTATATCTACTTTTACATAGTGACAATTTAATTATTCTTCCTCTATTTGTAGAATAAATTATTTGTTCCAATAATTCATTATCTATTTTTTTAACCTTATCATAATTTTTAAGTTCTATTTCATTTGTATCAAATCCTGTAAGTACTGGTACTGCAAGTGGATACATATGATGAACAATACCATCTATTATCATCATACTTTCTTTTCTATCTTTAAATAAAAATGGATAATAATATATAGCGTTAATAGCGGCTTCTATTGGATGACGAAATCCATGTTTATGAATTAAATTCTTAGATGATGATTCTTTATTATTTTGCCAAGGTAATTCATAAAAATCATGAAGCATTGCTATTTTAACTGCTACATCCGTATTAACTTTTATACCCTTTTTTATTTTCTTTTTACATGTTTTGTATGTACAAAGAGCTACTTCAAGCACATGATAACCAAGTGTTATATCATTATGGTGATTAAATTCACTTGTCATTCTTCTTTGGAACTCTTTATGTCTAAATATTTTATATATAATTTTAAAAAATTCTTTTCTTTCATCTTTAGATAAACCATATTTTAACATTAAACTATTTAAGATTTCTTTATTTTTACTATAATTCATTTTATTCACCTCTTTTTT